>Ga0098054_1000906_pt1 | contig 15976 bp, 17 predicted proteins | sample 16_taG_FD_75048 | JGI IMG/M metagenome (GOLD analysis project Ga0098054, IMG submission 75048) | Marine viral communities from the Subarctic Pacific Ocean - 16_ETSP_OMZ_AT15313 metaG | ecosystem: Environmental > Aquatic > Marine > Oceanic | place: Pacific Ocean | collected 2015-01-18
ACTTGTTCGTATCTTTCAAATAGTTTTGGATTCATACCACCATCATATTTAACTCCACGCATTACATCATATCCCTGCAATTCAAGATGTCCCATTAGAATTGGTGCAGATGCAGTTTTAATAAAATCTATAGATTGGTCGTAATTTTCTTTGTTTACCCAAGGCAACAATGCAATGTCTAAACCATCAAAGTTCACCACAGTTGGTTCTTCGTATAGATTTAAATCGTTACCGAATAATTCTCGTATCGAATTAACTGTGTTTGTATTGCGGTAATATACATCATGATTACCAAGAATGCAGTGTAACTCTACACCTTCATCTCTTAGTTTGTCTATGAATTTTGTGCGAACTTGATTAAGAATATTAAAATTTACAAACTTCCTTCTATCCATCAAATCGCCTGCATGGATTACCGTCTTTATGTTGTTCTCTTTAGTGTATGGGAAAAATACATCATCGAAGAACTTCATAAAATAATCTAAAAATAATTGGCTATCGCCTCTTGCACCGAAGTGCGTGTCATTTATCAGTGCTATCTTCACTTTTTATATCATCCTGTAACATACATTCTAATGTATTATTTTCTTTTTTCTTCTTGCCCGTCTTCTTTTTTGATGTTCTTTTCTTACGTTTCTTTGGTGTGAACTTTTCAATATCTATATTATTCAAATTAAAATGGTCCGTCATTGCTTTTTTTGTTGATTTATCAAAATAATTCTCTTTAAACCAATTACTTAATGAACCATCATCCATTTGTTCCATAAGTCTATATTTCACATACGATTGTTTCTTTTCTTTCTCAATTCGTCTAAGAAATGCATAATATATAATCTGTGTAAAATATGAAAATGGATTCTTTGATTTATTTGGATCAAAATTGTGTGCATACATCAAACAATTCTCTATACCATCTCCAATCATTTCTTCTCTATAATCATAATTAATGAAATTTGGCCTATGTGAAAGATGTTCTGCAATCAATAAAAAACATTCTCCAATATACTCAGTAATTGGCGGTCTCTTTTCATCCGAATTCTCCGCATCAACTACAAGTTTCTTCCATTCAACCATTGCAATATAAAACACTTTATTATCAATATATTGATGTTTTATTCGTTTCTTCTTACTCATTATTTATATTATACTCATATTTTTAAGAAAATCAAAATAAATATTACTTTTTTCTTGACAAATTCTCATTTCCGTGTTACACTTATCAGTGCCCCGGGAAACAAGGGATATTAAGGCCTATCATCCAAATAATCATCTGGATAAGGACTCCAATCTTTCCAATGTTTTCCATATTCATCAGTATCTCGGTGGTCCTTATCATCTTCATCTTCTACATCTTTAAAATTCTTATATCCAATTGGTGGAAATGCACCACCAAACAATTCTTTTGGAAAATTACCAAAAGGAAATTCATCTTCAGATTCGGAAGATGATGTTTTTCCTCTAGAAAGAGAGTCAATAATTGCTCTAATTTGGTCTTCTTCTACTAAACCAGAATCAATTAAAGTTAAAAGTGCTTCTGGCGGTAAATAAAGGCTCATAGTAATATAATTTTCAAAATCATCACCCATTTCATTATGAATTTTTTCTGAATCTTTTCGTAATTCGGCCAAATCTTCATCACTTAAATTGTCAATCTCATGCATAACCTTCTTCATCGTTTCATCGTCTATAGGTGAATCATGGAGCATATCTATCATTCTTTGAACTTCTTCTGCATCTTTAAAATTATTTGGTTGGTTATTTCGGGGATATCTTGTGTCTTTTTTAATGATTCTATTTTTATTATCCTTCATGGAATCATCTTTTTTCTTTTCTAATTCATAGAGTTGAAGAACATCAATATCTGGTTTCAGAAATGATGCAATAAAGTCTTTAGGAATAGTGGTTTTTTCAGCAGATGAATATATCAACCAATTTTTAAGAATTGTCAATTCTTTGGTTCTGCCGTAGCCATCAGTCATCAATGAAGAATGAAATTTCATCGGTCTTTCAATGATTAGATTACCGTTCTTTTCGCCGGCAATTCTAGTTATTAATTCTTCCCCGCTTTTAAGCTTAAGAATTCTAAATGAATTTTTTTTCATTATCACCTCTCATAACTGAATTTTTACTGATTTCCATTGAAAGCCCTCACTACTATATATGCGAGTTCTTTCTTCTAAATGTTTCATTGTGTGGTTTTTATATTTCTTAAAACACAAATCATCACTAATATCATACAATTTTACATGGTCTTTAGAATCTGATTTACGCAAACCTCTGCCAATAGACTGTAATACACGAACAACAGATTTAGATGGCGATGCAAACACGATATTATGTATGTTCCTGATATTTATACCAGTTGAACATGTGCCATACGATGCAATCAAGATTGCATCTTTCTCTTTGTCTATAATTTGCCTAATTTCTTCTCTTTGTTCGGTGTCTGTTCCGCCATGAATAAAAAATACTTTACGATCCTTACCACACTCGTTGTTGATTAATTTATAAAGTGGTTTGCCATGTGTATCAACAAGGTTAAAAAGAAGAAGAATATTCTCATTTATTGTACAACAGAGTCTTGATATGAATATGTTTCTCTTTTCATTCTCTACTAGCCATTTAATTTCTTCTTGATATGATACTCGTTTTACTTCTTGAATTTCTTCTGGTGTATATTGTAAAGTGATGCATTCTATTTCCAATTCAGATAAAAGTTCTTTATCCATTAAGTCTTTCGTACTTGTAACATTAAACACTCTACCAAATAATCCCTCAATAACGAGTTTATGTGTAGTGCTACCATCCAATGTGCCTGTTGTTCCTATCCGATAGGGGCAGTCAGTAAGTTTTGTCATTATCGCTGTCAATGACTTGCTTTTGAACAGGTGGCATTCGTCACCAAACACTGCACCAAACTCCTCAAAATATTTTTGTGGCATTTTGTATATACTTTGCCATGTAGAAATTACAATTTGTTTCTCCGTTACCTTGTCTTTCCCTGCATATATGACATGGCACTTTTCATTCACATCCCATTCGGAATTTGATGAGTAATCCTTGAAGTCGTTATACATCTGAGACACAAGACCGGTCGTAGGCACAATGATTAATATTTTCTTTTCTTTTGGCAGGACTTTCTCATAGTGACGAATCAAGGAATATATGATAAGAGATTTACCACTTCCTGTTGGAGATAAAAGTAAACACCTGTCACTTTCAATAGCATATTGTATTGCATTTATTTGATGGTCATATGGTGCAATAGACTTACCACCAATTGCAGGTTTAATTGTGTCCATGAGGTATGATTTAACTTGTTCTTTGGTTATGTTTTTTGATACTAATGATGTCTTGTCCTCATATGTGTACTGCCTTTCGCTAGCAAAGGACTTAACATAGTCTTTTAGACCTGCGTATATCATATGGGTATGAACATTAAAAAGTCGTATTTGGCCATCCCACAACTTGTTCCTGTAAGCAGGGGTATATTGGCAATTTGGTACAGTGAAGGTGAAGAACTGGCTAAGTTCTTTCGCAACACCTCTATCACAGTGAACTTTGATGTTTACCGTGTCATCTTGATATACTTCTAAATCACTCATGTGCCATTGGTAAACTTTAACCAATCAATAGCAGAACGAATATTCCACTGTCTGTTATTGATTATCTTTATTACATTTTCTATGTAGTTTACTTTCTCCTGTTGTAGTAGTATTCTATTGGCTAATGTAATAATCTCTTTATCCGAATCTAAGAATTTGTCGATGTCTGACTTTAGTATATTTAAATCGAATGTGGCCCATCCAAAATTATCCAGTTCTTCTTGACTCAATTTTCCTGTATAATATAGCCATTTGTTCTTTCGTAAAACATTAAAGTCTGATTTTAATTTACCTAAAATCAGTTTTTCATCTGTGAATATAATGAGGTATCTATTGTGTAATTGTGGCGTCTTCATGGATTCTATGTCCAATGCAGTTTCGTCCATTACCATGTCTTTATTTACTAATTGCCTAATATCATCTATATTCATATGTACAGTATATCACAAATTTGATAAAAATCAAGTATTATGGTGAATTTGCCAGTCGATTTATTGAATAATAGGCATATGCAAAAGTCACATTGGCCACAACGGGTTCATTATCAGAAGATGTACTATTAAATTGGATGCCACTTAATGCTATAGGAAACATATCATAGATACTAACTTCCAATTTTGTTTTATAACTACTATTTGTGATGGATATTTTTGAATCAGAAAAGAAATCCTCAGTCTGGCCAGAAGGCCTAGGTATATTACGCTGGGAACTTATATTGCTTTTAAAATCTACCATTGTTCCAATTTCTTCCATCCATTCAAAAACTTCAATCCAGTTTTTCATATCCTCATCAACAAGGAAACTGACATTTAATTCTTCCCATGTGTATTTGCCTCCAATCCATTTGGCGGTAGTTCCAAAGACGGTAGGCTGTTCCACTGGACTTAAAGAAAGTGAAGGAAGATTAACTTGTTGACAATAATATGTTACCAACGGAAGTCTGCTAATTTCAAATTTAAAATAATTGGCAGAGAGATAGTTATTGGTATCTGGTTGCCTGGGATCTGATACTCTTGTAACATCTGGAATTCCCGGCCCAGTATATCCTGCCTTTTCCCCAGTATATCCGCCTTCATATGCCATACAAATCTCCTCACACTATGTATAAAAGAAAAAAGGGAGTCCCGAAGGACTCCCTCTATCTTATTAAGTTAATTCACTAACGATTATGTATTACCGTGTAGGTTAGTGATGGTGAAGAGTCTATAGTAGACATTCTTACCAGAACCAACAGTTACAGTAGTACCGTCATCGTGTGCGAATGGGTTTGCAACCATACCGTAACGAGTTTTGAACCCGATTTTTGGTTGGAAGGTGTTTTCACCAACTGCACGAACCATTTGCAACGGAACGTATGGGCAGTAGAAAATACCTGCATCGTATGGATTGCTACCACGATATCCAACACAAGCGAAGTTTATATCACTTGAGCGGCCATCGTTTGTAGTAGCACTGTATGGGTCGATGTAAACTTTCATCTTACCGTTGAGTGTACCAACGAAAGTATTACCTGTGTCATCAACATCCAAAGAGTTGTTGAGTGCAGGTGAGAGTTGCAACCAACCACCCATTGCGAGTGCGGATGCAACATCGGATGAACAAAGAACAAAGTTACCTTTGCCTCTTCGTGTTTGCTTTGCAATAATGTTTGCTTCTCGTTCTAATTGGAACATCAAACCACGGAATCGTTCAGCACTCCAACGACCATCACTATCTGTGTTAAGGTCATATGTACCTGCTGTTGTCAAATCTGTGTGTTGTGCGCCGTTTCTTGCTGAAACATAAATGCTTCGGACAACTTCTCGGTTGATTTCTGAAAGGATTTCACTTGAGAGGATGTTAGCAAGTTCAGTTTCTGCATCAAGACCGTGAACTGCTTTCAAGTCCTGTGCGAGTTCAGTGGTGTATTCTGCTTTCAATGCACGGGTTTTTGCTTCAACAGCAACTCGTTCAATACTGAACGCCATGTCACGGAATGCAGTACCATCTGATGAACCCATACCTTCAGCAGTTGAAGTGAGCAATGCTCGGAAACCGTCAAGAGATGGTGAACCTGTTGGGTCGATACCACCAGTTGAACTGAATGCGGCACCTGTTGAGGTGTTACCAGCACCAGAGAACTTAGCAAATGCTTCTTGATACAATGCTTCTGCACCAGATTGTGTATCATATCGTGAACGCATTGCGAAAATGAGTCCAGTTGGTGCAGACATAGGTTGTACACCCACCAAATCATAAGCAATTAGGTTCGGCATAGAACGGCGAACAAGACTGATTAGAATTGGATCATAACCAGCGAGGCCACCAGCAGTACCGATTTGTGCGTTACTGAAGTTGCCACCCATTGAGTTTGTTGGTGTTGATTCTGTGAGGTGTTGCTCACGAAGTGCGCTTTCTTGGTTTTCCAAGAGAGCCGCTGTTACTTTTTTCTTATATGAATCTTCAATTTCTGGAAGATCGGGATGATTTAGTACAGGATTCCATTTTTCCTGTAAAACATCGTAAGGTGTTGTGTTATTATCCATTTCTATTATTTCTCCTAAATAGTGTTTAACTTAAATTAGTTTATGTTTTATGTATAAAAACTCAGTTTTATACCATTTTGTTTGAGTCTGAGTGACGACTAATGGCACTCATGTAATGATTCATTGATGGGTCGCTATTGACTTGACTGTCATCACTGCCTTCTTCGGTAAGATACGACGCGGATGATTCAGAACTACTTCCAAAGTAACTTTCCTTGAGTGTTTGAATTTTATCTCGATATTGGTCTTCGTCTTCAAATTCAACATTTTCAGATAATGATGCCAATCGTTCTACATCGGTATCAATTAGTCCGTTTGCCTCTTCAAAAAAGATTTCTTGACAACGATGTGCTACAACTTCTTGGTGAAGGTCGATGTTATTTTGAATCGCTTCATTAAGTGTATTTTTAAGTTCTTCGTTTTCTAATGAAATGTCTTCGATGATGTCATATTTCTCATCTGGAACATCGATGTAGTTTGAGTCAAAGAGTTGTTTAAGACCACTGATGAAGTTTTCTGCGATGTCTGAACGAATTCCACTTTCTACTGCGAGTTCGTTTTCTTCCATCCAATTTTCTACAACATAACCTAGATAGTCATCTAACTTTTCTGCAAGTTGTGTTGATACTTCTTCGATGTGTTCTGCGAGTTGTTCTTCGTAATGCTCAAGTATAATTTCTTCAAGTTCACCAACTCGTTCGTTGATTGCTGCCTCGAAGATTGTTGCAGTCTTAACCATGAAATCTTCTGTGAGATTTTCACCATCAAAAAGTGCATCAAGAGTTTGTTCCATTCTTTCCTCTGGAGTTCCCAGTGCAGATGGAACTTCAACTTTACTCGAAGCGGCTGATGCTTTAGCAGCGATAGAAGACTTATTCTTCTTTTCTTTGCCTTCTGTTCCTTTATCGGTGTCCAACTTTGCATGTTTCCCATCCGCAGTCTGATAAAGTTTTTCATCTTCTACGGACTTAGTATCTAAAGTTGGGGTTTCTTTGCCCGCTTCGTATAAGTCGTTATAATTAGTTTCTTCGTTATTCATGGTAGATTTAATCTCCTAGTGTTTTTGTTCCATCATTTATTTTTTCTATTTAATCCTTTAAATCCTTGGATTATCGCATTTTTAACGGCATTTGTTCCAGCATTTACTATTCTTCCTGGAGCATCCTCGATTTCTCTTTTTAGTTTATCTTTGAGGGCTTGTTTTGCCTTACCTGCAAGTTCTGATGCTCTCTTCTTAGCTTTATTTTCTAAAATATATTCTGGCATTAATTGAACCTTTAACTTATATTATGTATAAAAAATTAAAGTTTTGATAGGAAATGAGCAAATGCTTTAACCGCATTTTCTTGAAGTTCCCTAGCACTACTCTTTTTTATTACTTCTTTATATTGTTCCATTATTTCTTCTTTAAATATACCATTGTCCCAAATCCATTCTTTACCTTCCATAATACCGTCTACAAATGCGCCAGGTGCGGATGGGTCTGCAACAATATCTACTGCTGAAAGCATAAAGTCTTTTTGTACTTCATTAATTCCTTGTGAGTTTGCTTTTAGTGAACCCATACCTCTGGATGAAACACCGAGTCTTGCACCTTCACTGATTAGATTTTGTGCAATCTTACCCATTGGGGTGTCCATTATTTTTGCTTTACCTTGAACATCATTTCCTGCCATATTCAATTCTTTAATCATGTGTGATACACGGTCAAGATTTACTGTGGGACCTTGTGGGTGGTTGAGTTCTCCCATTGCACGGTTTTTTGCAACATATTCTGTACCATAACGACCAACTTCATTTTCCATGATTCCAAGAGGATATACTCTACCATTCTTGTTCTTCTGCTCTGCTTGCATAAAGACACCTTTAATATAATGGCTTTTCTTTCCTGTTTCTTTATTTGTTTCAACGAGAAACTGAACATTTTCTGTCATTTCTGTGATTAGTTTCATTCGTCCTCGTCCTCGTCTTTGTTATCGCGAACCATTTTCTTTTTATTTGCTTCTTTTTCTGCGGCAACTGCATCTTCTTCTTCAGCAGTTGGGTCTTCTTTACCTGTTGCTTCTTCTGCATCAGATTCCCAGTTGTTGTCTAGGTAGTTGTAGAATTTTGGTTTTTCTTCATCACTAAGTTTAGATACATCATCTACGCCAAATTTCTTTAATGCTAGACGGAAAAACTTCTTATATGCACCACTCTCTTTATCTGGTTTCTTGTCTTCACCTTCGTTGTATAAAGACTTTGTGATATATTTTTTCATTTCGGAAAGCCGTTCGTTCATCTTTTCATACAGAACAAATTGAGTTTGAGAAACTGCATCTTGCATTTCTCCGTTCAGGATATTTTCAATTATTTTTTCAGTAATCATTTATTATTTCCTATTATGCTTTCTTATTGCAAAAGTCCAAGACTTTATAATAACTTTCTTCTGTTTCTGAGAGCATATCTCTCAAAACGGTTTGGTTGTCGCCATTTAATTTATCATGAATTTGAATGATACTACTTGCATCTTCTGGCAGTATATGTATATTTTCCGAATCTTTGAGGGTGTATATTACCCCATCTTCTGATATGTATGCTTCTCTGATTGCATCAATAACATTACCTTCATTTATAGATGCTTTCATGTCTTTTGCTAGATTCTTTATCATTACTAATGTGTCGTGATGTCTTCCTCCAACCAAATTCACAGAGATAGTTTTTCCTTTTATGGATATATTATTATTTCTCAGCCCCATGTGCTTCAGTGCAACCACAAATTCTTTGGCATCTTTTGTTGTTTTGAATGTATAACCAGATGGGAAGAATTTTGCACCTCTAAGTTCTTCTAGGGGTTCAACATGGTCTTTTAAGTTCTCCATGTTCCTCTTGTGTTGTGCCCATTGGTCAGGTGTATATGGTAGAATACCAGGCATTCTAGAGGATTCTTCCTCTTTTCTTTCCAGTTTTCTTTGTAACTTCGCTTGTTTATTTGTCTTGGGAGTATGTTTTTTGTCGCCATGAGTGACTCTTGCAACTTCCTCTTCAACTTCTTCGCTGTCAATGCTGTCATCAGCCAACAAATCTTGAGAAATATTTAAGTTTTTATCTATGATAGATATGGCCAATCTTTCTTTCATTTCATTAGCAAACGCAGAAGAAAATTCTTCTTTATCGTTACCAATGATTGATGCTAACATATGGTCAATATTGCTCATCTTCTTGTCCTTCTTCTACTGGTGGCTGTTCTGCCAATTCTTTTTGAATTTCTACATCCATTTTTGTTATTTCTTCTTCTGTTTGGTGTAAGATATTTCTTCGCACCCAATCAACAGAGTAATACTTACCTATATATTCATCCGCTTGGCTTAACAATTCCATTCTATCTCTCATAATTTCCGATTCTTTGAGTTCCGAGAAATATGAATCTTTATTATATTCAAAATTCACATCAGCCTCAATTGACTTCCAATCGTCCTCAGACATAATACCTTTTAAAATTAATTGTGTCCTTAATAGTTGAAGGAACATATCAGTGAATCTCATTCGTATTTTATCAATAAACTTTTGAAATTTTACTTCATCTCTTGTAATTTCCGCAGAACGGCCCATATTGAATCCGTTTTCTGCTTCCATTCGCGAAATTGGAACATTCAAAGAACGATATACTTTCTTGAGTAAATAATCAACATCTTCCATTTCGCCAAGATTTTGTCCACCATCAAGTGTGGTGATTTCTGTTCCCCTGCCACCTTCTTTTCGTGGTAGCCAGAAATCTTCTAGCATGTGTAAATGGTCACGGCCGTCTGTGATTGCACCAGTCGTTCCATCATAAGTTACTTTATTTCTGTATCGGTTCATCAAACATTTAAGGTATTGTTCTGCTTTTTGTTTTGGTAAGTTACCAACATCGATGTAGAATACTCTGCGTTCTGGGGCGCGAGAGATACGATATATAACCACCGCATCTTCAATTTGCCTAAGCATATTTAATGGTCTAATTGTTTTTTGCAGATAACCAACAATTCGTTTTGTGTTTGAATCTACAACACCAGAATGTGTATAACAAATAGAATCTGGTGCAATTTTGATGCCGGAAGACGGTGTTGGATTCATTGAATTCTTTGAGGTGTCTGTATAAACAAAAAATTCTTCCACACTCTTAATAAAAGGAACTTTATTTGTTCCCATATGTTTATGTTCTTTTTTAACTTTTTGAATTTTCTTAATATTTGTAGGATTAATCGGCCTAAGTTCTTTAATGCCTTTTTGTGGCACCTCTTTATCAATGATGATATGATAGTATAATTTACTATCAATATACCATCTTCTGAAAATATCATAAGAGGTTTTATGGAACTTGAGCAATTTCAGAATATTATCATATTCTGAATACATTTTAGTTTTGATATTATCAGACAAATCAACTCGTTCTAAGTCGAGTTTAATTGGTTTTCTATCTTGGTCTAAAATGATTGCTTCATTCACAATGTCTTCGATTGCTTGGTCTACTTCTGGGAATAGAGCCATACTACGAAACTGCTGAATGAGTTCATTTTCATCCTTAACAGAACCAGCGAAGTCCACTACTGTACCAAAGACTCCGCCGGAGTCTACTGTGAATGTTCCATCGTACGCGTCTGGAGCAACAAAGGATTTTTCGTTTGTTTTATTTATTGACTGGCCAGTTGCGTCAGTCGGTTTTTTCTTCCCTATCGAGAATCCGAAGATATCTATTGGCATAATATAATTTCCTTATAATGAAAGATTTGCTCTACCTTATATGTATAGTCATATATGTATAGTTCAAATTCATTTCAATCAGCAATCAGGAGTCAAGTAATCATACGCGAATGTTACAGTAAATTCTGCAATTGTGTCCGCGGAATCATATGACAATGCAATTTCACTGACATTTGTTGGCCAACAATTCTTCAAGGTCGTGCATCTCTTAGGATTCCCAGTCATGTCCAACTGTGCAACCACCCAATCTTGGTACACATCCGCGGATGGGTCTAGATTAACACCCACACCACCGCTTGTATAATCACCTTCAGGCGTATTGGTGACATGGTCACTGAAGTCATTATTCCAGTTATAAAAGTTATTATACATCTCTGTCTTTTCAAAACTATCATAAACGGTAAATGTCCACTCTTCGTATGTTCTGTCTCCAGGAATCTTTACAACTCTGCCTCGGAAAGGAACACGCATAATATCAACAGTAACTGCTGGCATCGATGTCGCACGAACAAGAAGGCCTGCGACTGAGGCATCGACTTGTTGCCTTCCACCAATGCTTCCAGATATTTGGTATCTGTTCGGGCGAGACCCGCCGTCAAATTGTCCTTTAAAAGTATCTACATTCATGTTGTTTGGCATTATTATCTTCCTTTGTATATTTCTCTATACTTGTGTATATTAAATTTAGCTATTTATTCCAAGCTGTCGTTGGTATTTTTATTGACAAATCTAATTCTAATAAAGTTAATAGATTTAGTCGGTTTGATGAAAATATCTGCAACAAAATTATTTGAATCTATGATGCTCGCAGTGTTGTTAGTTTCATCACATACTACCCTAAAATCATAAAGGCCTCGTCTTGCTTGTATAGATCGCAAGAACGGATCAACCGCATTCCTGAACGAACGTCTAGTATCTTCATCGTTCAGTTCAAAGAGTTTATCTCTTGCGGCCGCACCTATAGTTTTCTTTAGGTGAATAAACAACCGAGAAACATTAATTCTACTTAATGTGCTACTAGAACTTGCCAATGTCTTATCTCCAAAGAGTACTGTTCCTTCGCCTGGGAAGGTAACAACTGGATTTATTTTTCCATCATACATTGTGTCCATTTCGGCATCTGTTGGATTGTCCTCAAGTCGCACAGTACCTAAAATTTGTCCTCGTTTAAATCCAGCGGGTGACCACCAAGGGTCTGCAACTGCATCTGTTCTTGCCATACACCCTGCAACATCCGCTGCGAGTGGTGTTTGAATTAAATCATCTAATGCATCTTCTCGAATTCCTTGATTAATTCCAAGGTGCTTTTTATATCCGTGTACCGAAACATTGAATTCGTCATTTGTTTGCGAACTGCTCAACGCCGCAGTATCAGCAAGCGTTGTCGGACAAACTGCAATACAGTCTTGTCTGAATGATGCAATATTCGATGTGTGAGAAACATGATCACCAGTCGCTGCAAATACCAAATCTAGTGGAATTTGCTTATCGTGGAATGCAGTTGCTGATGCTGTCAATGTGGCGGTATTTTCAACAGTTCCTGTGCCACCAACAATTAAAACCCCACCATATTGTAGATAGTTATGTGCTGCCCACCATTCGTCTTTCCATGCACCAGTTGGTCCTGAGGGCCATCGTGCAAAAGTACCACCCGCATACTTTGTACCTGCGGTTGCCTCACCACCTGCTGTATGAAAGAATGGCATTTCAGAATGTGAACCGCCATTGACAATACTTGCTTCTTTCCACCCATCGTGGCCTAAGGTTTCTGTACTGTTTAATCTTGCAATCCATTCATTTACTGATGAGATTGTCATTACACCAGTTTTATGTTCTGCTGTAGTTCCCAATGCGTATGCCAGTCCACCAAGACTAACCATACCCGCTCTTGTTAGTGAACCTGATTCCGAAAAGGGAATAACAAAACTTTGATCTTCTACTAATACTGTTATATTTGGTCTTGCCATTTGAGATGTTTCCTCTTATTAAGTCATTTTTATGCAATTATTAAAAAATGCAAATTTACATTTCTCTTATTTTTATTTTCATATTATGTATAAAATTACAACATTTCAGATAGGAAACCACCTATCGTCACCATCCCACTCGCCTCCTTCTGCTTCATCCATAACAAATCCAAATGGCAACAAATCATCTTCAATCTCTCTTATTTGATTTTCATATATTTGAGTTCTGACATCTACATTTGTCAAAGATTTAAAATAATCCTGTCTTGTCATCCATGCAAATAATACCAATGCCATCACCAAGTCATCTGTGTGTCCATCGTCTGCTTCAAATGAATTCTTTTTTGCAATAAATGTAATCAGTTCGTTAATGATATCCATATCTTCTATGATAAATTTGTCTTCTTCTATTAGACTTTTCAATAAAGAACACCCAAGTTTCTTCACCGGCATAGTAGTACGAACCCCCAACTGCGATTGTGACCTATTACCGCCAAATCCACCATTCATTACCTGGCCCGCACGACCCCTATATGTGGTCATCAATACATTTTCATATTCCAAATCTTGATGTAAAATGTCTGCAACTTGTCCACCAATGTCGTTAATTTCAATTAAAACTCCAGCGGTGTTGTATTTTGTTGCAACCGCACGAATGACGGTGGGATAAACCATAGGAGACACTGTATTATTTCTGTATCGTGCAACAAGTTTATATGGCATCTCAGTCGTATCCACCACAACAAATGCACTATAATCCTTTCCTTGCCCTCTTGCAGTATCCACTGTGATGAAATAGTCCCTGTCTTCTTTGGGTTCTTCGTAAATCCACAATCCATCAGCATCTTTGCTTTTCGGTGTTTCCCAATTCATTGTGCGAAGTTTTGCAGAAGAAATCAGAGTGTTTTGGCTGCCCAAGAAGTCGCAAATGAATTCTTGTTGGAATTGCTCTGCACTTGTATTGGCAATAGTTTCTTCTTTCCATTTTTCATCTCGTAATGGACCACCAGGATATTGCGGTACTTGATCCCAACTTACTTCAACTGGAATGTAATCGTTCTTGCCTGATTCTCCTGGTTTCTTTGTCGCACCTTTCCAATAATAATAGAACATATTCAAACCGTTGGGTGTTGAAATCATAATCACTTTGGTTTCTTGGCCTGCACTGATAGTAGGATAAACAGAATTGAAGAATTCTTCAGCAATATTGGTAGGGACATGTGCGAATTCATCAAGTAAAATTGCGTTGTATGAACCACCACGAATCGCACTGGATGATGTAGATGATGCAATAATCTTTGAACCATTTTCAAGTTTTACTGATGCTTTGTTCCATTCTACAATCCCCTGTTGCAACCAAAGTGGCAAATATTCGTATGTGAGTTGTAATCTACTGAGAATGTCTTTAGCAACCGACTGCTTGTTTGCAAGGATAGCAACATTCATATTCTGATTAAACATAATATAGTGTAGCATGTATGCAACCATCGTAGTGGACTTACCTGACTGCCTAGGGAGTTTTGCAATGGTGAATCTGTTGTCATGCACTGTTTGTACCATGTCTTCTTGAAAGTCATACAACTTAAAAGGAACAAGACCTTCGTCCAATGAAACGACCTTGATATACTTCTCAATAAAGTAAACAGGGTCTTTGGCACATTTCATATATTCAATCACCTGTTCTTCGGTGAATTCTACATTTATCCCTGCCTCTTTTAGGTTTTTATTTCCTAAATAACCTTTTGATTTATTTGTCATCTACAATCTCTGTATCAATAATATCCCCAGTCATTGCTTTCGTTCTGCTTCGTTCTTGATTTATTAAGTCTTGCAAATCACTAGTAGAACCAACATAGATTGATTGGTTCGTGGTATTATTGATGTTGACTTCTTCTTTATTGATTTCTTTTACTTTCTTGTGTAAATCAATGAGGTCTTTGTTTACATCAGCAACAGTTTTAATCATTTGCGCGGCAACTTCATAAGCACGGGGTGCATCACCCTGCGTTGCTACATTTAGAATCCCATCAATGGCTTCTTCACCTTGCTTGATGAGTTCTTTCATGTTCTTGCGAACCAACCAATAGTCTTTTTCGCTGTCAACGGCATCGACATCTATTTCTCGTATATGTGATGGTTTTTCGATTTCTTTGGTTTCTTCTGTTTTAAATTCTATACCTAATGCTTCTGATAATTTTTCGTCTATCGACTTTTTATCACTCATAATAATACTCACCATAAATTTGATTACCGGCCGTATAACCTTCTCCAGTATAACCGCCAGTAATTCCTATTCTTAAATCATGATCTTCGCCAGTAACAGGGTAGTTGAATTTCTCCGCACTGCCAAAAATATCAATTTCAGATTGAAGAATAATCTTTCCTGTCTTGACTGGACCATACATATATGTCTTTGCACTGAATTGAAATGAAGATGTAAGGTTTCGTCTAGTATCAAACGCACCTTCATAATCTTCTTCAGTGGTCACGCCATTCAACACAAATGGCACATCAACTTTCTTATTAATATCATTTACATTAAACGACACAACAAATTCTGGACTAAAATAAGGCAAAATCTGTTCGATAATTTGTAAATTGTCGTCTTGATTTCTAGTAAACGCATAGAGTCCGAAGGATACGATGTATGGGACTTCGTTGTAGTTATATGAATAACTTAGCCCATCAGCACTAATTGCTTTTCTTTTTCTAAGTTTATTTGTTTTTCTTGCAGGATCATATGCAAAACCAGTAATTTCAAACCCGATCCGCGGCAAAGTAATTTGTACTTTTGAAGTATCTGATATACTGCTACTTTCTTGAATCCTTCTTATAAACTTTTCTTTTGGCCCATATGATAAAGGAACACGAATAGTTTCTTTAGTTGTTCCATCTGGATTTTTTCTAACAACCCGAATATCATTGAACAAAGAACCGAATCCAATTACTAATTTTCTAATTGCTTCGTTATAAAACTGTGTAAACATAAATTAATAATTTCCTTCTGAAAAAGGATCCGTTTCTGTAAAGTCAAAGATATCGTCTTGGTCTCGGAGCAATTCAAAATCTTCATTATCTCCGCCCGGTGCATCGTCTTGGGGTTCATGCGGAATAATCACAGTAGTTGTTGTGGAACTGTCGAGTTCATACTCTGCAC
>Ga0098054_1000909_pt1 | contig 15970 bp, 17 predicted proteins | sample 16_taG_FD_75048 | JGI IMG/M metagenome (GOLD analysis project Ga0098054, IMG submission 75048) | Marine viral communities from the Subarctic Pacific Ocean - 16_ETSP_OMZ_AT15313 metaG | ecosystem: Environmental > Aquatic > Marine > Oceanic | place: Pacific Ocean | collected 2015-01-18
ATTTTAATTTATTAGAATTAAATAATAAGTTATATATTATAATTTTATTAGATTTAATTATTTTAATTTGTTTATAGTTCATATTAGTTTATTATATTATCTTATTGAGTAAGTATTTAGTCTGTGAAAAGTATATGAATTGTTTAGTAATAGAAATGTTATAGTATGTATTCAGCACTATGTCAATATGTCACATTCAAGACATTATGTCATATGTCGTAATGTCATGACAATCTGTCATATACATTCAGTGTAGCGCGCTGAGCGGTATACTCTTCCGATCATATCTCAAAACCAGGCCAATTCGCAGTTAATATCTTATACATATATATTATCTAATGAGTATCGTAGTCAATATGTGAAAATCCCAGACGAAAATACTATTTAACCACATGGAAAGGAAATTAGTTACGAAGGATCATGATGGGATATAATGGGTAAAACGGGATAAATCATGGGGCCCATGGATAAAAATTGAGTTTTGTAGGAATCACAGAGTGAAGAAGAGGGGGTATAGAGCAGTACCCCTATATTTATAACAACTTTTTTTAATGACAATAGCTATTAAAGGTTATATAGTAAGGGGCTAGTGTCACCTTCCCCCCTTATAGTATTATACTAGGGTATAATACTTAGTATAGGATTAGTTAGTAATAGGCTAGTGTCATATTATTAAATAATCTTTTATACATGTAATTATATTTCTATGACAACACCATTTAAACTAAGATCAGGCTCCTCACCTTTTAAACAGGATCTATCTCCGGCAGCAGCCAGAAGAAAGAAGAGGCGTGATATTAGAGCCGCTAAGACCGCTAAGCGTAAGTTACGTAAAAGGCAAAACCAATCAATCGGTCAGAACGATAAACGTGACCTACACCATAAAAAGAACGGGGATATAGTAGCAATGAGTATTGCAAATAACCGCGACGTTTGGAAACATAACGAACGTACAGCGTAAGTTTAACCTAAATACCAAAATTATGACGTATTTTTACTCGACTAGAACATCGTGGAATAGTCAACCACAAATAACCCAGGAAACCATTGCGATGTGGGAACACCTTGCAAGTAAGAAGAACTGGAGAATAACACAACTACCAAATGGATTCTTTCAAACCGAATACCAGGACATCGAAAATAAAGATGTATGGCATGACGTTACAAGACGTGAAACAATAGAAGGTGCCGAAGCTGCTATAGATGGTAGCATAGAACACTACGTTAAAAAAGTAGAGTTCACAAAAGGACCGAAAGTAGTTAAAACATTCAAGTAGGTAATCAAAAGTAATATAATAGAATGGAATTTAATCAACCTAGTGAGATCGTAAAAGATCTTAGTTTTGGCGAAAACGCTAAAAGCAAAATAATAGGGGGTGTGGACAAGCTCGCAAAAGCAGTAAAGTCAACCCTAGGCGCTTCTGGTAAGTGCGTAATATATGAAGATGCAAGGGGAAATCCCGTGATCACAAAAGACGGAGTAACCGTAGCAGAATCGGTTGTCTTACTCGATCCAGTAGAAAATATAGGCGCAACACTTATTAAAGAAGCATCTAAAAACACAGTGAAAGAAGCTGGAGACGGTACCACAACGGCTATCGTCTTAGCTGAATCACTGTTAAAAGAAGTTAATGAACCCGAATATATGGGTGAATCAATAAGAGATATTAAAAATGGAATTCAATCAGGAAGTGAAAAGGTTATGGAGTACCTTTCTAAACACTCCAAAGCAGTATCTGGCACTATGCTCGCGGATGTTTCAGCAATTAGCTGTAATAATGACACTGAACTTGGTGGCATCATTTCGTCAGCTTACGAAAAAGTAGGTAAAGACGGGGTGGTTTTAATGGAAGAATCAGATACCGAAGAAACTTTTGCTGAAGTAGTTGATGGAGTACAGTTCGATAGTGGACTAATATCCCAACACTTTGCAACAAATAAAGAGAAACAGATTGCAGAACTAGATAATCCTCTGGTTTTGATCGTTTCCTCCACAATATCTAGTATAAGAAAGATACAAACTATACTAGAACATGTAATAAAGAATAAAAGATCTTTATTAATAGTGGCAAACGTTGATCAACAGGTGAAATCCGCGCTGTTAATGAATAAAGTTAAAGGTAATATCAACGTAAATATCATAGATGTACCAGGATTTGGTGCAAATAAAGCGGATACTATAGAGGATTTGGCATTTTTGACTGGGGCCCAAGTTATGAACGAAGAACTTGGAGATGATTTAGATCTGATCCAGCCAGATTGTCTGGGCCAAGTAGTAAAATCTGTAACAAATAGCAGAACTACAGTCCTGACAACTGGTGTAAGTAAAGAGGATTTACAGGAAAGGATCGATAAAGTCAAAAAATTGCTAAAAAAGGAAAAAGAACCATTTTTCAAAAAGAAATTACAGGAGAGATTAGCTATGCTAACAGGTTATGTTGGTATAATTAAGGTAGGAGCCAACTCTAAGATAGAACTGAAGGAGAAGAAAGACAGGGTTGAAGATGCTATTTACGCGGTTAAGGCTGCTTTGCAAGAAGGAATCGTCCCAGGCGGCGGAATTGCTTTAATAAATGCAGCAAATAGCATAAAACCTAAAGATATAGGGGAGAAAATACTAGTAGAGGCCATAAAATCTCCATTTACTACCATAATGGCAAACGCTGGTATTGAAAACTACGAAACACCTACTAAAAAAGGTGTTGGATATGACGTCACATCAGGCAAAATTGTAGATATGGTCAAATCTGGAATCGTAGACCCCGCCTTAGTTACTAAAACAGCGCTAAAGAATGCAGTTAGTGTTGTTTCTACTATAATTTCTGCAGATTGTGTAATCTCTAATATAAGGGTAGGACATGAAAGCAGTAAATAGATACATTATAGTAGATAAAATCAAAGAAAAACCTAAAACGGTTGCTGGATTAGAACTCACGGAGAAACTAAACAGTGACAACAGGTATTTAAAAGGTGAAATAGTATCAATAGGTAATCTTGTAGAAGGTGTTAACATAGGTGATACTATCCACTATGATAAACATGCTGGGCATGGAATACAATGGAAAGACAAACTATACTATGTTATCAGAATAGAAGACATAGTTATAGTAGAATGAAATTAAGTGCATCGGATCTTAGGGAATTAAATATATTAAAATATTACAGACTTGTCAGAAAATGGGCCTGTAAAACCTATAATCTAAAAGATGCTGATTTAGAATTACTTATCTATTTAGATTGCAAATCGCGATTTACACGTAATGACTTTATAGATGGCGTTTATACTTATTCATGGGATAAGAACCGCTGGGAGAGATTAAGACGTGATGGTTGGATCGATACATGGAGACAACGTAATAGAACAACAATTAAATATAGTATATACAAAACCTCATTTAAATGCAGTCAACTTATATCCCGTATATACAGAATCTTATTGGGTGAAGAGGATTTACCAACATCAGAACGAAACATATTTTTTAATAATCAATCATATACTGATAAAGTTTATAATAAAGCTATTGATGATATGATTAAAGATAAAGACAGATAATAATGAAACGAACAAAAGGAGTAGGACCACAAGGTCTAGGCGTATCACCATTTAAAGAGGTTGATGTACCTGAAGTAGAATCAGTTGATCCTAACGTACCAGTGGATCCTAACGTTGGTGAAGCAACTCCACCAGTAGATCCATTTATGGAAGAATTTAATAGATACCAAACTGCTGGACAAGATGGATCAAATCCAGATGGAACAGAAAAATCCAGTATGATGCAAGGTGAGGCTATAGATGAGATTGTTGTTGATGCTGGTCCTAGAAAGAAAACTAGAGCGGAACACAGGTTGGATAAAACACAATCTAAAGGTGAAGCCGCTGCTGAAGCAGGAAACTATAATAAAGCAAATAGACTTCAAAGAAGAAAGCAAAGATTACTAAAAAAAGTAGAAAGACAAGAAGGTAAAGATAAAAAGAGATATGCTAGAAAAGATAAAAAATACTGGCGTGATCAAAAAGAAAATAACTAAATAATAAATAATCATGGGAAAACCAGGAGACAAAAATCAAAGTGCAGTTAGTAATGTATTTAAAAAAGTACCTAATGCTAATTATGAATCAACAGAGGCTATAGTACCAGGAATTGGTAGTATGGATGTAGATAGCGCAGAAGACAAGGAAATTAAAGCAAAATCTTAAGTAATGAATTGGGAAGGCGCAAACGCGAGAACTAATAGTTTAGCTGGTTTATCACCACTTAAACAATCTACTGATTATAAAGCTCAACAAAATAATAAAAATCAAGGTGAAGAACCTTGGTATAAAGATGATGATCCAAAGTCTGGATATGGTACAGGATCTTCCAAAGTAATGGATAGGTTCCAAGATGTTTTAGATATTGGTGGTTTTATACCAGGAATTGGTGTAGGACTTGATTTATTAAATGCTGGTATATCTGGATTTAGAGGAGATTATGATCGAATGATTTACAGTGGTATTGCTGCAGTACCTGGTCTTGATTATGTTGCAGCTGGTGCAAAAGGAGTGTCTAAAGTAAATAAAGCTAGGAAAGGACTAAAAATACCATTTACTAATACTAAAGTTGCTAAGCCTAGTACACTAAATCCTTTAAAAAGATTTCAAACAAATCCAGTAGCATCATCAATTGAGACTCTTGCAGGTGTGGATTATGCAAATAGTAGATTCAATCCATTAGCAAAGGATATGGGGTTAGATGAAAATAGAGAATCTTATAGCGAAAAAGTTTTAATGCCTGTTGTCAATAAAGGCGTAGAATTATACAGTAATATCCCAGGTGAAGGATTTTGGAATAAGACTGGTAATGTAGCAAAAACTATGGCGTTTGGTGGTCCTGCCGGGCCTTGGGCATTAAATCAAATGATCAAACGAAACAAACAAAAAACCTCAAACAAACAACCAGTTAATACAAGTAATAACGATAATAAGTCTGTAAAACCAACTGGTGCAAATAGGAATGAAAAATTAAGAAAAGCACAAGAAGAGAGAGGATATTTTAGAGACAAGTAAAAATATTGAAAATAGTGTAACTTATATAATAGACATGGCTATACCTATAACACAAAGAGCAAAACAAAATTTACACAACAATCAAGTTGTAAAAACAGATGTAGCTGGGGGTTTAGATAACGAATATCCAGTTATTGAAAAAAATCTAGGAAAAGATATTGTAGCTGAAGCTAACAATGATGGCACTATTTTTGTAGATAAAAACGCTCCTGAACATAAAAAGATAGAAGCTGTAGCACATGAGAAGGTACATATGGATCAAATGGAGCGCGGCGACTTAGAATATGATGATCAGTACGTTTATTGGAAAGGGGAAAAATATCCTAGAAGTAAAATGGATGAAGGTGCAAAAAATCTTCCATGGGAAAAAGAAGCTTGGAAAGCTAATAAAGAATTTAAAAAACAACACAATGCATAAAGCAACACCAATAACACAAAGAATATCGGCTTTAAAAATGAAATACAACGCGGGTTTAGCCAGTGGAGCATATGAGGCAGGCTTAGGATCTCATGGTAGGCACCTGAAAAAAGAGGCTGATAAAAAAACAGCAGCATTACCACCAGAAGACGATACTACATCGAATGACGTGGAGATAGTTGAAACTGATGAAAATCCAAACGGAGAGAATGGAGAAAATGGGGATAATGGAGAAAATGGCGATAATGGGGAGAATGGCGATAACGATACTAAATCCAGTGAGCCAGGTATACCTAGTAGTGGTACAGGTGGTAAAGATGGGGAGAAAACCGCAGATTTATTAAAGAGAAAAGATTTTATAAAAGATCAGAAAGCAAGTGGCGCTACAGGAAAAGCCGCTAGAGAAGCTTGGAGAGACTATAAAGTTAATCCGGTAATAACACCTCCAGAGGAAACACTTGGAGGATCAATGTAAATATTAAAACACAAAATTATGAGCAAAAGTTCACCAATAACAAGAAGAATACAAAACGCCTTATATATGAAATCGGCGCTTAAACAAACTACAAGTCCATTAAAAGACGATGAGTTAGACGCTGAAGAAGCAAAAGGTAATACATTTTCAGCAAGTGATGATTATGGCAAGAGTGTTGACGTAACAACAACAACCGGATTAGAAAATAGAGTAAAACAAATCCAAGATGTAGATAAGAAAACATATACCTATCAAGATGCGCGGGAAGATGGTGCTTCTGAAGAAGAAATAGCAGAGATGGTAAAATGGAATGATAAAGAGTACGGGACTCAAAACCCTACGGCAGAGGGTCTAGCTGATAATACTTACGAAGTAGGTAAAGTTGATGCTGATGGAAATCCTATAATGATTGATGATCCTTCTGGAGCAACAGAAGAAGTGGAAGTAAAGAAAAATGTATCAAAAGATAAACCTACTTCATATAGAAGATTAACTCAAGAGGATGCTGGTAAAAACTACAGGGGTGTTAAAAAAGCTATGAATAGCGAAATGAAGTTAAGAAGAAAGCTTGGACAATACAAAGGTAAAAAAATGTCAAGAAAAGAGAGACTTGCTTCTACTCAGATTGGACAGCAAATATTAGGAACAGATGGCCAAGGAGGTATGAATTTTGAAATTGCCGGTAATATGTTCCAGGGCGGACCTAGAACAACGCATGAGAGAGATTGGACATCAGAGAGTGATGATAGCAGAGTAAATAGACATCACATAGACAGCGATGAAGAAGTTAAGAAAAACGAAAAGCTGAACAAAAAGAAAAAAGAATTACTAACTGAGAAAGAAAAAGGAATAGGTATGACAGAAGCATCACCATTAAAAGGAATATTTTCAGGCTTACATAAATCAGTTAGTAGGAAAGCTGGAGAATTAGTTAAGGGTGGAAAACAGGTGCAAAAATCTTTTACTGATAAAGTAAGTGATGTTAAAACTTCTATTAAGAAAGGAAAAGATGATATGGTAGTTGAATATCAAAAAGGTGCAGGAACATATGTACCACCTAAACCACCTAAGAAAAAAATAACTAAAGCAGAATGGACAAAGAGAGGAACTAAATTAGGTAAAGGAAGATACGGTAAAATAGGTGAATATGATGCAAAAGCACATAAAGCATATAATAAAAATCTCAACCAGCCAAAGGGAAAACCTAAAGGTGATAAATCAGGTGGTAAACTTGATGTGTCAGGTGATAAAAAACCTTGGTATAAAAGTGGAAGAGCTCTTGGTAGTATAGCTGCAGTAGGTGGAGTAAGTGCATATATTTTAAACCGCGGTGGTACAGAAATAACTGAAACAGATCCACCACCAGTAATTCCACCAAACCCAGTTGATCCAGATCCAAAAACAGTTGATCCTCCAAAAGTAGATCCAGTTCCAACAACTACAACCACAACTACAACAAGCAATGATAGGGTGACTGGTGCTTCAGAAGGTACACTAAGGAAGAAAACTCCTGGTCAAACAACTCTTGTTGGTGATCGTCTTTCAAGTTCAATGAGAAAATTTAACGAAAGACAAGCTAAGAAAAAAGCTAGGGTTAAAGGTAAACAAGAACGTAAAGATATTAGACAAGCTGGTAAAGCAAAAAGAAAAGCAAATAGGTTAGCTGCAAAAAATGTTGGTGGTTCAACCGCATCATTTGGAGGTAGAACCTACGATTCAAGTGTAAACAACATGGGCAACCAATTTAGTCAAACAAAAAAGAATACTAAAGATTGGAAAAGTCCAGGGTATAAAGCAGTATAAATATGAGTGAATTATTAGCTAAATTATTCGGCAAAGCCGGTGGTGGCATTGTCGATAAACTTAGTGGCGTTGTTGATAGGTTCGTAAGAACTAAAGATGAAAAAGCAGAATTTGAAAAACAAATGACTACAATTTTCATTGAAGCAGAGGCTGCTATGCAAAAAAACGTAACAGAGCGCTGGAAAGCGGATTTAGAACATGGCAACTGGTTAACAAGATCAGTTCGCCCTTTAGTACTTATTTTTCTAATTGTTTCTACAGTATTAATGGTATTTATAGACAGTGGTTCTATAAACTTTACTGTAGAAGAAAAATGGACTGATTTATTACAACTTGTTTTAATGACAACTATTGGAGCCTACTTCGGTGGACGAAGTGTTGAAAAATACAATAAGACAAAAAAATAACAACAAATGGCTAGAATTAGTAAGTACACACAAGATACTGGAGTTACAAAAAATGATAAGTTACTAGGTAGTGATTACGAAACTGGTTCTACAAAAAACTTCTCTTTAGAAAGTATTTCTAAATTCTTAAAAGAAACTAATTCTTCCGGAGCTTCTACACAGTTTAATTTTACTTACGGAAGTAGTTCTCCATCGACTGGAGAATGTACTAGAACCTCTAGTGATGGTACGTTTACTAATACTACTTCTTTAAAAGTTAGTAAATATGTTTTTGGCGATGAAGATAATCCAATTAACACCGCTTTAACATTATTAAACCAGAGAGATATAGTGATCTCAAATTTAGATGATCCAAATAATTTCGCTGTTTTCAACGCAGGATCATTTGTAGTTGATAGCGGCGATAGTAATTTTTATGATTTAGCAGTAACTCATAAGAATTCTAATGGTAGTTGGGTTGAAGGCAAGATATATAGTATAAATATATATCCTGGAGCTGGAGATCTATCATATACACATACTCAATCAAGTGCTGCTACTACTTGGACTATTGCTCATAACTTAGGAAAATACCCTAGTGTTACGATAAAGTTCTCAACAGGAGCAGAATACGATAATAATAACGCGTTAGGAGGGGTAACCTTTACAGACGCAAATAACTTAACAATAAACTTAGCTGCCGCAGAAAGCGGTGTAGCTTACTTAAACTAAAAAAAACTATGGCAATTCCAGTATTAAATCACTTAGATTTTCGCTCATGCGCAGAAGCACAGAATCTAATATTACACAAAACAACAGAGGCTTCTGCAACAAACACCGAAGGTACTCTTATATATGATACGGGTACTGACACAGTAAAATATAGAAACGCGTCTGCGTGGGTTTCATTAACAGAAGCAGCAACTGCAACACAGATTACAGTAGCTGATACTACTGATACAACTTGTTATGTAGCATTGTGGGAAGCCGCAACGGGTGATTTGGGTCCAAAATCAGATGGAGGTTTAACCTATAATGCTGGTACTGGAATGTTAACAGCAACAGGATTAACAGGACCTTTAACAGGTAACGCTGACACAGCCACTACAGCTGGTACAGTGACAACTGCTGCTCAAACAAATATTACTTCACTTGGAACATTAACCGCTTTAACAGTAGATGATGTTGCAATAAATGGTAAAGTAATGACAATGACTGGATCATCTGGCGATACAGCAACGATGACAGTTGGTACAAATGGTACATTAGATATAACAACAGTTGATACTGCAGCCGCAGCAGCTAATATTCAAATAACAGCAGATGGTACGGCTGAATTAGCTGGTACAACAGTAACATTAGATTCTTCTGGAGGTATAACTCTTGATGCTGATGGTGGTACAATTACATTTGCAGACGCAGGTTCTTCATTAGGTACTATAACATCTTCTGGATATTCTGGAAATATCGGTGGTCAAGCTGCTACAGTAGCAACCATTACAGGTTTAGCACCAGACACAGCAACAACTCAAGCAACTCAAGCAGCAATAACAAGTGCTGCTAATCTTGCAACAGTTGGAACAATTGGCACAGGTGTTTGGGAAGCAACAGATGTTGGAATAGCACATGGTGGTACTGGGCAATCTACTGCCGCTGCTGCTGCTAACGCACTTTTAAATGTTTCACAAGGTGGAGCATTAACAATTGGTGATGGTTCTGATACTATTACAATACCAGGTGATTTAACAGTAACTGGAGATACAACAACAAATAATGTTACTACAGTAACTACTTCTAATGGAGTTGTATTTGAAGGTACTACTGCTGATGGTCACGATGCTACACTTAAATCAATTGTCGCTGGAGCTGATGTAACATATACACTACCAAATAAAACTGGTACAGTAGCTATGACTAGTGATATTACGGGTACTAACTCAGGAACAAACACGGGTGACGAACCAGATGCTGATTTAACAACAAAAGGTATTGTTGAATTAGCAACAATTGCAGAAACCAATACTGGTACAGATGCTGGAAGAGCAGTTACCCCAGACGGATTAGACGGTTGGACAGGAAGCACACAAGTTGTAACATTAGGTACAATTACAACAGGTACATGGAATGCTACTGTTGTAGCTGCCACATATTTACCAGACGCTGCTACTAACGCTGAAGGTGTTGTTGAATTAGCAACCTCAGCAGAAACTATAACTGGTACAGATACAGCTAGAGTTGTAACACCAGATGGTTTAGCTGCTAGATCAGTTGTTGCTGCTATAGATATATCTGATTCTGATTTTACCTCTAATCTTTATGCTGAAATAACGCATAGTTTAGGAACTGCAGATGTTATGGTTGAAGTATACGATATAACAACTGAAAAAACAGTTTATTGCGATGTCGAAAGAAAAGACAAAAGCGGATCAGCATCAACAAGTAAAGTAACACTTAAATTCTCTTGTGCACCAACTAACGATTTAAGAGCTATCGTTACATGTCACGCTGGAGCAACTAGTGTAACACCTGCTTACGCTTAATAGCATATAATAAATAATAAATATAGACGGTGCGTGAGCACCGTTTATGTTATTTTAATTAAACATATAAATGGCAGATAAAGGAATAAGGTTTTTTAATAAAATAACTCAAGAGTGCTACGGTTCACCAACCCATTCATCAAATACGTGGGATTGTGAATTAGACAGCTGGGATAATTTTATTTTTACATTAAACAACGCGGCGAATACAATTGATTTAACCAATGGAGCTATTGGACAATCAGGGGTTGTTGTTCTAACGAACCCTTCTAGTACTGGATCTTTTTCTGTTAATTTAATACAAGGTAACGGAGATGCGGCTGAAGTATTAACACCTTCTGGCGCTACTATTAATTGGCCAACAACTGCTAATCATATTAGTATTATATCATATTTTGTTGTAGCCTCAGACAAGATATTAATAAACTTCGTTGGTAGCTTTGCATAAAAATGAAATTATATGAAAAACATAGGGTGGTCAAAAAAGAATCAAAAATTCCTCAGCACGTCTACAGCGAGAGTTACATCGCCAAACACGAGCAAGTCCACTAGTACTGTAGTAAGTACTAATAAAAATACTACAACTAATTGGAGTACTAGCAAGTCTACTACTACCACTTGGAATACAAGCACAACTACTACATATAATACAAGTAAAGCCACGGCAACAGTTGTATCTACAAATAGATCTACAAACACTGTTGTATCCACAAGTAAATCTACAACTACTACTTTTAATACTACTACGGCTACTACCACAACTTACAACACAAGTACCAATACAACTACTACATACAACACTAGTACAGCTACAGTAGTATCAACATCTAGATCTACTACTACAACTTATAATACTGATAGGAGTACTAATACTACATATAATACAACTAAAAGTACTACAACTACATGGGAAACAAGTAAGAGTACTACCACGGTATATAACACCGCTACAACAACAGTTGTGTCAACTAGTAGGGCTACAGCAACAGTAGTTAGTACAAGTAAAAATACAACTACGTCATGGTCTACAAACAAAAGCACAACGACAACGTTTAACACGCAAACAGCGACAACTACAACCTATAACACATCTACAAATACTACTACGACTTACAATACTAGCACAGTAACCGTGGTATCAACTAGTAAGTCTACTACCACTATATATAATACTAGTAGAAGTACCACTACAACATACAATACTTCTAAATCCACGACTACAACATGGAACACTAGTAAGTCAACTACTACTACATATAATACTACTACGACTACAGTGGTTAGCACTAGTAGAGCCACAGCAACAGTGGTGTCGACTAGTAGATCCACAAACACAGTTGTATCTACCAGCAAAAGTACCACAACTACATTTAATACTTCAACCGCTACTGTTACTACATTTAACACCTCAACGGCTACTACAACTGTTTTTAACACTAGTACCAATACGGTTTATAATACTAGTAAAGCTACTGCTACTGTTGTGTCTACTAGCAGAAGTACTAATACAGTAGTTTCAACTAGCAAAAGTACAACAACAACTTACAACACCAGTACTACGACAACAACAACGTTTAACACTAGTACCGCTACTACGACTACTTGGAACACAAGTACAACCACTGTGGTTTCAACATCTAAATCTACAACTACAGTATATAATACATCAAGAAGTACTAATACGGTTTATAATACGTCTAAATCAACTACCACTACTTGGGCTACAACTAGAAGTACAACCACTACTTTTAATACATCTACTATAACTACAATATCTACTAATAGATCAACAGCTACTGTAGTTTCAACTAGTAAGAATACAACTACTACTTATAATACTTCTAAAAGTACCACTACTACGTTTAATACATCAACGGCTACAACTACTGTATATAATACTAGTACCAATACAGTAACTACTTTTAACACTAGTACAACAACGACATTTAATACAAGTAAGAGTACTACAACTACGTATAATACTAGCAAATCAACTACTACTACATATAACACTAGTAAGAGTACCACTACGGTATATAATACACAAACAGCTACTACTACCACTTATAATACAGCAACTAATACAACCACTACGTATAATACTAGTACGTCTACAGTAGTATCAACCAGTAGATCTACTACAACAACTTGGAGTACATCTAAATCTACAACTACTTCAAGAAATACTACGACAACATTTAATACTAATACAGTGGTGTCAACTAGCAAATCAACTACTACTACTTGGTCTACTAGTAAAAATACTACAACATCTAGGAGTACTACAACCACTTATAATACTAGTACCACAACAACAATGTCAACAAGTAAATCTACTACGACTACTTATGAAACTAGTAAATCTACTACAACTACTTGGAATACCAGTAAATCTACTACAACCACTTATAATACTAGTAAATCTACTACAACAACGTATAATACTAGTACAACAACACAAACGGCATATACAACCACATGGTCAACGTCAAGAAATACAACAGAGAGTAGAAGTACAACTACAACTTATACCACTAGTACAACCTATAATACTAGTAAGAGCACTACTACAACTTATAACACTAGTACCACAACACAAACCGCTTATACAACTACATGGGCTACAACTAGAAGTACAACAGAGACGTCTTCAACGAGTAAAAGTACAACTACCACTTATAATACGAGTACAACAACCCAAACTGCTTATACAACTACATGGAATACTAGTAGAAGTACTAATGAAACATCTTCAACGAGTAAAAGCACAACTACGATTTATAATACGAGTACAACTACTACTACTGCTTGGACTACTACTTATAATACCTCTAAAAGTACGACTACAACATATAATACTAGTAAGAGTACTACCACAACCTATGAAACTAGTAAATCAACTACTACTACTTGGAATACTAGTACTTCTACGGTAGTATCTACTAGTAAAAGTACAACAACTCAATACAGTACGACTACAACATATAATACTAGTACAACTACCACAACAACTTATAATACTAGTACTACAACAACCTTTCATACAAGTAAAAATACTACTACTACGTGGGAAGTTTGGGATACTACATCACGAAGTACTAGTAAATCAACATCTACAGTTGTATCTACATCTAGGGATACAAAATGGTTATGTGAAGAAGTTGCTACTACTACCACTTATAACACATCCACTACTACGGTATATACTACTAGTAAAAGTACAACAACCACGTATAATACAACTAAAAGTACAACAACTGCGTATATTGCTAAGCATAGTACAACTACAACTTATAACACGAGTACTAATACAACCACTACAGGTAGTACTAGTACCACCACTACTACTGTATACAACACTAGTACACTTACTTTAACTAACACAATATATGCGACAATGGGGTGGGCGAATACAAGCACAACAACATCACGTAGTACTTTTACTAGTGGTGGTGGTGGTGGTGGAAGACCCTAATAATTATGAAAATTAAAAGATAATATCATGGCAAGAGAATTAGTAACATCATATAAAGCAGCAAATCTAACGTTTGAAAGTGACAAGATAACGTGGGTGAACCCTGCTAATGGTGAAACGTGGGAGGTCATGATGTCTTGGGAACAACCTATTATGGAAAAAATGGCTGAATTATGTGTTAATGAAGGTGATCACGTACTAGAGTGTGGTTTTGGTATGGGTATATTATCTGATGCAATTCAAGCAAGGAATCCTGCTTCACATACAATATGCGAAAATCATCCAGATATAATACCTAAAATGAGGGAATGGGCTGAAGGTAAATCTAATATTATATTACATGAAGATAATTGGACAACAATAGACAATGGTAGATACAATGCAATATTAATGGATACTTATGCCGATGATGATGTATATACTGAATTTAGACAATTTTGTAAAAGAAAAATAGTAAAAACAGGTGGTAAAATTAGTTGGTGGAATTGGACAGGTGAAACAACAGATAGATGGATGATGTTTGATTGGGACGATGTAGTATTTACAGATGTTACTGTTGATCCTCCGACAAATGCTTATTATAATAAAACAACTTATAAATTACCTGTTAAAACACTAACACCACCACCGACAGGTTTTGGTATAGTTGATGATTCATTAACAGGTAGCAATCCAATAAAAACATGTGATGATCCTAGTAGTCCTAGCTTAATCGATAAAGACTGTGAAGGAGCTATAACAATGGTATGTAAAGGTGTTTACAATATAAATGACGGTTTATTAAAAGTAACTGGTAATCATCCAATGATTATAAAAAGAAGTGGATCTTGGATAGAAAAAAATATGAATGAGTTAGTTGTTGGTGATAAACTTTACAAAATAGATAATACAGAGGTAGAAATAACACAAATTGATTTTGATAGTTCAGATACAAAGTACAATATCAATAGATTATTAATAGATTATAATTATTTTTCTAATAATATATTAATTAAGGAAGGAGGAACTGATGCCTAATACAACAACTACATATACTACTTCTTGGAATACAGACATTATAACTCATAGAGGTACTAATACAACAACAACTGTTTCTACAAGCAAAAGTACTACTACTACTTGGAATACAAACAAAAGTACATCTACTGTTGTTAGTACGTCACATACCACGGACACTGCTTATAACACGTCTACATCTACTACTACGACTTATAATACAACTAAAAGTACTACAACTACTTATGCCACGTCTAAAACTACAGCGTTTAATACAAGTACTACTACTCACACAACTGTTAGTTCATGGAGAACTACAACATTTAATACATCAACTAACACTACTACAACTTATAATACTAGTTGGGGTACTAACACACATAACACTAGTCGGACGACAGAAACCGTGTTTAATACTAGTCAACCAACAACCTGGAGTACAAATAGAAGTACCACCACTGCTTATAATACAAGTACGGCAACTTTAACATCTAGGTCTACAACTACGACATACAATACGTCTACTACTACAGTTGTATCTACATCTAAGTCTACTACTACTACGTATAATACTAGTAAATCGACAACGACAACGTTTAATACAACAACTACTTATACCACAAGTACTACATATAATACATCTAAATCGACAACGACTACATACAACACTAGTACAACTACTACTACTGCTTGGTCTACTACTTATGAAACTAGCAAAAGCACGACTACTGCATATAATACAACTACTGCAGCTACTACAACTTGGAATACGTCTAAAACTACAACTATAAGTACTAGTACTACCTGGGCAACAAGTAAAAGTACAACTA
>Ga0098054_1000913_pt1 | contig 15916 bp, 37 predicted proteins | sample 16_taG_FD_75048 | JGI IMG/M metagenome (GOLD analysis project Ga0098054, IMG submission 75048) | Marine viral communities from the Subarctic Pacific Ocean - 16_ETSP_OMZ_AT15313 metaG | ecosystem: Environmental > Aquatic > Marine > Oceanic | place: Pacific Ocean | collected 2015-01-18
CGATTGCCATGTTGAACGACCTGCCTTATGATGGTGGAGAGTCGGGCTTCGGAGCCGTACAGAATTATGTCAACTCTGACGCATATGCGCAGACATGGATGCGCAAAGACGCAGCGTTGCTCACTGTCTTTGTGTCCGATGAACCAGAGCAGAGCGGCATCCCCGTGTCCGACTTCACATGGTGGTACGAAGGCGCACGGAATAGTGCATACATGGCCTCGATTGTGAATGTGCCTGCTTCTGAATCTGTCTGTGGGTATACTACTGGCCCAACCACCATTGGTCAAGAATATATCGATGCCACCAACTATTTCCTCGGAGCCGTCGTGGATATCTGTAATCCCGATTGGGCCACCGCCGTCGAAGATGCAACCCAGGAAATCGAACCCGTAGAAGATTACATGCTCACTCACGTTCCCTACGAAGACACCATTATCATCTTTGTGGAGCAAAAGGTTTTCTCCGACTGGCATTATAATTCAGCCGAGAATCGTGTTTATTTTGACACAATGCCCCTCGAAGGAGAATTGGTGGAGATGGCATACGCAGTAAAAGAATATAGTTATATCCAGAATCACGAGGTAGAGATAGGCGTATCCTCGATTCCTCTCAATTAATAAATAATCTCCTTGACATAGAGAGATAAATGGGATATATTAGTATTAAGAAAACTATTTACTATGTTGCAAAGAGAGGTATTATATGATAAAACGTGTTTGGCTAGTGGTACTGCGCCTACTAGGGTTGACGACTTTGGGAGAGAGAAATGCTCTCGTTAAAGAGATATTTGGACTAGAGAGAGAATTGGATAGGGTTAATACAGAAAATGAACGCCTATTAGATGAGAACAAGTCCGTGTGGGATATGCTAGATGAACTACAAGAATCATCTAAAATCACACCAGCGACCGTTGAGAGCTTTGTGGAGGACATCAAAGAGACTGTCCTTGATGATATGCTGAAGAATTTCAAAGCAGCGGGAGAAGCCTGATGTGCCACGCCGGAGAAATCTTTTTGTTTGATGTGGATGGGACACTCACTCCACCGCGCCAAACCATGACGAGGGAATTCACCCCGAGCTTTGACCGTCTTGCCACCGAAGAAATTGTATATATTGTTTCGGGCAGCGACATTAAGAAGATTCGGGAACAGGTACCTGAAAGTGCCTTAGCTAAATGCCAAGGCATCTTTGGCTCTTCGGGCAACGAATTATGGATTGATGGAGTCTTGGTCTATGGCCACGAATTTGCCGTCCCTGATTCTCTATTGGCCCAGCTGAAAAACTGGGTAATACATTCAGAGTACCCCGACCGTCGCGGAAAGCATGTGGAATACCGCCCCGGCATGCTGAATTTCAGTACAGTGGGGAGAAGAGCATCTCTTGCGGACAGGCGAAAATATGCACAGTGGGATGCAGAGAGCGGCGAACGCCATAGGATCGCCGACAATATCCGCGCTAACCATCCCGGCTTGCAGGTCGCCATCGGCGGCGAAATCTCCGTGGATATTTACCCGGCCGGATGGGATAAATCTCAAGCGGTAGCCTATATAAAAGAGCACCACCCCGCAATCCCTATTAACTTTTTTGGAGATAAGACCTCCAAGCATGGTAATGATTATAGCGCAGTGTGCGCTTTAGGTGAAACCGACCGGGCTTTCACTGTGAAGGATTATAAAGTAACCGAAAAGATAATTAATGCTTTTCTTGAGGTAAAAGACGATGGAAGATGAAACTGAAGATGAAACTATTATCGAGGAAGAGGCAGAGGACTTAAAGCCCAAGCCCCCTTCCAAGCTGGCCCCACGAGGAATCCAGACCTTTACTGTATGTCGCCAGCACGATGAAACCGGAGTGTCGGGCGAAGGGGTCATCATCGAGGGAGTGGTTCTCGGAACCGGACAGTGTATTGTGCACTGGCTATATCCCCCACCAAGGGGCGGTATCGCTATCTTTGATTCGATGACGGACTTTGTAAAGGTCCACATCCAGCCTCACCCCGGCAATAAAACTATTATTACCTATCAAGATGGGGAACAAGAGCTTTATGGTGACTAATTATAAACAACACTGGAGAAACAGAAGATGGAAATAACCAAACGCCGCCTTATGGCAATCATTAGAGAGGAGTTGGAATCGGACCTCATGCCGCAGCCCCTCGACCCCTCGGCCAAAAATCCCACTTTTACGAAGCCCCCCAAGACTAAAGGAGAACCTACCGTTCAAGACCTCATGTTTAAGATGGAGAAGCTGATGGCTCGCATCGAAAGAGTGGAAAAGGCTCTGTCGGTTAAGCCCTCTCATACGGAAGAGGACAGTTATGGTGATACCGATTACGCTGACCTCCCGGATAGGACATAAGACATGACAATAGAATGGGAAGAATACAAGAGCATCTTAAACGAAATAGAACCCTACCAGAAGTGGGCTAAGGGACAAAACCAGAAATTTAAAAAGTGGATGATGAAGGGTAAGAAACGCCCTGCATCTCCCTATACGAAAGCCCCTGTCTTGACGGGCAAGTCGGGACTAGGCCCACTAGAAGAACAGTATGTTCCTGACATCAAAGAAGATCTCGACCGCAACCTATGGGACAATGAGGACCAGCTACACCCAGAAATAGCCAAAAAGCTTTTGCGCATCGCCAATGATTTTTATGAAAAACTAGATTTACCCGCGCCCATTCTGGATATTACTTTTACCGGCTCGGAAGCCAATTACAACTGGACCGACTAATCAGATATTGACTTACATATCTTGATTGATTATGCCGCCGTCAACGATGACATTGACCTAGTTCGTAAGTACCTTATGGAAGCGAAGACGAACTGGAACCGTAACCATGAAATAAGAATAAAGGACCACGAAGTTGAAATCTATGTGCAGAACGCCAACGAGCCTCACCATTCGACCGGAGTATATTCTATTCTCAATAATGAATGGGAGATAGTCCCCACGCCCGCCGAATTTAAGGTGAGTGAAGACGCAATTCGCCAAAAGGCCGATGGCCTCGTGGCCACGATTGAGATGATTGAACTCTTGTTTGATGAGGGAAAGTACGAAGAGGTATATGGAGACACAGACAGGCTTCGGGGAAAACTATCGGACTATCGCCAAGCAGGTTTGGAGACTGGTGGGGAATACTCCGTAGAGAATTTAGTGTTTAAGTACTTGAGGAATGAAGGATATCTCGAAACTCTCTCTAACCTCAAAAAAGAGGCATACGACGAAATGATGTCAGTTATGGAATCTCGAAGGTAAATCAATGTAGTGTCACACTCTTTTGTGTTAGGCGATATAGTGCGCTGGAAATCTAGGGGAATTGAAGAAAAGTTTCACTATGGCCTCGTCGTCGCCCCCGAAAGTTTTATCCGCCATGGCAGTTACACCTTCGCCAGCCTCGTAGAGGAAGATATCGCTGCCGTACCTCTCGACCTCTCGCCTGTTCCCATTCGGAGCATCACTGTTTATTCCTTTTCAGCACAGAAAATCATTACAATCTACCAAAATCCCGAAGACGTACCTCTTTTGATAGAAAAAATAGATTTTCCCAAAAAAACACTTGACAAATGATGCCTCAAGGTGTATAATTATAATACAGTCTGGAGAAAACATGTCTCAAATTGATCTCGCACCCTCGCAACTAGAGCTAGAGCACCGCCTACAGTGGCTCCTCCCTCGTCTTCAAGAGAAGATAGACGAGCACTACAATCGTCAAGGAAAAGCGCAGATTGTTCTGGGTAAAACTTTTCTCTCTGAAGCTGACACACCACTGTTGCGCATGACCAAGGGGCGCACCTATTGGAAACTAATCAAAGAGAGCCGCTCCGATTTCGGTGGGCATAGCAGTACCGTCTATGGGTTTATCCGCATCCACGACGGTGCAATCTTGCGAGCAGCAACGTGGAGGCAGCCTGAAACCCGTACCAAAGGTGCCATCCGAGGAAATATTATGGACGAATATTGCGAACAGTTTTTCACCCCGTGGGGAGTAATCTATGACGTTTGAGACTCAGAAATTGATAGTAGAATTATTAAATCAGGAACTTAGAAAGGCCAATAGAAGGGCCACCCTGCTCTACCACGAAGAAGTAAGAGAGGCTAAAAAGGATTTCATCGAGCACCTCATCCAGACCGGCGGCAAGGCACCTAATGGGAAATGAACTCAAATCATTTGGTAACGGCAGCATGGTCTGGACCATTGTCTATAGGGATTACAATGGAAAATACGCCAGCCAGTTGGTTTATGGGTCGCCAGATACGAAAACTATGCTAGAGGAAGTTCTGAAGGAATACAAGCGGTTGGTAGCCTTGATGCCCGGCAACCAGCGAGTCACAATCCCTCCCCAAATCTCTTGACATTTTCTTGACAACTTTTTTGTTGACTTCACCTTCATTAAGGTGTATAATTATAGCATAACTTAACCGAGGAACTAACATGACTGACCAAGCAATCGTTAATATATCAGAATTCATCTCCGTCGATGTGGAGTTGTTGCGGAGCCAGCGTAACACCCTGCTAGACACTATTGATGCTATTGAGGGCTCTAAGCCTGACCTCGTGGATGACTTCTTCGGGCTCGACCGCGATGAGGTGGTGGACAAACTGGTTGGAGTCGTCAATCTCTTGGACGGCTTGCTAGACGAAGCCGAAGGTGTCTCTCTATAATCTCCCTAATCATTCTACTGTAGGAAACTAAATGTTCAAAACATGTAAACACTGTGAAATCGAATTCAATGTCCACTCTCGCCAAAAGAAGCTCGCCGGAGGCTACATCAATGAGTGTGCCGACTGCGTTGAAGAACGCGGCGGTGACCAATCCCCCCCCAAACACTTCGGAGTCACGGGCTCTTTGGGAGAAGATGTATCTGTTCTCCGCTTCGAGGACGAAGCCACTCGCGCCAAATTCCAAAAAGAATATGGCGAGATTAAAACCTTAAAAGATTATTTCTAGGAGTTATAATGCCCCATACTCAATCCTTCCCTCTGCCGAACCCGGCCTATCAGTGGCGCAATAACTCGACGCTGGTAGCCATGGAGCGGGCAGAATCGTCGTGGGTTCTTTACTGCGACGGCCACACTGTGCGCGATACCTTTGGTTTTCCCATTGTTTTCGACACCAGTTGGGATGCTAAAAACTATGCCAGAACCACTCTGGGCTATGAAGATGTGGTCTTGACAGTTTCTTGACAATTTAGTTCTTGACTTCTGACCCACTAACCTGTATAATTAACTCATAACTTAAACAAAGGAGCAGAAATGCTACACGACCCAACCCTCGAAGACCTTTACACTCAAACCTCCGAAGAATATTATGACGATATCCTCGGTTGCGACCCGGAAGACTTGACGCATCTCGATGACGAGTGCCCCGATTGGATTCAAGACCAACTCGATGAAGACTTACCTTTCTAGGAAATTGATTAGATGGCGAAGTTTCAAGTAGGAGATATCGTTTCTCATACAATATCTCCTAAAGTCATAACTGGCGGAGTGTATCGCCCAGCATCTAGTTGGGAATTCATCATCGTCGAGGTGGTGCAGGGGGTTTCGGAGTTTGTCAGCTATCGCTGCTACTGTATTCGGTGCCCAGAAGGACAACATCCCGCATCCCGCGACCTCCATCACACAGTTCATATGACCGAAGGATACCTTAGCCATGCCAAAATATAGTTTAGGACAAGTGGTTCAATACCGAGCCGAAAAAGAAAGGTGGCTCTTCATCATCACGGGGGTGCTTTCGAGCCACTCATCACGGCCTTATTACGCATGCTATTGTTTCAAAACCCCCAATAACACCGTTCAGATAAAAGATTTACATCGTAACATTCAAATGTCGGAGATTATTTTAGATGCAGTTTAAGGCAGGACAAATCCTCGATGAGTTTGATAGTGGGTCGAACGAGTGGTTAGCAAGATACATTCTTCTCGAAGTGTGTGCAGACCACCACGTTCGAGCCTTGTGCATGTATGATAAGCTCGTCCGCGATTATGTAGGCGAAACCGCAGAAATCAATATGAGTTGCATATTGAGGAGCAATACTTTCTTCTGGCAAGTTGATGGAGTCCAGCCCGAATGAAGTTCAAATTAAAGCCGGGAATGTTGGTAAAGAATAACCAACACGGCGCACTGTGTATAGTTCTATATGTGGGAAGCGACGGCCTTCAGTACAAAACCCAAATGTATGTACTACAATCTGACTTATTGATTGACACTGGATGGCAAAAGACATTTTGGGTCAATTCAGTCATAGCAGATGAGAAGTATGAGGTGATTTTTGAAGCTCCACGTAGGTGACATTTTAGACCACTATGCTGATTTCCCTCCTAGTCCCCTCTACCATATGTCGCGCTATATCGTGCTGGAGACTAAGGGGGAGCATGTCAAGCTCTATGTAATGAAGGGTTATCGGATGGAGGGGATTAGCAACAAACAGGAACCCGTGGTAGTGGCCGATTGGCAGAAACCGGGCGACATTGAGCACGTTGGACGGGAATATATTGTCTCGAAGGAAGAGACAACGAATAACTTTTATTACGAGGTAGTGGATGGAATTTAAGTATTGCGACAAATTAGATATACGCAAGGGGGATGTGATAAAAATCAATGATTCTTCCATTCACATTGTCCTCTCTAGAGTTCGGCGAACTTGGGCGGAAGGTGAGTTATTTGCCGTCGAGGGGTTTACTTTATTGTGCGACGATTATGGATATGATGACGATATGAAAGTAGGACAGGTAAATCCCCTGTACCTTGAAGAGTTTTTACAAAGAGCAGAAGAAAACTCAATTGAGGTGCTACATCGTTTACATGCCATTCCTATTACAACCTAAACCCGGCGATATTCTCGAAAGATATTGCTTCTTTCATGATGAACTGGTAGGGGTCTTTATGGTAATTACCCCCAGAGTCCCTGACCGTCGCGACCTTGTAGGGGTGTGGTGCCTCTATAATAGCCATATAGACCACCAATTCAGTGCATTCAAGGGCCTCGTTTCGGGCCGCCATGCCCATCTACATCGAGTTAACCTCGTCGATAAAGATGATGCTCGAAATATGAATAAGGCACACTATTATCTTATCCGGTGAGAATAGTTTCTTGACATTCTCTTGACAATTTAGTTCTTGACGTGCCTCCTTGCAAGGTGTATAATTACAGTACACAAAGCGACGGAGGCATTTCAGATGGAGAGCGAGATTAAAAAGGGCCAAATTCTGGTGGACCATACTGACTCTCGGTGTATAGTTTTGGAAACGAGCATTAACTATGTGAAGTATTATCTATTTTATACTCCGCACGAACCCTACAATTGGGGGAAGACTTACACCGAAGCCAGATATATCATCGAAAGGAACTTCATTATCCTCCAGGCACCGACCTCTTGACATTCTCTTGACAACTTTTCTCTTGACCTAGCCCTCTTCAGGGTGTATAATTATAGCATAACAAAACAAAGGACTATCACCCATGGGAACTAGAAGCGACGTAGCATTAGGAATGACTTTGGAAGTGTACGAAGCACTTTCAGCCGCAACTAAAACAACTATTAAGGATTGGTGTGGTGAACACCAAGACCTTGGCGACCATGGTATTCTATTCGTCGCCTACGATGTAAAGTGGTACGCCAATTGTTTCGCTGATTTAATCGCATTGTATGAGGATTTACGAGAGCAAGACTATGACCAGTTTCACCTTATTGTCGCAACCCCAGACTATCCGTCGAATGACGAGTTAGATATCGGCGATTGGTATGAGAACCCATGGGAAATATACAAGTATACTAGTTGTGAACTAAGATGGGAGCGTGTATAATGATATCGACGGCTGATAAACTAAATCTCATTTCACTTAATCTCGCAGATGATATGCGTTGTATCGATTCGAACCTTCTATCGCTAATGGGCAACTTGCATGAATATCGGACGCGCACTAAAGACTCCCGCGAGAAGGCTATTACCGATATCGCATTGGAGACATTGGCCAATCAGGTGGTCCCCCTTCTCGACGAATTGTTAATGGACCTTACCGACTATCGAGAGACTCAATGACTCGCGATTTTCCTTTTGAGGTTGGTGATATGGTTTTCACTCCTGATTTAATTGGGGGCGTAACTGGCATATTGATTGAAGTAGAAAAACTTGCCGACCCCCTTGAACAGTGGTTTAAGGGTAAAGTCACCCATCATCGAACCCACCGAATCAAATTGGCTATCGTCCATACTCAAAGCAGGACGTGGAAACCGGGCGAACTAGCGGACTTTTGGCCTTGTAGGAGCGCAGAATGGAAGAAATTGTAAATGCTCGTGATATTGAAGTAGGGGATATTATCTCCGAAAGAGGTATCATATCAGAGAGGTGGTGTCATGAGTATAGAGACATGGGCGCGGTTATGAATGAGTTTTGTCGTTTTGTCGTTTTGTCCAAGACTATGAAATCGCCCGATGATGAAGAGTCTATGCACAATAACGCGACTCAGTTTTACTTCAAGGTGGCCCTTCTTTACGCCATACCGGAAATACGAGAAGTAATGAATCATGCTCCTACTTATATTTTGACGGATTGGGAGATTGACACTGAAGATTGGGAGGATGACATGGCCTATGATACGGCCACTGGCGACCCTGTGACCCCTAGAGAGTGGGTAAGGCTAAAATGAGATTGTTTGAATTGAAAGTGGGTAGTCTCTATAGGTGGCAGTACGGCTACCCCAACGCGCCAGTAGGTCACTGGATAATACTAGAGGAACTACCTAGAGATTCCCGCAGTGTTCATAGTCGCGACGATACTCCGCACCGACGATTTAGATGGTTTTGTCTGCATGGCCCCTCCGTGAATAACAATATGATTTTCGACATCGCCCATGATAAAGTTAAATACTTGACTTTGATCTCTTGACATTCTCTTGACAACTTTTCTCTTGACCTAGCCCTCTTCAGGGTGTATAATTATAGCATAACTTAAAGGAGTTACCCAAATGAGCGAACAAGGCAACCGACTCACAACTTTCTTAGCGCGAACCGATATTAAACCTTCGGAGCGCAATTTCGGCGACTCATTGAAATCGTGGTATGACAAAAAAGGTCGGCTATCTCAAGGTCAATGGTCTGCATTTCAAAAGATGGAAGCGCGATATAATCCTCAAGTAATCGCCCAGCGACAAGCATGGTATGATTCATGGGACGAAACGAAGGCCGCCCATATGCTTATCGCTGCCCATTATTACCGGGCAAACCCTCCTTATTTCGGAGACTTGGCTACTAAGGTTATCGATGATAAGTCATACATCCCTTCGGAGAAGGCTTATCGCAAGATGGTAGAAAACAAGTATGTGCAAAAGGTAATAGCCACAGTCAACTCTGCGCCTATATTCGAAGTCGGTGCCTTGGTACAGGTCCGTCGCACCGCCTCAAAAGGCGCATATAAACTCCGCGACCGTGTAGCTATGGTTGTGGCAAATGATGGCCCGGTCAGGTCATCGGCTAAAGGGGCGCGAACCTATACAATCCTCCCCTTTGGAGAGTCACAAACAATTCAGATTGAAGAACGCTATCTCAAAAAGAAGCGAGGGTAACATGGATTATTCGGACCGAGCAAAACTTGTCGCGGGTGCTCCGCTTCAGGTCCGTGCAGGTAGCAAACCTCTTTGTCCGGGCGAAGTGAAAGCGGGTGATGTCATCTTCGTCACTTATCATCCGAGTGTAGTTCCCGGTCCGCGCAAGGTATCGCGAAAGTACCTAGTTCTAAAGGTCGAGCAGCCCGAATGGTCCAGTACACTTGCCCCTGTAGTCACCTGCGTAGTGCTCTACGCTTATCGATTCTTAGCTCCGGGCGAGATAGTAGACCTCAATCTATCCACCTTACCGCTTGACCAGTGGGGAATGGAGGTATAAAATGAGTTTCAACCTTGAAAATTTCCAAGTCGGCGATATGCTAGAGCTATCCTGCGATGGAGAACTTATCTCCACCTGTCTTGTTATCGAGAAATGCCCTTCCTATGAGTATTATGGCGAGAAACCAACGAAAAAGAACCAGCAACCTATCTGTACCCTCCATATAATCTACAAACGGTCAACCTTCAATCCAACGGGCCATAAGGTAGGGACGAACTGGCCTATATCGCAAAGGATTATGGAAGATATGATTTATACTTGGACGAAGGCAGCATAATGGAGGTTTGAACTGGTATCTCAAAGTTAAAACTCTATAACGCGAAATCCAGACCAATATCTGACAGGTCTGGCTCCCGATTCTAAGGGTTGAAAGCCCCGGATGGCGCAACGCCACCACTGCTGGCTTTCTATCTCCATTATCGAGGTTGGAGCCCACGTTGGGGCGAATCAATAAAGAAATTGCAGGTTAGGACGGCGGAAATCCGAGTAAACCGCCGAGGCTTGTTGCCAAATGTACCAAGCACGCTTGAGATACTTGTTGAAACCTCGATTATCGGAGAACAGAAATGAAAGAAGTGTATTTAGTAACGTATGAACATAAGCATGGAACCGACCATACGGTAGTTGCAACCCAGTCTTTGGCCGAAGCCGCCATGCTCGAATGGGTTAGGGAATGGAGAGCCGATTTCCAAATTCCAGAGGATATAACTGACGAACAAGCACTACAAGAGTGGTATGACCTCACAGGCTGTACCGAATGTCTTACTTATGATATTATGCCAGTTTTGACCGAGGTTGGAGGCTCTTGACATTCTCTTGACAACTTTATGCTTGACCTACAGGCCCCCAACGTGTATAATTGGGGCATATCTTAGGAGATACACTTGAAACATTTTGTAGTCCAGCGTGAAAATCACAACGTCCACCAGCGCGATATAGACCTCGTATTTGGCCCCCTAGAGGCTCATGAAGAGATTTTGGTGGTAGACCATGATGACCTCGCTACGATGGCTGTAGAGGCCGGTCTGTTCCCTTCTAGGGGCCAATCTAGGCGTAATGGGCTGGCAGGTCCAGCCCCTCACGGCCTTCACCAGATAGGTACGAAGAAACGCCGCTTTTGGGTGTGGAACCCCGTCGCAGGCGACGAAAAGGTGATACTAAACCCGTCTTTCGACAGAACACTTGGATGGTTTCGAGGAAGAAAAAGTTCTTGACATTCTCTTGACAACTTTTCTCTTGACTTAACCCTCTTCAGGGTGTATAATTATAGCATAACTTAAACCGGAGTCTATCACACTATGGCCTATTCTCGAACCACTTATAAACGCACCGTCCATTGTTCCTATTGTCATCAACGAGGTCACAACCGGTCTTCATGTCCCCAACACGCGCAGCGCATCGAGGAACTTCGCGCCACCGATAGTGAGAATTATTACGTTAAGATTTATGACGCTAAAAAGGCTCGACGAAAGGCTAAATCCTCCGACCGCACATGCTCATATTGTTCCACTAAAGGGCATAATCGCAGCACCTGTGTTGAACTGAAGGCTCATATGGCCGAAACTGTAGAGCAAAACAAGGCTTTCAGGGCTATTGTTTGGAAACGGTTTCAGGTATTAGGGATAGGTCCGGGCGCATTATTCACGAGTGACAGGCATAAACAGATAATCGACCCTATGAACATGAGTCCAAAGGATAGTGATTTTTATCGAGTTCCCATGGTCATCCGCTCTATTAATTGGGAGGCGTTGAACTTTTGGAATACCGAATATTCTTATTTTGATGACACTGATACGGCCCGTCGCCCCCCTCTTTTTGCTACGCAAATGTCAGCTTTAGGTGCAGCCCGCTGGATGGACTTGACCGGCTATCCCTTCGATAAGGAGATTCTAACCATTACTATGGGCGAGCGAACTTTCAAAGAATGGGAAGATGGGACTCACTGGCGAGCCGAAAACAAAAGCTATTATTTTATCGAGATTATAAGCCCGGTTCCGGCTGGCGAACCCCCAAAGGGCTGGCTCGACTGCACTGATAAAGCCGTTAAAGCCCTCTACAAAAAGCGCAAGTCCTATATGGGTCCGCTCACTTCCTCCTACTTCGCTGGGTACTAAAAACCCAGGTTGAATCAGGAGAATAACTCTTGACATTCTCTTGACAACTTTTCTCTTGACCTACGCTCAAATAACGTGTATAATGTATATACAAGTTGAGCGATTCACCTTCTACCCTACTATCTAAAACACACCCCTCTTTGGAGCTATCACATGTCAGTTGCTATCACATTCGCTAACCTTAACTCAATGATTCCCACCCTTCTTTCAGGCGACGAATCTGACCTTTATTCCGTCCTTATCCGTGGTCGCCATGGTATCGGTAAATCATGGATTGCATACCAGACGGCCACTGGCCTTGCATGGGACGCAGCCACTAAAAAGACTCGCCCAATTGTCGAGGGCGAAACCTCTCTTCCGGTCATCGAGATTCGTGCATCTCAAATGACCGAAGGCGACCTTTTGGGCCTTCCTTCTCCCCACGATGTAAACGTGAACGGCGAACAAGCCGCTTCCTTACGTCCTTTTGCTTGGCTTGTCAAGGCTTGCACCGAGCCCGTTGTCCTATTCCTCGACGAAGTTGACCGAGCGACAACCGAGGTTCGTCAAGGGTTTTTCCAATTGGGCGACTCTCGCCAGATTAACGGTTGGAAACTCCATCCCGGCACCGTCGTATTCGGCGCGGTCAATGGCGGCGTTCATGCTGCACAATACCAAGTTGCCGATATGGACCCCGCAGAGCTTGACCGTTGGGTTACGTTCGACGTTGAACCTTCAACCGAAGACTGGCTTGATTGGGGCAAAAACGAGGTTCATTCTATCATTTGGGACTTTATCAACCAAAACCGCGACCACTTGGAGCACAAGGGCGAATTCGAACCCGGTACAGTGTACCCGTCACGCCGTTCATGGCACCGTTTAAGCAATACACTTGCGAAGGTCAATATGCTGGATAATGAATCCGCCGATATGGGCTTGCTTTTCAACCTCTCTCACGGTTTTATCGGCTTTGAAGCGGCGGTTGCGCTCCGCGACTTCGTTGAAAACTATGAACGTCAGGTAACTATCGAGGATATCTTAGACCATGGTAAGATAGATAAGACCTCTGATTTCGGCTTGGTTGACCACGTTGCTCTCATTGAAAAGATGGACGCTGCTGAAGTATTCACCGCTTCTATTCCTGATTCTCGCTTACTTAACTTAGTTAATTACTTCGATACACTGCCTTCAGAGGCCCGTATGAAGTTGTTCACCACTTTAACCGCCGCCAATAGCCAGACATCGGCTGAAAATGGCTCGAACTTCCATAAGCTACTTGCTAAGCAGGGTAAAGTCGAGGCTTTCATTAAGTTGCTTGGCGGCAAATAGTTCAGAGGTGTGATAGCCCCAGTAGAACGGGGCACACACTGCCTTTTGACTATTTAGGGTATAGTCGCACGCCGTGTGTGTCCCGTTTCTACCTTCTTTTTCGCCCTTGACATTTTCTTTACAATTAATATATGGACTTTCATCTCTTTAAGGTGTATAATATATATATAGATTGGAGCTTCCCTTATGACTACTACTGATACCCGCCCTTTTGACTTAGATGAACACATCGTTTCTCTCCTGCGCGACGAACCTTTCTTCGCATCCCTATCTCGCCGCCTCGAAAAGGTGGCTTCAACGTCCCTTCCCACTGCTGGCGTTAAATTCAACAAAGACCGCTGCCGGTTCGAACTTTATTATAACCCAGTTTTCATGGGAGAAATTCACGCACAGGATGAAAAGTATGTCAAAGGCGTGCTCCTACATGAATTCTATCATATTATACTTTTGCACGTCACTTCTCGTATGCCTGACGGTAAAATGTCAAAGAAATGGAATTATGCTACCGACCTCGCGATTAACAGCGAGCTAACTGTGTTTGCCCGCGATATGGATGCTCCAACCGGTTGGGCCGTCGAAAGTTCACTATTGCCACTTGACAAGGCCCTCATTCCCACCGTAGGCCCCTTTGTCCAGATGGCCCCTCACTTATCCGCCGAAGAGTATATGAATCTCCTACCGGACGATGATGCAGACAATGATGAAGGAATGGAGGGTATGCCTTCAGATGGACAGGGCGACCCTGATGGGCAGTCACAGGGCAATCAACCCGGCGACTCCAGTGGTGAGCAGTCCGGTGATGGTAACGGTAATGGTTTCGATGACCATTCAGATTGGGGCACCGCCGATGGCTCCGATGAAACTCGCAAAATCGCAGAAGAACGCTTAAAGGACGCTATCAAAGAGGCATATGTCGAGGCTCAAACCCGTGGATTCGGTTCTGTTTCTTCATCGATGAAAAGAACGATTAAAGAGGTTATAACCCCTAAAGTCAATTGGCGTTCAATCCTTCGCTCTTTCGTCAAGGCTTCCCAACGCGCCGATAGGACTTCTACAATCAAGCGGTTAAACCGCCGATATGCCTATATCCATCCCGGTAAAAAAGCCAAACGTCAAGCCAAAATTGCAATTAGTATTGACCAGTCGGGCAGTGTGTCGGATAGTATGCTTGCAGCCTTCTATACCGAACTGGAGAAACTCGCTCAACTTGCGGAATTCACGATTGTTCCCTTTGATACCGTCGTATCCACCGAGCACATCCATATATGGAAGAAAGGTGAGCGACACGAGAAAACCCGCTATATGTGTGGAGGAACCTGCTTTAACGCTCCAACGCGCTGGGTAAATGATAATAAGTTCGACGGCCACATCGTCTTGACCGATATGGAGGCTCCAAAGCCGGTTCCTAGCAAGTGCCAGCGCATGTGGATGACTACCAAAGAGTGCGCAGAACGCCCTTACTTCCAGACTAATGAACGAGTGATTGCAATCAATGACTAGCACCCATCGAGAATCTGCCAATATTAAACCGGGCGATATGGTCGAGTGTAGAAAATACGGACAGCTTATTATTCAGCTTGTAATCTTATCAATGGACAAAAGCCAAGTAACCATCGACGATGATAAGGTAATGAGCTATGTCCAATATGCCGCTAAAACCTGCAATATCCGGCAGGGTGACGAATTCATCTTTACCCGCAACTATTTTGACTTTTGGAATAAGGATAACAACGGTTGCGAGTGGGAGGTTCATAGTGTATAAAAGGTCTTTTGAAATTGGGCAGGTCAAACCCGGCGATATCCTTACATGCTATGAGAAGGATGGCACTAGAAGCCTTCAATGGATTATTACCAAGGTACATCCAGCATATTTGACCGCGTATGTTACATTCTCTCACTGTTCAGCCCCACAGCCACATTTTGAGTTCTTCAAAAGCAGCTTTATAAGCTGGCAATTGAATGACAGATGGGAGATTCAGCATGGAGATTAGAAAGGGTGACATGGTTAGGTCTAAGGCAAATGGTATTGAGGGGGTTATTATAGCCTTTATTCATAGTAAGTCTAATCCTAATAGTCACTTTCACAAGGTGGAGCTATTTTGCACTTACTCCCCCCACAATCCGCGATATGCGGGCACCCTAATCCTCATTGACTCAATGCCCCTAGAGAGAAAGCCTAACTATGAAGTTTAGAAGGGGACAAATCATAAAAAGCACCCATTCCACCTTTATGATTCTCGAAGTAATTCACGAAGACATACCGCGTAACCCGAGTACGCACTTAATGAAGGTTCTACCGCTACAATCTAAAATCGTACCTTTGGGCGAAGCTATTAAGTTTCGTATTGGGAGGGCAGCGTCATGGCAGGTTCTAAGTGATATATCGCCGGAGGCCATATCTTAAACTATCTACTATGTGGCAAAAGTATATTCACCGGGCCAATTAGTCTTATACCTCCGAACAGGGGCTATATACTTGCTAATCGAAGAGGCACAGATGGCCCGACTGAATCCCGCTTGGAAACTGGAAAATGGCTACGCTTTCAAGGCTTATGTCATATTCACGGGTCGCTCATGGTCAAAAGTGGGTCAATATCTTGACATC
>Ga0098054_1000915_pt1 | contig 15888 bp, 23 predicted proteins | sample 16_taG_FD_75048 | JGI IMG/M metagenome (GOLD analysis project Ga0098054, IMG submission 75048) | Marine viral communities from the Subarctic Pacific Ocean - 16_ETSP_OMZ_AT15313 metaG | ecosystem: Environmental > Aquatic > Marine > Oceanic | place: Pacific Ocean | collected 2015-01-18
AAATCTACAACTAAACCTACAACCAAATCTAGAAATACTAAAAAGAGTGCCGAAAAGAGCAAAGGTCGCTTTAGAAAGAAGGAAGAGGAATAAATAAATTATGGATTTTGATAAATTAACAAGAAGTTTTTTATTAGGAGAGTGGAAAGGAGGAGTTTCTATTAATTCTCGCTTATCCTCTATTAAAGAAGCATTACAAAGTCTCAAACCTCGGACGATAAAAGAGCAACAGAGAGTTGAACTGGCCTTAGAAAACCTAACGCATATTAGAAGAGGATATAGGAAGCTTCAAGAAGAACATAGAGTTCTGGAAGAGAAACTACAAGTTCTAGAAGAAGGCCAAGGAGACGAATAATGTTTTTAAAAGAAGGTGGTGCTGGTGGCCACATGCAACACCCCTTTGATCTTCCTGGTGTGAAAACTGGTGAAGATTTGAAAGATTTTTTTGATCAGGCCGCAGCGCTTGTTAAAAAAACCCAAGCGGTTAAGATCGATGGTGTTAATGTTAGCTTCAAATTAATATCAGATAGAAAAGATAGAAAAGAATTTGCTATTGATCGGGGGAGTACAAAACCAATTGATATTGAAGGTGTCTCGATAGATCGCATTGGCGAAAGATTTTCGGAAGGCCATGGTATGAGGATTGCGAGTAAAATTCTTCTTTCTATCTTCAATGAAGCTCTGCCGAAAATTGAGCCAGAATTAAAAAAATTAGGAATGTGGGATAATCCAACAATTTTTTTGAACACAGAATATGTTGCTGAAACAACTAACGTAACAGAATATGATCATAGCTTTTTGGCCATTCATGGAGTTAACCAATTCTATGAGAAAACAAATTCAAGAACAGGAGTTAAGCGGCGAGGCTTGGAGCGCCCCACAGTATGGGATCCTGATAAAGAAAAAGAGGTTCCGATCGCAGATCCAAGTGTAGAAATTTCGTATGATCGAGAAGTCCTTCAAAAGTTGGTAGATAAAGTTCGGCCGATTGCTGAAAAATATGATTTTGAAGTTTATACTACTGTCCCAACATCTTTCAAAAAAGAAGCTGAAATTGATTTTAAGAATACCCTTGGGGAGCCCTTTACCGTTGTTTTTGATGAAGAGGATGAAATAACTAAATCTCTTGGAGATTGGTTAAAAGAGATTGATAATCCGAGACATATCTTTATCACAAGGCCAGATGGGAAGAAAATAGGCGCCTTAAGCAAGGAAGTTTATACAACAATTTTAGATGGCGAGCCCATAACTTCTTTGGTTCGCGACGAAGAAGATGTCATGCCAGCAATTGCGGGCGCGGTTTTTTATCATGCCACTAGAGTGTTAGGAAATGACATTTTAAATGCCCTGACTAGTCCTATGGGGGATGTTATGAATCACGAGGGAGTAGTAATCAGGCACAAAAAGTTCGGCCAAAAGCCGGTTAAAATTACCGGTGAATTTATTCTTGGAGGCATGAGAACTAATTTTCAAGAGTCAAAAGAATACAGTGAAAATTTTATTAATGAAGTCCTCGATGTCTTCTTGGAAAATCTAGGACAAGAAAAAAAGATTGTTCTGTATCCCGGAAGATTTCAGCCCATGGGAAAGCACCATTTAGAGGTTTTCCGGAAATTAGAAGAAGAACACGGTGTAGGAAATGTTTATATTATTACTTCCAACAATGTTAAATTGCCGAAATCTCCCCTAAATTTTGAAGAAAAGAAACAAATCATGCTTAGGCATGGTATACCAGAAGAACAAATTTTGTTCGCCGAAAGTCCCTATCGAGGCCAGGAATTAGATAAATATTTTGACCCCTCGAATACAATCGCTGTGTATGCTGTCGGAAAGAAAGACATGGACGAAGATCCTCGTTTTTCAAATTTAGATGGTGTTACTAAGTCCGGTTCTCCAGCTTGGTACAAGAGTTATGAAAATAATAAAGACAATCTCGAAGTGATCGATAAACATGGTTATGTTGCCGTTGCACCTCACGTTTGTATCACCTTGAAGAATGGAGATGAGATGTGCGGAACATCCATCAGGAATGCTATGAAAAATTTGGATGAGGAGAATTTTGAAGACCTCATGGGGTGGTTTGATCAAGATATCTATGATATGCTAAAAGAAAAAACTTCTGGGGCACCAGAGAGCCTTCAAGAAGCAATTTTTTCACTAATTGAAGAAGTCATCGATGAGAGGGATAAAGTAAGTAAAGAAATTTCAAAACTCTCTGCAAAGGGTGAGTGTAAAAATAACCACGATCAGTGTGTAGCAATTGCCCTCTCCAAGGAGGAGCATCAGGAACTTGAAGAGCTTAAAACCGGCGGCGGCGATTCCGGGGTATTTTCCAACACTCCCGGACCACCGGTGGCCAATTGTAGACAATGTTGTAAACAATGCAATTGCCCCCCCAAACCGCGCAGACCTAGAGCCTCTTTCAGTTCTGATGATGATCCATTTGAATTTGATCCTATTGAAGAAACTTCTGGTGCTGGCGCAGCGGGAGGATATAGTCTTCCTTTGGGCCAGAAGCCAAAACGATTTAATAGTCCGAGGCCAAAAGTGAAAGGTATAAAAATTTATACTCGTAGATCAAAAGGAAACTAATTATAATATAAGATGGAGACTTTTTCGAATGATTGATAGAAATGATTTAATTAAAGAGCGGTTGTTGAGAGAAAATATTCGCAAGGCCATTCGCATTGTAAAAGAAAGGCAAGGCAAAAAAGAAGATTATGTTCGAACAATTGTTCGTCACCTCATTAAAGAAGAAGCAACAATTAAGTATGAGTATACTGCTCTCAACCTTTTGGCACATTTTATTAAGGAAGTTGTCGGAGATCCTTCTAAGCCAGATAGCAATCCTGTCTTTAAGGATGCTTTCACAGATTTAACTTCAAGTCCAGAAGACCGAGAATTATTTACAGAATTTGTTTTAGATTTTTCAAACGAAGATTTTAAAACAATCGATGCAGATCGACAACCAACACCACTTGGCCAGGATTTCGTTGAAAAAGGCTTCACTGATGAAGAAGAAGTAGACATCGAAGAGGAGCCTGAAGATGATGTAATAAGAGTTTCTGTTTCTGATATTGAAGATAATGATGGAGATCTCACTCCTCCTGAAGAGGAAGAAGATCTTTTCGCCTTTGGGGAAGATGGAGAAATTATTGAGATTGAAGATGAAGAAAGTCACACAGATTCTGGAATTAAGATTTATAGTCGCGAGGCCTACAAAAGAATAGGACCCTCTCTGCGTAGATATTATACACAGATTGAAAAAGACAGTCCACTCAACAAGGGCGTACAAATTGACGGAAAAGATTATGAGCCCGGAGAACTCTCAGAAAGAGAATTGTTTCGAATTTATTTGAAGAAAAACATCCTCCTATGGGCCAGCAGATATGAAGATGAGTTCTTTAATGACACTCCAGAAACTCAAATTAACATTGATTCTGGTGGAGAGGAAGAAGAGATCGTCGCTGGTGAAGAAGAATTTGATTTAGGAATCTAAAAAAATTACAACTTTTTCCTTGACAACATTTAAATTTAATGCTATATTATATATATCATACTAAACACTCTAAACATACTAAACACTCTAAACACTCTATTCACTCTAAACATACTAAACACTCTATTCACTCTATTCACTCTATTCACTCTATTCACTCTATTCACTCTATTCACTCTATTCACTCTATTCACTCTAAACATACTAAACACTCTATTCACTCTAAACATACTAAAACATAGCTAATGAAATCTTGGAAACGCAAGAAAAATTACAATGGTAAGAATAAAAATTATAGTATGAGTAAGAAGCTTCGAAAAGAACGACGTTCTAACGAGGAGTTTGAAATCATGTTAAACACCTTAACATTAGAAGAGGTTATAGCATTGAAACTTGAATTAGCCACCAAACCAATTGCCAATAGAATGTATGGATTTCCTATTTGGCATTCGTTACATAGCATCGTACAAGATGCAGTTTTTAAATATGCATTCTCTGCCACAAGAACTCAGGCCGAAGCAATGCGTTTTCTTGGTTTAAAGGAAAACTCTTTTCATCTTTTAAGAAAAAAATATGGACTTGATGACTATTTTCTTGACAAAGAGGAGAAATAATGTTATTATATAAATAATGATGATTAGTTCAATTGAGAGTGAAGAAGGATTTTAAGCTATGTATGGTGAGGTTCAATATCTCTTACGAACCCAGGATAAGGAAAGGGGAAAAAGACCTAGAATTTCCAGAATTAACGAGAGAATAACAAGTTGGCCATGTGAGTAAACCAACTCCTTCTAATCTTTCAGATTTTCAAACTATTTAGTATTGGAAACCAAAAAAAAAGAGGTTAATGTGTTACACAAAGATATGATAGATTTTATTACACCAGAGGAAATAATAGAATTAGCATACTCAGAATATGAAACACGACTACCAAAAGATGCAGACTTAAGAATAAAAATTGCCGTCGATGATGGCGGCAAACATATAGAATTTCTTGTAAAAGGGTCAGGCAATGCTTCTATGCTACGCGGAGATCTTCCGCCAAAATATAATGATATGAGGACAGTTGTTATTTATTCGAAAGAAAATGAAACAAAAATCAAAAAAAAGATAAAGATTAAGAAAAAAGTCCTTGACAACTGAATCAAATAATGATATATTATAGGTATGGACTTTTAGCTCAGTTGGTCAGAGCACCCGGCTCATACCCGGATTGTCGTTGGTTCAAGTCCAACAAGGTCCACCACCAAAGGAGAGAGAATGAGACGCCCAAATGGTCGAAAATATCCTCGTGACTTACGCGGCGCTGAAGCGCTCAAGCGCCAAGAGGAGAGAAATAAACGTACACCAGAGGAGCAGTTAAAACTTCTCGATGAAAAATTAGGTATCGATACTGGTGCCATAAAAGAGCGCACTCGTTTGATGAGAATTAGTGTGGAAGCAAATCAAAAAACAAGGAATAAAAATGTCAAGAATCCAAAAATTAAAAGAAGCAAATCTAAATCCAGGAACTACAGTTCGCCTTAAATATGAAGATGGTTCGGATGTGATCCATGCTAACGATAATTATATTGAGAATGTAATTAACTCTACATATATTACTGACCACCTGGCCTATCTCGTATTAAATCCGATGTTGGGGAATAATCAAATCTTGGCAGAAATGAGAGAACAAGGCCTTTTAGATTCATACGAAAGAGGATCATATAATTTTGAAGATTTTGTATCAGAAGTAGTTGTACAAAACTGGCGCGACTATGATTGGATTGAGACATCTACGGAAGCGTTTGATCACAAGCGAGGATTTACAACAGTTTTAACAACCATTGAAACAACTTCGGAAGCCGTCACTCAGATGGCTGATTTTGAACTTGCTGGCTGGAAGATCGAAGTGGATCATCCCTTGGGTATTTTGGAGCTTGGTGAATGAGCCCTTGTAGCTCAATGGAAGAGCAACAACCTTCTAAGTTGTCGGCTGTAGGTTCGAATCCTTCCAAGGGTGCCATTTGATGATGAGATTAATTAAAAAAATAATAAAATCTTATTTTGTTTTCGGCCTCGGGATGTTGTTCGGAGCAGTAATAGCTTCGGTAGTATCTTGGGTAATAATGTCTATAACACACGGAAATCCAGATTTAGAAAAATTTTTAGATGTAAGAGAATGTTTAGAGGAGAAAATAAATGAGCAAGAAAGCCCCGAGAACCCCATATAATACAGTAATGGTCTCGGGTGGTTTTGATCCCATTCACGTTGGCCACATACGCTTGATCCGCGAAGCTTCACAATATGGGGATGTAATTATAGCAGCCAATTCAGATAATTGGCTCTTTAGAAAAAAGGGCTTTAATTCTATGGGCTTTCATGAGAGAAAAGAAGTTCTTATGGCGATCAAAGGAGTTGTTAGTGTAATCGAAGTAGATGACGATGACGGCACGGTTTGTTCAGCATTGATAAAGCATCAGCCAACCTATTTTGCAAATGGAGGTTACAGAACAAAATATAATACTCCAGAAACAAAGATTTGTGAACAACTTGGTATTGAAATGTTGTGGAATATAGGAAGTCAGAAGATTAATGATTATTAAGCCATATGGATTAATAGATAGAATTATTACAAGATTATTTTTAGCCTTTTTTTGGTATGTGCTTATGGCGCTTATTTTAGTAAATATTGTGTATTATGGATTTTATACCGAAATATTTTATAGTGAGGAAAAAACGAAAGATAGCAGATTTAGAGCATAGTTACTAGTATGAGCACTGCTAATTGGTTTTTGTATATTGTAAAAGAGACATTTTTGACCGAAGATGAAATTATGCATACGGGAGACAGTGGAGTTGGGAGGTGTTCAATGGATCCTGGTGTGATGGAGGCCCCTTACGGAATGATGTATGTTATTCCGGACACTTTTGTTATAGAATATCACAAGAAAAAGGGATTAAAAAGAGTATGTTCTTCGGTAGTGAGAGATGCTGTTGAAAGTTATTTTGGAGTTAAATTAAGGTAATGCAAAATGAAAATTAAAGAAGGAACTCTTTGTTATGTCTCCATGTCTGGAAACGGAGGCATAATACAGCCCATATTTGGTGAAACTGGTAAATCTTTTTTTTCTGCCGATCAAGAAGTAAAAGTTCGTGACATAAATTGTGAAGATAAAAATTTAATTGCCGTCTTGACTAAAGCAAACATAATTGAAAATCTCATCGCTGAAGAAGATGTTGAAACAATAGTGTGGATAAGCAAAGACAATTTAAAACAAGTTGTCAAATGACGGCTTTCTTTTTATATAAGAACTAATTATTAATAGAAATGGTTATAAATGGCTAAAAAAACATATGTCTTAGATACCAGCGTTTGCTTAACAGATGCAAAATGCTTGCAAAAATATCAGAATAACGATATTATTATTCCATTAAAGGTATTAGAAGAAATTGACGGTCATAAAAAACGTCAAGATTCCGTTGGTGCTAATGCAAGAAAAATTATTAGAACATTTGACGCACTGAGGGCCAAAGGAAATCTCCAGAAGGGTGTTAGAATGGGAAGGGGGAAAGGTTTTCTACGAGTAAATTATGGTGATGCATCCCTTCTGCCAGTAGATTTAGACCCAAGTGTCGCGGATAATTTAATAATTTCAACAGCATTATTTGAATCAAAAAAGACCCCCGCTAGAAAAGTTATTTTAGTATCTAGAGATATCAATATGAGAGTCATCTGTGACTCAGTTGGTGTCCAATCCGAGGGCTATGCTCTAGATAAAGTCATAGAAAATCATACAAGCCTATATGACGGCTTCATCACCAAATTGGTTGATGATCAAATAATAGATCAATTTTATGAAGGTGGGGATGTTTATCTCGAAAATGATAAAGGAATGAATCCGAATCAATTTGTAATGCTGGTTTCATCTTCTAATGAAAAAAAGACTGCTCTGGCAAGATATATTTCGCGAGGTAATTCACTTAGGGAGATTTATCACGTCGGACAAAAGGGTCTGTGGGGAGTAAGCCCACGGAATAAAGAACAATCCTTCGCTCTTGATTTACTTCTTAATCCAGAAATCCCCTTTGTTAGTTTAGTGGGCAAGGCCGGGAGTGGAAAGACATTATTGGCCATCGCTGCCGGGATTTCGCAAGTATTGAGAGACCCTTTTGATAAAAACATTCCTCTCTATAAAAAGTTAGTAGTATCTAGACCTGTGCAGCCAATGGGAAAAGACATCGGGTTCTTGCCTGGATCTATGGAGGAGAAAATGCGCCCATGGCTCATGCCAATTCAGGATAACCTCCAATATCTAATGGGGGATGATAAGGTTACCTTGGAGGAATATATGGGGCAGGGGATTATAGAACTTGAAGCCTTGACCTATATTCGCGGAAGATCAATCTCAAATGCCTTTATCGTCATCGACGAGGCCCAAAATCTATCTATGCACGAGATCAAAACAATCATGACACGAGTCGGCGAGGGAACCAAGTTGGTACTGACCGGCGATATAGAACAGATTGATAATGTATATGTAGATGAGACATCGAGTGGGTTGGTCCACGCCGTAGAAAAATTTAAAAGAACATCTCTTACTGGGCACATTACCCTGAAAAAGGGAGAGAGATCTAGGCTTGCAACATTAGCAGCAGAAATTTTATAATCTTACTTGACAAGGCCGAGAATAAGGGTTATAATAGTATTATAAAGGAATAAAACAAATGTCTACTGATCAAAATGATTATGAAAATGGTCTATTAAGGAAAATAATCACAACCGATGGAGAATTAAAAGAATTTTTGGTTAATTATGCGGGAAATAAACTTAAACCAGAAGATGATAAAGTGACTGTAGAAATAATTATAGAAACCATCGCTTCAGAATTCCCAGAATTATTGCTGGCAATTGCCGAAGAGAACTATTTAAGAGGATACAGTCAGGGATTGGATGATGTGAGTTCGATCGATTTTAAAAATAATGTATAAATTAGACTACTTAAAAACATCAGCCACCAAGGCTATTGAACAAAATAAAGAATTTGTTGTGAGTGAAAGTGTGCAAGTCTATATTAAAGATCCTTTAATAAATGGAGTTAATATAAGAAATATATTAGATAAGATTAATATTTCTATTCCTCCACACTTGACCACTGAAATCGACTCTATTTATGTTGGCATCTTTGATGAGTTTGAAGAAAAAGAAACGAATGCAGCATATAAAGATGGTGCCATTTATGTTTCAAGCCAACAAGAGGATGAGCAAGATTTATTAGATGATATGGTACATGAAATAGCTCACTCTTTAGAGGTTCCTTTTGGATATTTAATTTATGGCGATGGCGAATTAGAACAAGAATTTTTATCAAAACGTAAAAAATTATATAAAATATTAAAAAAAGAAGGTCTTAAGCCTAATAAAGAATCATTTTTGGATTTAGATTTTACGGAGGCCATGGATAATTACTTATATAAAGTTGTAGGATATGACCGTCTAAATATAATTGCAGCTTCTTATAGCTTATTTACATCAGCATATTGTGCCACATCATTGAGAGAATATTTTGCAAATGGATTTGAATATTATTTTTTAGATAATCCACAATATTTAGGACAAATATGTCCGGTTTTATATACGAAAATACAGGAGTTACACGACTATGGTGAATATGGAAGTTGACAGTAAGGGCAGTAAAATTATAATAAAGATTACAGTTGAGGATCTTTATAAGAGAAAAGAAAATAAGCGCATAAGATTAACAAAGTGGTCTATTGTAGAGATTTTAAAGAAGGATTATGGGTTAAATCCAGGCCCGTGTCTAAAAGAGGGTAAAGTAGATAATAAATTTGGAATATTAGAAACTTCTTTGGAATTTGTAAATTTAGATTATAAAGATAAAAAGCTTACATCTCCCAAAAAAAGAACTACATCTCCCAAAAAAAGAATTACATCTCCCAAAAAAAGAACCAGTGCCACAAAAAAGACAAAAAAAACACTTGACAAATCTCAAAAAGATGTTATAATAGAAGTACAAGAAAAAACTTTACCATTAAAAGAGGATTAATTGTCCCACATATCGTTTTCAGAATTAAAGAACTGGAATTTCTGCCCCTTTTATCATAAATTGACTTACATCGATAAACTCAAGGGTTTCCGAGGAAATGAATATACTGCTTTTGGAACAGCCATTCATGATGTTGCAGAGAGAAAGTTGCTCCACGAATCGTTCGAGGCAGCAGAATATTTTGTTAAAAGATTTGAACAATGTCTTACAGAGCTTGACGACGACATTAAATTCAGGGAAGATCCTGAAAAAATGGCTGTTCAAGCAATGGGAATCTTGCCAGAGATCATGCCAGCAATGGAAGAATACTTCGCCGATGGTTACATGGTCATCTCAACAGAAGAGAAGCTGATGGTTCCAATCGATGACGAAGATTATAGTTTCAAGGGGTATATCGATGCAGTCGTAAAGACACCTGACGGTAAATATCATATTATTGATTGGAAATCCTGCTCTTGGGGTTGGGATATGCGCCGACGATCTGATCCAATGGTTACATATCAGTTGACTTTGTACAAGATCTTCTTTGCAAAACAGCACGGTATCGATTTGAAAGATATTGAAACACATTTCGCTCTATTAAAGAGAACAGCCAAGAAGGACAGAGTGGAAATTTTTAGAGTTACAAGCGGAAATAAGAAAATAGAAAATGCGACTAATCTTTTGAACAAGGCGCTTTTCAACATAAAAAAGAAAAATTACATAAAGGATAAGCGGTCGTGTGGTAAATGTGAATTTTGCAGATCTCCCGAGTGTCCATAATAGAGGTTTAAATGACAGAAAAGAAGAAGATTTTGGTGATATCAGATCACCCAATGGCCCCGTCAGGAGTGGGGACTCAAACAAAATATATTATTGAAACTCTACTAAAAACAGGAAAATATAAGTTTGTCTGTCTTGGTGGAGCAGTGAAACATCAAGATTATAAACCACAAAAAATTGAGGGATGGGAAGAAGATTGGATTATCTATCCGGTTAAGGGTTATGGAACACCAGAAATGGTTCGTTCGGCGATCTTTAATGAAAAACCAGATATGCTTTGGTTTATGACAGACCCTCGTTTTTATGGTTGGCTGTGGATGATTGAGAATGAAATAAGAACTCATATTCCTATGGTTTATTATCATGTTTGGGATAATTATCCATATCCTCACTATAACAAGAAATTTTATGAATCAACGGATGTTGTTGTTTCAATTTCAAAAGTAACTTATGACATTGTTAATACTGTGGCACCAGATGTAGAAAGTCACTATCTTCCACATGCTGTTGATACAAATATTTTTTGTTGTCTTTCCAACGAAGATATCGCAAACCACCGCAAACAGCATTTCGGCGAAGATGATAAAAAAGTAACATTCTTTTGGAATAATAGAAATGCCCGCCGCAAAATGAGCGGTTCATTGGTTCACTGGTTTAACGAATTCGCAGAAGAAGTGGGGCCAGAAAAAGTCCGCCTTATTATGCACACCGATCCAAAAGATCCAAATGGTCAAGATCTAGAGATCTTAATCAGCAATCTCCAGGCAGACGATGGGCGAATTCTTATTTCACAAAATAAAATCCCGCCAGAAGCTTTAGCTGTGATGTATAACATAGCAGATTGCACTATTAATATTTCGGATGCGGAAGGTTTTGGATTGGCGACTCTTGAATCTTTGGCCTGTGAAACTCCGATTATCGTCAATATGACGGGTGGATTGCAAGAGCAGGTGACAGATGGAAAAGAGTGGTTTGGAATAGGCATTGAGCCGGCTTCAAAGGCCATCATAGGCTCTCAACAGGTTCCATACATCTATGAGGATAGGGTTTCTAAGGAAGACTTTATACAGGCTCTGAGAGATGTTTTTAATATGACACCGAACCAGAGAAAATTCCTCGGCCTTAAAGGAAAACAGCATGTTGTTGCAAATTATAATTTTGAAAATTACCAAAAACAGTGGATTAAAATGATAGATTCGGTTATCGAGAAATACGGTTCTTGGGAATCGCGAAAACACTATAAGCCTTGGGCTTTCACGGAGATTACAAAATGAAACAGAAAATCGTAGTAAGGGGCCCAGTCCTTTCACAATCTGGATACGGAGAGCAAGCAAGATTCGCAATTAGAGCATTAAGATCAAGAGAAGATATTTTCGATATTTATATAATTCCTACAGTTTGGGGGCAAACCGGTTGGGTAAGCTCCGACAACGAAGAGCGTGTTTGGACAGATAAAAGAATCGCACAAACTCACGTTTTTGGCCAACAAGGCGGCCGCTTCGATATGTCATTACAAATAACTATTCCCAACGAATGGGAAAAAATCGCCCCAGTTAATATTGGGTATACAGCCGGTATTGAAACAACAAAGGTGGCACCAGTTTGGCTTCAGAAAGCCAACGAAATGGATAGAATCATCGTTGTTTCTAACCACTCCAAGAATGTCTTCGAGGCTACAAACTACCAAGGACAAAATAATCAGACAGGCGAAACTGTTCATTTATCCTGTCAAACACCGATTACAGCAGTCAATTACCCAGTTCGTCACTTTGAAAAAGAAAAGCTTGATCTTAAACTTGATTATAATTTCAATTACCTTGCAATTTCTCAATGGGGCCCAAGAAAGAACTTTGACAATCTCGTCAAATGGTTCCTTGAGGAAAATTTTGATCAAGAAGTCGGCCTTGTTCTGAAAACATCAGTCAAGAACAACAGCATCATCGACCGCGAGCATACTGGCTCGCGTTTGAAATCTCTTTTGCGCAGTTTCGGAGGGGAAAATTGTAAGTGCAAGGTCTATCTGATTCATGGAGATTTGACACCCGAAGAAATGAATGGCCTTTATCAGCACCCCAAAATTAAAGCACTCGTTTCCACAGCACACGGAGAAGGCTTCGGCCTCCCGCTGTTTGAAGCTGCCTATAACGGACTGCCTGTGATTGTCTCCGGATGGTCCGGCCACTGTGATTTCCTTTATATGCCAGATGCTCGAAGAAAATCGGGGAAAAAGAAACCAATGTTCGCATCTGTCGAATATGATCTTCAAAATGTACAAAAGCAGGCTGTATGGGATAATGTCATCCAAGCTGACTCTCAATGGGCTTTCCCGAGAGAAGCAAGTTTTAAGCGCCGCATGCGAGAAGTTCGAAGTCAATATCCACGATTTTTGAAAAATGCGAAGAAACTTCAAAAATATATTGTTAAGAACTTTACGGAAGAAAAGAAATATGGTGAGTTTATAAACTCTATAAATAAAGTTTTTTCTTCCGAAACAGAGTATACCATCTTATGAAATATATTTATATTAGCCAGTTTCATGACAACTGTGGATATGGCTCCGCAGCCAGAGGCAATCTGCGCTCTATGCAACATTATTTCCCTCCAGAGAAATTAAAGATACTTTCCCTTTCTTTGGAAACTGTCCATAGTCATATCACCGAATCCGATAAAGAGATGCTGGATAAATATGATCTTTCAAATAAAGAAGCTCTATATGATTTTATAGAAAAGGAAGAATATGTCATACTTTGGCATATGCCGCCGCCGATGTCCGAAAAAGTGATGAACATGAAAATTACACAAGAAACATTTCGTAAAGCTACGGATAATCTTAATATACTGGCATGGGAAGCCACAAAGCTTCCAGATCGATGGGTAGAAATATATAAAAAGAGAAAAACAAAAAATGTAATAGTACCCAGTGTGTGGAATCAAACTTTGTTTAAAGACCTCGATATAAAGGCACATTTAATACCCCACTCCCTGGAAGAACCAAGAGGTTTGTCTAAACCTATGGATCTACCGTTAGATTTCAAAAAGAATTTTGTGGTGTTCAGCATGTCTCAGTGGCAGCATAGGAAAGGTTATGACACCCTCATTCGCGCTTTCTGTATGGAATTCGGGGATGTTGACAATGCTTGTTTGTTAATAAAAACATATGGCATTATAATGAGTAACTATGCTATTTCCCAAGTCCAACAAGCGAGATCAATAGTTGATCAAGCCCGATTATTAAAAGAATCTATAGAGCTAGAAAACGGAAAGAAAGCGGTTTGTAAAGTTATTATAATACCAAAAGTTATTCCTGAAGAAGAAATAAATTGGTTATATGAACAATCACATGTCTTTGCTTTGGCTACAAGAGGGGAGGGTTTTGGTTTGACAATTGCAGAAGCAACCATGTCTGGGTTACCTGTAGTTGTCCCAGATGCGGGTGGACATCTTGATTATTTGAAGAACTATAAAAATAAATATTTTTTCAAGGGTTGTTGGTCACCATATCACTCCATACCGGGGTATAGTTGTAATATGAATTGGTACGAACCGGATATTATCTCTATAAGAAAGTCTTTGAGAAACGCGTACAATGATTGGACTGCGGGTCGTTTAAGCCGCGAAAGAAATAATCCTATTGGCTTTAGTGAAAAAGAAGTCGGCAAAAGATTTAAAGATGTTTTGGAAGGAGCATTCGAGAATGATTAACCAGATAAAAGAGAGAGTTGAAAATATAGATTATACGATTTCACATAATAAGAAAACTGCGATTATCGTTATCGCGTTCAATCGTCCCGACTATTTTTCGAAGGTTCTCGACTCCATTTCAAAGAATAAGGAAGCCGAAGAATTACCAGTATTCTTTTACCTAGATGGCGGCCCTTTCGCGACGATAAAAGAAAATATTGAAATAATCAAATCTTATGAAAATATAAAAAATAAGTTTCTTATCTGCCGCGATGGGAATGTCGGATGCTCTAAAAACATAATTGATGCTCGAAGATTCGTTTTTGATAAATTAGACTTTGAACTAGCATTTGTTTTCGAGGACGATTTGGTAATATCTGATAACTACATCCGTCTCCTTCTGAATACTTATGATGGTTTGTCTAAAAAATATGATAATATTGGAATGATACAAGGTTGGAATTTAGACTCTGAGGCCAATGAAGAAGAGCCAACGATGGAAAAGCTTTCATCTTTTGAGGCCGTAGGCGCGACACATTTGTGGGGATATTTAATGCCCCGAAAAGCGTGGGATGGTATTAAAGAAAATATGTATAAATATGAAGAGATATTTCACGATCCACTCCCAAAAAATGGAATGGGGAAACAAGCATTCGAAAGCGATCTACCAACGGTGCGCAAATTTATGAGGAGTTGTTGGGAGGATTTTGACTTCGACTCCGCACCTGAAAATATTTTAAAAGATCCCTTCATTAAATCAAAAAGAAAAAGAATTCATAGTCTAAATGTTGCAACCGGACAAGACGCTATGACTGAATCTAATCTGGCGTCGAAGGGCTTTGTTAGATTAATGTCATCTCAAAATCGAGCCAAATATATTGGACGAAGAGGCCTCCATGCGACCGAACAGACTTGGGCGAAATGGGGTTTTGATCAAATTACACTTCGAAACCACCCGGAAGATCGCGTAATAGAAGATTTTGATATTGTTGGGGGCCCTACATGGAAAAAATAATATGTCAAAAAGAGAGGAACAATATATGAAAGTATGGATGTCACAAAAAGAGATTAAAATGATAGAAAAATATCTAACTCCTGAAACTATTATGTTAGAATATGGCTCGGGAGGAAGTACTATACATTTTTCTAAATTTGTAAAAGAGTATTATAGTTTAGAACACAATAAAGAATGGTATAACAAGGTAAAAATTAAAATCTCCAACAACGATAAAATCACAACTTTCTTATCTGAAAATAAAAAGATGGCCGCCCCGCGAATCCATGCTGACTGTTGGGATAATTTAGAAAAAAGTACAAGTTACACTGCATATGAGGAATATGTAAAATATCCCTCTATTATCAATAAGAAGTATGATGCTGTTTTAGTGGACGGCCGAGCCCGTCCAGAATGTGCTAAATTTATCTATGATTTTTTAAATGAAGGTGCATATGTTTTTATACATGATTATTGGGGGCGAAAACCCTATCATGTAGTAGAAGAGAAATATAAAGTCGTGGACCATATCAAGCAAGGTCAAAGCTTAGTGGTATTGCAGAGAAAAGATAATGTTTAAGGTAGTTTCAACTTGTCTTTTTGGGAAAAGTCCGAGAGCTTATCATAGATATGCCAAGCATGCCCCACAAACAGCGAGATATCTTAAAGAACATTTACCTGAGTGGAAATTTAGAATGTACTATGATGATACTGCTCCGAAAGGTATTATTAAAAGTTTGCAGGATATGGAAAATACTCAACTTATTGAAATGCCCCGGGGCAAAGGAAGAGAGGGGTGTTTCTGGAGATTTTTGGCCTTTGACGATTGCGAAATAGCAGTTTGTCGAGATTTAGATTTCAAGTTTCAAGAAAATGATCTTATTTCTATTAGAGAGTGGTTAGA
>Ga0098054_1000921_pt1 | contig 15843 bp, 15 predicted proteins | sample 16_taG_FD_75048 | JGI IMG/M metagenome (GOLD analysis project Ga0098054, IMG submission 75048) | Marine viral communities from the Subarctic Pacific Ocean - 16_ETSP_OMZ_AT15313 metaG | ecosystem: Environmental > Aquatic > Marine > Oceanic | place: Pacific Ocean | collected 2015-01-18
TCTAGTGGTAGCGGAATACCGTTTTAACTTATAGAAGGAAGAGGAAATGGTATGGGCATATGAGTTTGTAATGTCAATGTTTAGAAATTACTTATATGCCTGTACTAATTTAATAATAAAAAGGAGAAACAATGGGTAGAGCAATAGACATGGAAAATGATATACAGATTTTAAAATTGAAAATAGAGAAATTAGAAAATACTGTAAGGGGCATGGTATCAAAGTTAGATTCTTTAGATGAGAAATCAAGCAAAACAAAACATGTGGATTTAGTGGAAGATGTAAAGGTCGAAGAAGATTTAGGAAGTGTAATTACAGGAGAATATGACAATGAAGACAAAGAAGAAAAAGCCGACAACGAAGGAGATGATACAAGTAGTGGAAAGTCTAATAAGAGAAGTTCAAGTTCTTCAAAAAAGACTAACAAATAACGAGTTTATAAACAGCTCTTATTATGAATATAAAAAAGAAACAGCAAAGTTTCAACAGTTTGTCAATAAAAAACTTGAAAAAATGTCTAAAGACAGAGATAGCAAGGGTGTATCTGACAAGTGATGGAAAACAATTCTTCAATGAATATTCAGCTGTAATACACGAATGTTCTTTAGAGGAAATAAGAATAAAAGAGAGGAGATGGAATAACATGAAAACAAAAATAGCAGAAATTGTATGTCAAATATTAAAAGAGAAACAGTGGGGTATCTTCTTTAAAAACGAGCCAATGCAATCGCTACCAGTTCAAGACAACACATCGCTTTATAAAATCAATGAAGTGAATGATGATGAGCTGATAGATGCTATTAAACTAGCAATGGAAGAAAGGATGAATGAATGGCAAAATCATCAGGCCGAAGAAGAGCAAAATCAGACAGACAAAGGATTATCGACTGGTACAAATCAGACCTTATTGGATACAGATTAAAAATAGGTGAATTAACGAAATACAATGTCTTGGTTACTGAAGAACTTATTCAAAGAACCGAAGATAGAGTAGCTGAGTTAGAAGAAAGAGAAAGAAAGTGGGAGCAAACGTTAGATGATATGGCTCCCTGGGATTAAAAGAAAGGATTCTTATGAAATGTTGGCACTGTAACCATGAAGTCATATGGGGTGGAGATTTTGATTACGAGGACTATGGAATGGAAGGAGATGGGATTGTTAGTAATTTAAGCTGTTCTAAATGTCCTGCTACGTATGAAATATGCTTACCAATATCAGATGAAAAAATAATAGAATCATTGATGAATAAAAAGAAGTAACTGAAAAATAGCGAGAAACATTAAATTGTTTCATAAAGGAGAAATAATATGGAGTTAAATCTACCATATGACAGCGAAACAGAAGATTGTATTCTGGGGGCTGTTATAAGTAATCCTGCGGAGTATGATTCCGTAAGTAAATACATAATGAACAACGATGTCTTCTACCAAGACAAAGCTAGGAAGCTATGGTATAAGATAGGGGAAATGAGAAAAGCTAAGTTAAAAATAGATACATTAACTATATGCTCTTCGTTAAATGCAAACGATACAAAAAAAGGTTTAACTGCCTACTACATCACTAAATGCACAAGCAGTTCTCCTGCAAATGGCATGGCTGAATATTATGCAAATCAAATATATGAAAAATATCTTCTTAGGAAGGTTATTGTTCATTCCGAAAAAATCAAAGAGAAAGCAAAAAACAACTATGCAGATGTTTATGATTCCATAGAAAAAGCTCACTCAATATTTGGAGAGATATTAAATATTAGGCCAAGCCAAGTCCAAGATATTGAAGAAGTAATATCAGAAACCTTAAAGAGCATAGAGAATAAGACTTCTAAGTTAATTAAAACTGGATACCCATCAATAGATAGATTCTCAGGAGGGTTAACCAGGGGAGAGATAACTATTATAGGAGGTAGGCCTGGTCACGGTAAAACAACTGTAATGATTAACATGCTATCTAAAGCTCTTGAGCAAGGACAAAGATGTATATTTTTTAGTCGTGAATTACCTAATTCTGAATTAATGAAAAAGATTATATGTTTAGAATCTGAGCAGTTATCATATGGTCATGTAAGAAAGAATGTATTTACAGACCAATCAATAGAAATAGTAAACAACACTATAGAAAAAATCAGAAATAAATATTCAAGTGACAAGTTTTTAATGTTTGATAATTTGAAAGATTTTTCATCATCATCAGCTGAAGCTAAAAGGTTTAAGCCTGATATAATATTTGATGATTACATACAACTTATATCTTGTAAAGGGGCGCATAGTGAAAGAAGATTACAGATTGAAAAACTTGTAAATGACTATAAGTGGTTAGCTAAAGGAAATGACTGCGTTGTTGTTTTAGCTTCGCAATTAAATAGATTCATTGAAAGAGGAGGGACAAGAGGAAAGGCTTTAATGCCTCAGCTATCAGACCTTGCAGAAAGTGGAGCAATTGAGCAGGTAGCAGAAAATGTTTTCTTTTCATACTATGATTACAAGGTACAAGGAGAAGCAGGTAAAGGTAAAAACATAATAACACTTATTGCATCTAAAGTAAGGTACGGTGATTCAGGTTTTGCTGACTTAGGATATGATGGTGACAAGTGTAAGGTTTATAATTCAATAGAGGAGATGGTAAATGAAGAACTTCCGTTCCGAAACTAAATATAAATACGTAGGAATAGACCCAGGGAAATCTGGAGGAATTGCTTGTATAGATGAAGATGGAGAAATTAAGGCATATAAATGTCCTGATTCAAGCGAAGATATGGCTTTATTATTTGAGGTAATTATAGGTAACACACCTTCAGATAATATAAGATTAGTAATGGAGAGAGTTTGGGCAAGACCAACCAATGCTGTAAGGGCCGCATTTTCATATGGCACAAACTATGGACAATGGCTTGGGATAGCAGCATCACATGAGGTTAAGATGAACACAGCTATTCCCGCAGAGTGGATTAGATGGATAGGTTGTCCAAAAGCTTTAAAGAGTGTAATAAGAAAGAGATGGTTAAAAGAAAAAGCTAAGGAATGTTATCCAGAGCTTAAAAAAATAACACTCAAAACATCAGATGCAATTCTGATAACTAAGTATGCAAAGGAGGAATACTTTGAGGATTAAAGAAAATGTTCAATGTAATTCTTGTAAAACAAATTATAAGGATTTTGAAAATAAACATATGCTATATCTCTGTTCTTCATGTATAGGTATAGCAGAGGGTAGGCTAGAGTGGTATGAAAATGTTTATGTAAGGGACATTGGTGATGAAGAATAAAACACCAAAATTCTTAAAGCCTAATAAATTAAGAAAGATAAAGAAGTATACTGACAATCCATCAGTGGAATTATCAGCAAGGAAAAAGTTAAACAAAGCTAAACAAAAAAGAAAAAGGCCAAAGACTTTATCAAAAATTGGTTTTGAATATAAAGATAGAAAGGATTATTGGAAATGAGTTATGATTACAAGAAAAAATCTACATTCCCTAAGATGGGGAATCAGATAATACCAAGCAATAAAAAGGAAGTAAAGTTACCAAAAATGAATAATTCTCAAGTACTTAAAGATTGGAGAGATAGTTGGTTTAAAGGTCACTATGAATCAAAACGATAAATTAACACTAATAATAATGTTATGGCTTCTTGATAAGCTAATACTTATAGCAATGTTCTTTGTCTTTGATTAAAATGATGGACATATATAAGTTTGCAGGTGAAGAAGCAATGATTAAGAAAGGGGATGATTGGATGCCATTAACAGAGGGGTATTGCAAAGGCTTTGATTTGGATTTAAAATTCGGTAAAATGGGTGAAGAGTTTGTAGCAGAAGTCTTTGAGGGTAATAGTAAAATAGAGGTAAAAACAGAAAGAGATATTTGGAAGACAACTGGCAATATAGCCATTGAAATTAGATGCAGTGGTAAGCCATCAGGTTTATCAACCACTGAGTCAAGCACGTGGATACATTTATTGGCTCATAATGGGCAAATAGAGGGCGGATTTTTGTTTAAAGTAGGTGAACTAAAGGATAAGATAAAAACCCTCCAAAAAAAGGGTAGTTTAAAAATGGTTATGGGTGGGGATAATAATGCAAGTCAAATGGTATTGCTACCAATAAAGGAATTGTTTTAATCAACGTAAACACTCCAGTAATTTTTCCATTTTCTATTCCTAATAATTCTATTGTAAGCTCTTTCTTTATATTTCCATTCACGTTCTAACTTTAAGGCCATAGATTTATTTGCAGGAGATAGATAGTTAAGAAATTCATTTCTTTTTGAGTCATATCTACCTTTTTTATCATCAGGAAGATTTATTGGATGCATATATCTAATGACAGCCTCAATAGATTCTTTAGCTTTTTTCTCTCTCATGCTTTTTGATTTAATGTTTTTATTTTCGTATTCATTTACAATGAAATTATATGCTGCGTAATAAGCCCTAGATATTTCTTTATCTGATTTTCCAAATAATATAGCTTCCTTTAATTTATAATAATAAGGCTGTCTGCTTGATACAAAATTTCCAGCATTTACTGTTCCATATCCCATTTTCTCATTAAACTTTCTTCTTAAAGTATTAACTCTTTTAGTATTAGTAACATAAGGATGATTAATATTATTAAATATTCTATCTGCTTGTCCCATTATAACTATAGATTGTAATGATAAATCTTTAACAGCTTGGTCAAAACCTTTACCATACCCCAAGACTTGAGACATTTCAGACCATATAGCTTTTGCATTTCTTAATAAAACAGGCTCCATGATAGGATTTGACAAACCTTTATCATATGGAGAAATTATTTCACCAAACATACCAAAAAATTCACCTTTCCATAGATAAGATATTGCTCTATCAATAGCAGGATTTTCTTCTTCAGGTGGTTGTTGTCCCATAAATTTATCATACATAGTAAATAATGCAGCACCTGTTAGCCCATGTCCTATGGCAGCTTTTAAAATAGGAGCAAAATTTCCGTTCTTCATAGGCTTAACATAGTTTTTATAACTATCAATAGTTACTGATGTTGCCATTCTTTGGAATAGAGTTAATGGTTTAATATATTTATTTGAAAAGAATAATGGAAGGTCAGAAACTCCCGTAGCTCCTGCTCCAGCTTTATGAGATTCAAAACCAACTCTTTGTAAAATCTTTTCATATCTTGCTGAACCAGATATATTTTTTCCTTCTGTAATAAATTTTATATCTCCATCAGTTAGTTTCCATGTCTCTTTAAACATACGTAATACTTCAGACTTTTTACCTTGAGGATGAAACATTGATTTAGTTCCTCTAGCAACATTTGTTAAGTCTGCAAAATGCATTCTACCAGCTTCAGCAAGTACAATTCTATTTAAATTTTCAGTCTGGGTCATTAAGTTTACATTATCAAACCACCATCTAATTTTAGGGTCTTGTTTACGTAGAAGCTCTTTTGTTCCATATCCAATTTCCCCTCTCCTCATAGCCTTTTCAAAAAGCTTAGGGTCTCTCATTGTTTTAACCCCATAACTCAAAGCTCTCATTGTATTACGAGTTCCATATATAGCAACACTACGTGGAATCTGTATTAGTACATTCTTTATACCAGCCATAGGTGATGATAATCCCATAACTGCAGAAATATTAGTAAGTTTCCCAATCGTTTCTAAGGCAGGATTCATTAAAATATCCCTATTACTAAAGTCTAATCCTAATTGTGCTTTAATTGTTTCTGCTGCATAAGCTCCCATTGTATTGTTTTTTGACATCAAATTTAATGTATTTAATTTTGCATCTGATTTTAATGAAAACCTTCCTTTTAATTCTGTAAACTCAGGGAAATGTTTAACTGTAGCTATATACTTAGCCATACCATTAACATAGGAACCCATGGTTCCATCTAAGCTTGTCTCATATGTTCTAATAAGTTCTTTTCCTCCATTAACATTAACCTCCATAAATTCAGGTAATTGAGCTCCTCTTTCCTTTAAAAACGCAGGTTTAACTTTATGTCCACCATACTCTATCATAGTTAATATTTCTTCTGCTATTAAGTTCTCAAGCTGCTTGCCTTTACCACGCATTAATTCTGCATACTCTAAAGGATTATTATTTTTAGTAATATTTAAAGATGAGGCAGCTCTTTGTAAATCCTCTTTTGTCAATCTAGCCATATTATCTTGAATAAGTTTTTCTATTTGAGGAGATTCTTTGCTTAAATGTTCTAAAGCTTTTCTTGTAACTCTTCTTGCAAAATATTGTTTTATAAACTTCTTATCTAGCGTTTCTTTTATTTGCTGAAATTCTTTATTGCCTTTAGTATTTATTGATATTTCTTTTATTAATGTTTTCCAATATCCGTCAGATAATCCTTTCCATAGCTCTCTTGCTTCATAATATTTTCCACCTTTTCCAAAGTTTACTATTGCATCTGCTGTACTTTTAAGCTCCGCTTTCCATGGATTTATTTCGTTTGGATTCATTAACTTATTATTCTTCCTTTTAGTTTCAAAATCCTTATGAAGTTTTTGAATATCCTTTAATGCTCCTTTTGCTAAATCACCATCAAGCATATGCATTTTATTATATAAAGTATCTTTATCTTTGCCAATTATTGTTTTAATTCTTTCTGTTACAACCTCACCTTCACCTTTAAGTATACTTCTTGTATAATCATGGTTGAGTAATTTTCTTGATATCATTCTTCCTGGTGCACCACCATATTTGTAAATAACATCAGCTGATGTAAGAAAAGCTCTTCCAAACATCCCGATACTAGGCATATTTTGTCCATCAAAACCTGCTACAGCATCTACAACATTATCAGTTCTAGGTTTAATTTCATTTCCTTTTATAACATAAGAGTTATAACTTTTTAGTTGTAAATCATTTGCTTTTTCAAATGAAACATTTAAAGCATCATTAAAAAATTCATTTCTTTGCTCTGCAGTAACTTGGTAACGTGTTTCAATATCAAGAACTTTTGCTTCATTTAATGATTGTTTTTTTGATACTCCTTGAACAGAATTACCTATTAATATATTTAATCTTTCTTGATACTTTTCTATAGAAGATACATCTAGCTTATCCCACTGTCTATCCCCTATTATATTTTCTCCTAATTCTCGTAATTCTTCTTTAGTATATTTATAGTCTTCCATTAATTGCTTTTCTACGTCTAATACATTGCCTTTTGCTTTTTTAACTAACTTTTTACCAACCTCAGTATCTGATGTGTGATATTTAATTTTAAGTCTTGATTTTAATGGCATAATATCTGTTGGTATTTTACCGCCTAATACTTTACCACCAACAATACTAACAAGCTCTTTTTGCATCTTAGCAACATCTCTCTTATTTGTAAGACCAAAATATTGTTTAAAGTGATTGAATGTTCTTGCTATCCAAGATTTCATTCTACCTATCATACCTTTAGGTAATTCTTTTGCAGTATATTTTCCTAATGCTTCAACAAATGCTTCCTCAGCAGCTTCTTCAATAGCTTTCTTCTTCTCTTTTTTTGTAAGTTCACTTACTTTTTTCTTATTTAATTTAGCATAATCACTAATGGCCTTCTTCTTGCTTATTTGAGTTTCAAACATCCTAATACCATCTTTGACAATCTTTTTACTAAAAGGGTCACCCATTGCTTTTAATACATCAACAACATGGTGAGATACCTCATGTGGAAGAGTATCAATTCTTGCTTTATTTTTAGCAATCTTAATAAGATGTCCTTGTATTTTGCCTAATACATATTCTCCTCTGTGCTTACCAAGAGATTTTTTAATAGCAACATGTAATCCAGGAAATTTCTTTTTAACCCATTTTACTTGGTCAACAAGCTCAGAGGCTTTAACTAAAGATTCAGCTGTTTTAGCTTCAGATAATAATTGATAGTCAGTTTTTTTACCTTCTGCTGAAAATTCTATTGCTGCATCTAGTGCTTTTTGAGTTGGAACAATTTCTCTAATACGAGGGCCAGTTTCTATCATATGTCGAATCATTGTTTCAACAGTAGCTTTATCAACATATTTTGTTTCATTCCCAACTTTATATTTTATAATATCAGAAGCTTGTTCTATTTTTTCTAATCCCTTTTTAATTTCATGAGGATAATACCCTGTTTGTCTAATATCTTTATTAAGAGTTTTCATGCTAACTTCTTTTCCAGAAGCATCATTATATTTACCTCTTTCAATATCAGTTATATATTGCTCAATGATTTTTGTAGTATATTTCCTTGGGCCACCTTTTGCTTCAATAGCCTCAGAATATGTTGCATCCATTTTTTTATTTGATTTATGACCAATAGAAAATTCATCAATAAGATAATATTCTGAAGTTCCTTTTCCAAATCTCTTTAAAGCCCATTGAATTAAAGAATATCTAGTAGCTCTAGCCTCACCTCCAGATGGCTGAACTCTTGACCCTAAAAACTTTTTTGTTATAGTATTCGCATCAGTATTAATTAAAGCTTCTCCTGATGTATCTGTATAAAGAAAATCTTTATGTCCAGGTCTATCATTTTCTTTTGACTTCATATCTAAGGCTTCAAGTTTCTCTGCTAATTCAGTTGTAATAGGCTTTATTTTAACATCTGTTTTAGTACCTGTTGTTAGCGTGTTATTTTTAACATCAATTTTAGTTGGGCTTAAATCAGCTTTCGTGCTTGTTAATCCTAGCATTTTAGAGCCTTTTGCTCTTGTTCTATATAATGTTCCTATATCTCCACCTGTTGTATATGTCATTCCCCCTGTAATTATACCAGGGTAATTAGCATTTAATTGAGTTAATGTTTTTATAACATTGCTAAGTCCTGATTTATAGCTCGCAGGATTTTCATTAACAAAATCCTCTATATCTTTTGCTTTTACTTCTAATAATGATTTTGGAGCTTTTTTATTTCTAGCTAAAAATCTGGAAAATTTATCAGCAATTTGTAAGTAAGACTTTGCATCTTCAATCGGTGTTTTTTGTCTTGACAATTCTCTTGATATGTATTTTAAAATATCTTTACTTTCATTATATGATATTTCTTGAGCTTTAGTAACATTTTCAATTACAAAATCTTCACCTTTTGTTTTTTTATGTATTTTATCATCTAATTTACTTTTTTCAATAGTGCTCTCAAATTCTAAAGTCTCTTTAGAAAGTTGTTTTTCATACTTTGTTTTTACTGTGCTTTTTTCAACTTCAAAAATTTTATCTTGAACTTTAGTTTCAAATACATCGATATTAGTTTTATCTGTTTTAAATTTATTTAATGCGGTTTTTTCTTGAGGTGCTTGGAAAATAACTCCAGGTTTTTGTTGTTTTTTAATTTCAAGTAAATTGTCAGCTCTATCTTGTATTGTTTGGAAATCAGAAACATCTTTAACTTCTCCTGTCTCTGATATTTTATCCTCAAGACCTTTACGTAAAGTTTTTCTTTGAGCTTCGCTAGCTGTATCCCAAGCTTCATTAAAAGATAGTTCTGCTTTGCTTTTAGCTTTATTACGGTCTTTATCAGACATTTTTTTATTCTCAGCTTTAACAGCATTAATGTTTTGTGATTTGTTTTTTAATTGAAACCAAGCCTCAGCTTGTTCTTTATATTCTTTTAGCTTACCTTCTCCTGCATCGGTCATTTGAGGATTATTCTTTTTAAAAGTCTCAATTCTTTTGAGCATAGCACCATAAGCAGTATTTATAACATCAGCAGTGTTTACTATACCTTCTGTACTTATTTGAAATGTTGGGTCATGATAAATGGTTTCTTTACCTACTACCTCATAACTACCATCAGATTTTTGTCTTAATATATCTACTTCAATTCCATCCTTATTATTAACATCCATCCTTGCAAGGTCTCTCTCAGCATCGTTGAATTTCTTTTCCCATTCTTTGCTTTCTTTTTTATTACTATTGGCTAATTTTAAAGACTCATTTTCCATTTTACTAAGAGCTTTTTTAGTTTCTTTCATGGATTTATCTTGAGCTACAGTGGAACCCTCTATATCCATTCCAGTATTTTCTTCAACTGATTTTATAGCATCATTTAACATTTCTGATTCTATTTTTTTATGATTACCTTCACCCTTCCAATATTCTTTTACTGCTTTTCTACCTTCACCCCAAAGATAATTTTGACCTTTATGCTGTATTTTTAATATTCCCATCATGCCAGCATTAGTAAAAAAACTTTTAGTTAAATCTCTCATTGAATAATCTTCATCCATTATAAGATTTTTAATTTCTGGTGCTGTAAATACCCCAGCTTCTGCAGCAACTTGTCCACCTTTACCTGTTCTCCAGAATCCTATTGATTTTTCCTCTGCAGGAGTTAGTGCACTTTTCTTCTTTTTATTCCATAATGCTGCGTTTTTAACATTAAGACTTGCTCCTACAGCTCCTGATATACCACCCATAATACCACCGTGCATCACTCCATGTCCAATACCTGCCCATATATCTTCATCATTGACAGCTGCAGACATACCACCTCTAACTCCTTCAAAGGTAGCTAGTGTTGCTGATTGAGCTATTGCTCCTGCTGATTTAGGTGCGTATTGAGATAATAAAGCTGAATAACCTCCACCTTTAGCTCCTATTATTTCTGCTACTGTAGCCTTAGCTGCAATTTTTCTTGCTGCTAATTGTTCTGCAGTTTCTTGTATACCTTTTTTTGCTCCAAGTCTTACTAAATTTTCTGTTGCAGCAGCTTTCATTCCAAATCCACCAAGAGATGTTAACCCTTTTCCAGCAATTCCACCAACAAACATTGAAGCAAAATCTAATGGCATAGAAAAAGATAATACAGCACTACCTATATCTGCTATCATTCCAGGATTATATCCATCTAAATTAAATCTTTGCTCTCCATTATACATTTGATAAGCAAGACCTGTAATTGAATTATTATATGCAGATTTAGCCCACTCAGAAGATTCATCATTAATACCCCAGTCTGTCCAATCAAACAATGAATTAACCATATCTGGATTGACTTTTCTTTCGTAGTATTTTTGACCTCTACTAGTAGGTTGTGATGATTGAGTCCCAGATACATTTAAGGACATTTTTGGTAAATTGGGGTCGTTTTCTTTTTGGAGTTTTGTATACAAAGACCTATCACTAAGGGTAGTGAAGTCAGGATTTTCTTCTCTTTTTCTTGCTAAATACTCGTAAACTGTCATTTACTTTAAATTCTTTTTTATTTTTGCAACCCTATTAGATTGTTCTTGTATTTTATTTTTATCTTCATCAAATCTATTCCTTAAAAACTCTTTAAATTTATATAATACTGTTGCACCTTCACTATAATCACCTGAGTCTTCTAATGCTAAATTCCAATCCATTTTTTTGGAAAATCCAGGTGTAAGTTTAAATTTACTCCATGTTCCTAAATCAAATTCTTCACGTGCAAACCATCTTTGATAAATTTCATTAATTTCATTTTGTAAACCAATCATTTCATTAGAATTTTTATCAACACCAGTATCTCTTAATGACCTGTATTTATTGACAAGTGTATTTTTTGTTTCAATATCGTCATTATATTTTTTTTCTATTTTTAATAAATCTGATGAAGTAAATTCTTTATTATCATGACCAAGTATATTTTTTAATTCAGGAATAGAAGAATCACTACCTTTCAATGCCTTTTTAAACCCAACACCGAATCCTAAGCCTCCAGACTTTTTAGGCCACATATGAAAATCATTTATTGTATTTCGACTTGGAGAAAATGTATTGCTTCCAACATTAGTTCTTTCTCCTCTTATTGGTTTATTCTCTAAATCTTTTATATTTTGATTTAATTTATCTATTTCATTGTTTAATTTCTTACCACCAGAAGCATAATCTCCTCCTTCTTTATATTTATCTTGTATATTACTTATTTCAAAATCCTTATCCAATACTTTGATATTTGAAGACGATAATTCTTTATTTAAATTTTCAGATACATTAAATTCAGGGTCTTCTAGTCTATTAGTAGTTCCACCTAACATACTAGGTACTCTACCTTGAGGAATATCTCTAATAGAAGCTGTCCAAGGTTGTTCTTCCATTGAAGATATATAAGAGCCACCATCATTTTTTATGAAAGATTGGTCTTTAACTTTTAATTTTTCTAATATTCCTTTTTGAGTTCCTTCAAGTGATGTTAAATATTGATATAATTCAGGGTCTTGTTTTCCTTTATCGTTTATGGTATTTACTATATCATTATTAGTAACAGTCCTATCGTCTCCATCCCAATTTGCGTTATCTTTCTTATATAGTGTAAAAGCAGCATCTATTCCTGGAGCTCCTCCTTGTGCTGAAAAAGCTTTGTCTAAATGGTCAGATATAATAGCTCCTTGATTTTCTAATGCATCCATTTCTGCCATTAAATTGTTTCTTTTATATTTCTTTATTTCTGCATCTTTTGCAATAAAGTTTTTGATTGGAGAATAAGATTTTTGCATAATAGCTGATTGGTAAGCTTCTCTTTCTTCATCATCAAAATAACCATCATCACTTAATGATTTCACAATAAACTGATAAGATTCGTCTAATTCTCCGAAATCTTTTATATGCATATTGTTTATTCTTCCTGAACCTGCATATTTTTTAACCATTAATTCTTGATATTCAGAGTACCCACCAATTTGTTTCTGTAGTTCATTCTTTAAATATCTTTTATAATCATCTCTTTTTCTTTCAAATCCTTTTACTCCTCCTAATGCTACAAGAGCTTCATCATTGTCTTTTATATATTGTGGATTATTTACTCCACCTTCATAATCTTCAGCTTTTGGCATATCAACACCGTGAGTTGTTTCTGTAGATTCTCCAGTATCTCTATTTATAGTAGATTCAGTCCATGAAAAATTCCAAGAGTCATCAGCAGAGCTATATTTGTCTGCTATATCCATCATATTTTGTCCGTAATCATGTCTTCTTTCAATATCAATATCAAAGTCATTGTTAGCTTTAATTTGGTCTGTATATTGATTTTTTACCATATTATGATATTCTATGTCTTGTGATGACATTCCAGAAGCATTGTTATCATAATAATTATTCATTCTTTGGAGGTCTCTTTCTAAAACATTATTATCGAAGGATTTAGTATTTTTAGCAAATTCATCATACATACCCATATATCTTCTGCTTTTTCTGTCTTGCATTTGGTTCATCTGATTAATTATTTGCATCATCTGATTGAACTGCTGCATTGGGTCTTTTTTTTCAAATCCTTTTATAGCCATATATATATCCTATGAATGTTTATTTTATCCTGATATTTCTGAAGCTTTGTCTCTCCAGGAATTTATAATATCAAGAATACTATTTGCACTTTCTGCTTGTTTTTCTTGTACTCCGCTTAGAGCTCCAGACATACCTTTTCCATAGACATCTCTAGCTCCTGATTGAAATTGATTAAATTGTCCACTGCCTGCAAAGTTCCCGCCTGCTTGATTTGCTTTTTTACCAGTGGATGATTGAAGTAATTTAGATAATAAGTCTTGAGATTGTGATTCTAAAAATCCACTATATTGCTTCCCCATCATTCCTTTTTGAAGCCCTTCGTCTATAGACTGAAACATTCCAGGATTTAAATCACCAATATTTAATCCAAATTTTTTGCTCATCTGTGCTTGTATTTCTTCTGGAGTAAGAGAACTTAAATCCCCATAGCCCATATTGCTTGTATTAAATCCAAATCCTTGCAACTCTTGCATAATACTATCCATTAAAGCCATTATAGATTACCTCCAAATTTTTGCATCAGGTTCATTATTTTCATCATTTCTTGATAATCCATACCTTTAAGTCCATCTTCAGAAAAATCACCTGTCATTTGCTTAAATGAGTCTTTACCTGATTTTATAAGATTTTTAAAAGGAGTTATATCTCCACCACGAGTAGTCTGTTGTGGCATACCGCCTAAGATTTTATCTTTACCAAAAACATCAAAATTTCCGCTCTTTTTAGGTAAGAATCCTTCACCTCTTGCAGTACCCTTAGGACTTAAATAATCTGTACTTATAGCACCCTTACCTGGAAGAGCATCAAAGTTCGAACTTTTTTCACCAAACATTTCAATACCTGACTTAGCACCTACTTTAGTTGAAGCATCAGTAGCTGCTTTTCCACCTGGAGCAAATCCTATATTTGTAGCTCCTTCTTTTACTACATCTCCAGGTTTAAACATATCATGTAGAAATCCTTCGCCCTTTTCAGCACCACCTGCTTTACTCATAGCAAAAGAACCTACACCAGACATTAAAGCACCACTAAGCATATCTCCTATAGACATTTGAGAATCATCGACTTCTTTCTTATATTCATCCATTCCTTCTGATAAAAAGGTCTTTCCCCATCTTCCAGAATCAACTCCACTCATTAATGATTTTGCTCCTTTTCTAGCTTGGCTTCCTTCTATTAATGCTTTTATACCGCCTGTTAATCCAGACCCTAATGGGCCAAGTCCCATTCCAACAATATCTAAAATCTTACCTAGTCCTCCGAATTTTTTTGATTTTTTTCTAGCCTTAGCTTGAGCTGCTTCAAGTTCAGCTTGAAATTTAGCTTGCATTTCCTTTTTTTGCTTGTTTGTGGCTGATAAACTCTTTTCTTCTCCTTGAGACTTTGCCATCATATCTTCAAGAAAACTCTTATTTACTCTTGCCATTCCATAAGAATCACCATAAGCCATAATATTCTCCTTTTAGTCTAAAATTTTACTATTAAATATATCACTTTTTTCACTCATATACAAATCACTAACTTCCATCATAAATTGTTGCAGGCAATGCTGTGGCTTTTATAATAAATGGATGGTGAGCAAGTCCATGTGTAGACCTTATTCCATATATGAGATATACAGCACTTGCATCACTTGATTTAAAGCCTATATGATAAGTCGTATCTGTTCCCGCAGTTAATCCTGTAACACACCATTTAAAAGTAACTATCTCATCATCTGATTCATCATCTGATAATACACCACTATAATCATATTCATATCCTACTCCTAGAGAATTATATGTAGCATTATCACTCAAACCTGCATATATAGTAACATCAGATGTACTTGTTCTATTAAACATCGCTGTTGCTTCAATTTCAACCTTACCACTTGGTGGTACTATAAATCTTACTTGGTGTGTAGAATCCTCAACTGTAAATGATGTTTGCAAAGCATGAGATTCTGTACTTGAAGAAGATGGTTGTAAGTGTGTATATCCAAGTATCATTCCTGCATAAGCAGAATCTGCAGCACTAAATTCAGTCCCATCTTTTTGAGCTATAAACTTTCCTTCTTTGGGATTTAATATTAAATCTCCATCAGGTTGTAATGTTAAATGTCCTACTATTGTGTCTGCATCTGTAGTTGATATAGTTGTTGCTCCTTCTGCTCCAATCCTTATAGTAAACATATCAGCAGCATTAGCATCATCATATATTATAAGTTGAGTTCCATCGCAATCAAATTTAAAGTGTGAAGCAGCACCATCGTTTACAGTTACTTGCCCACCATCTGTATTTAATTCAATTTCACCTGTTACATCTAGCGTAAAATCGCCAGAGGATACATCGTATTCACCATTAGTTATTGTAGTGCCACCTATCCTTAGCTTTTCTAATTTAAGGTCTTTAAGTGATGTTTTTTCTAATTTTTGTAAATCTTGCAATTTATTTGCTGCATGCCATCTATTCCCTGACTTAGTGCATAAATAGACTCCTCTACCTTTTGCAGATACAATAACTATATCTCCATCATTGCCAAAATCATTGGTAGGAAATCTTGATAAAATCTTATTTCTAGTTCCTTTGGAATGGAGAAGATTTGCCATTAACTTTTCTTAACTATCCTATACTCAATACTAATATCATTAA
>Ga0098054_1000925_pt1 | contig 15819 bp, 19 predicted proteins | sample 16_taG_FD_75048 | JGI IMG/M metagenome (GOLD analysis project Ga0098054, IMG submission 75048) | Marine viral communities from the Subarctic Pacific Ocean - 16_ETSP_OMZ_AT15313 metaG | ecosystem: Environmental > Aquatic > Marine > Oceanic | place: Pacific Ocean | collected 2015-01-18
AATTACATTTTCTCAACAACCTATTCCCTCAAGGAGGAATAATGAATCGCGTCATCATCACCGGCAACCTCGGTGCAGCCCCAATTACCAACAAGACCAAGTCTGGTATAAGTGTCTGCAACCTCAGTGTCGCCACAAACGAACGAGTAAAACAAGGTACTGAATGGGTCGACCATACAGAGTGGCACCAAGTAGTAGTCTTTGGAGGCCAAGCAGAAAGCTGTCAGAAGTTTCTTGCGAAGGGCTCAAAGGTTGCTGTCGAGGGTAAACTCCGGACCCGCAAGTACACAGACAAGAACAACCAGGAACGCAAGAGCACCGAGATTCTTGCAGACCGTGTTGAGTTCATGAGTAAAGCAAACACACAATCTGCTGGCTCCGCCCCAACACCTGCCACCCATGGTCCATCCAACGCGTATGACGAGATTCCCTTCTAACCAACGGAGGGACTCCAATGTCAGACGACGGAGACACCAGCAAATCTTTCTTCCGCAACCCTCCACCAACGAAGCGTAGTCTCACACATCGTGAACGCTATGTTTCTTGGTTGGAGCAACTCCAAAAACCCAATCAAGTTCTAATCAAGAAGGGCAACCAAGAACACCTCGCCGGTCTACCAATGCTACCTGCCAAGGCTGTTTTACTACTGGCTGTATACGATGGAATCATACCAGCTTCACCGGAAATGAAACTTCATGTTTTGTTCCAGGAGTTACCACGCAATCCGCGTAAAGGTAAGATCCCCCAATGGCCAGTTTCAAATGCATGATCAGAGATTCGGACGAATGGCACAACGCCTGGTCCGTAGTCCACAACACATCGTTCTCAGTACGCAAACCAGGACCTGTCCGCAGTGACGAGTTCTGGCAGTACATGGGCACATTCCAGGAGGAGTCCGGCAAATGGACACACCAGTTTCGCCATCGTTATCACCCAGCAACAGGTCAATGCGAACGCCTGAATATACCAGTTCGCAACATCGATCAACTCGCAGACCCGAGGTTATCATGAATACCATACGTCTTTCCAACGCGCCACGTCTCAACACCGTACTATCCCGTGCGCGCCCAGCCCCTCCACCCCAAATCAAAGCTCAACAGATCTCCACAATTGGAGCGCCTGATGCATACCGTGTCGGCTATCCGGAGGTCTGCGCAATCGAGGTACCTGAAACCACATACCACCCCAACTCCGGTAACGCTCAATACCAGGCTGTTCCATACGCCAGCCTGATTGACGGTGCCCGTGACCGCATGGCTGATGTACTCCAGGCTGACCCAGTCTTCGAGACATATGCACTCAATGGTCCAGGTACCCAGATGTTCGGCATGATTGGTTTCGGTTCCGGTCACACGGGTGAAGCAATCACAGTTGCAGTTCGCTCAAGCTACAACCGCTCCATTGCCAACCAGGTAGCCATCGGTAGTTCCCCCTTTGTGTGTGCTAACGGTTGCTTCTCTGGCGACCATATGATCAGCGCAAAGCACACCACCAATGTATTCGACACACTCAATGGGATGCTCAGTGACATCACTGAGTCGGCCGTCACACCCGTGCTCGAACGCATCCAAATGATTCATGGTTGGAAGGACATCCCCGTTCACCATGACTTGTTCGGTGCATACATGGGCATCCTGTTCGCCCGTAACCTCATCACACCCACCTCTTTCAACGCTGCTTTCCGCTACTGGAATGCTTGTCACTCCGGAGAGTTGCACGAGGAGCATGGTCAGAACAACCTGTTCTCCGCCTACCAAGCCGTGACTGCCGCAGGCGCAAGGACTCCACCAAGCCAAGCGTTCCGTACGTTCGCAGGTGTAGACCATGCAACCAAGGCAATCGCCGAAGCTGGTGGTTCATTGACCGACGCTTACATCCCCGCGTTCAATCTAAACATCCGCGAGTACGTAGACGTGGGCGAAGCCAAGTAACGCCTCGAGTGCGCAGTTCGGGATCTGCGGTAACACGAACCAAAATCCCAACCTTTGTGGTTCGCCGGGTAATCCAGACGCTCCAAAACCCGGCACTCACCAATCCAATCCGACGCTTGGCGATCCCAACCCCTCTTATCTTTCCACGGTTCTCCCATGACTCTTATCGAAATGCCCACCAAAACCGGACCCATCTGGATCAACACCGACCACATCATCTTCATACGTGAGAAGCCACGTTGCCCAAACCAATCACTAATCGAACTCACCAACCCCACCCCCGACGAGGTTGGCTACGTCACAGTCGACGTGGAACCCGCCACCGTTATCCGCCTAATCTCATACAGGATTTCCAATGAAAGTTGAAGTTTACTGGAATCTCAAACGCAAAATCTACAGCATACGCCACAAAGGCCGCGTCATTGCGTACCGCACATTAGTCCACATGCGTGACGTCACCTGGGTAGTACAGCCCGCCGGAAACCGAAAGGTCCGCCGCACCGGTCGCAAGAACGTCCACGCATTCGCGCGCGGCACTTGGGTCCAGCCAGCAGACCAACAGGACTTCGACTTCGATACACAGTTCAAGGCCACGAAGCGCACCCCAATCACGTACAACCCATACCATCACACCCGCTTTGTGTACCGCCAAACACCTGACCAGGTTTGCGACTTCACCCCCTACGCAACTCTCGGTTCCCAATACCACGCGACCACCAACAGTTACAGCCCCGTCTGCTACGTGCACCATCACAAACCTTCCATCGACCACGACTACCAAACAATGCGTTCTGAATACGGGACCGCTTGGTACCGATACGATCGCGGCCCGACAATCTAACCCCAACCCAAGGCGCCTTATGTCTATTGACCCTATCGCTCTCGCTGCCCTGGCGAAGTTCAACCAAAACAAAAACGCTTCCCACTTCCCCACGGATATCAAACCGGGCACCTACCCGGTCGACCTAAAGATATCCCTCCTCGGCAGCGTAAAGAAAGGCATGCCCGGTGTCACCCGTCGCCGCAACGACAGTGGCAGCAAACACATCGCCCGCTTTCTGTTGGACCACGCCACACCATCCACTATCCAGTACCTCCTAGACAACCTCACCGAGATTCGGAAAGGCAACTTCACTGTCTTCGACTTCCAACGTCTCGAGAAAACCATGAACCTCGTAATGCCCTACCGCGAAATACCCCGCCAAGGTTCCACACGTTTCGACGGCGAGCTTATCCTTGAGGACGTTGACCTCACACCCGAGGCCATACCTGAAACCACAACCGGCCTTCGTGTGATTGCGGGGGCCAAATGAAGGATAGTTTCAAATGGCACATGAACGTCCACGTCGACCGCGCTGATGTAGACATCGAAGTCAACTACGAATGCGTCACCATCGAGGTCCACGACTTCGCCGCAGACACAGTAGTCACGTTCGACAAAGACATGCTTCACGAATGTCTTGACATGGAGGACCTCTTGATACTCCAGGACCTATGCCGCAAAGAATTAGCACGCCGAAACGAGGACGCAGAATAATGTTCCACCTAATTGACATCAACCTCCAGGCTTACCGCCGTGCAAAAGCCGACACCGCAAAGGCACGCGCCTTTTTTCAACTCAACCCCCACAGTAAAAACACCGACTCATTAGTGAGTTGCCAGGAGGAGGAGCAACGTGCATACGACGGCCTCACTTCTATCATAGTCATGGCGCTCAAAGAGGCCGCTATGGCTCAACCCCACAACCCATTCAGCATCAACGGCGATGTCAATCAGCCAGACAAACCACCCGTACGTAACGGCCCACCACCAAGGGAGGACTAATGGCTACTATGTTATGGCGCCCCGACTCGCGCAACACCAAGACCGGACCGATACCCCAGGGCTATGTTGGCGCTACACGCGCCGAGACTGAGCGTTCATGCGAAGGCTGCCCCATGCGCCGACGCAACGCGACCACAGGCAAAGGTGGTGGTTGTTACTTCTGGGGCGGTCAGGCAACCGGCGCACAGTCATCCATGCAACGCCGCGCGGCAGACAAACCTCAGGAGTACACACTCACACACGCTCTCAACTTCGCACGTCGCACAGCAAAATACGTCCGTGGTGCAGTAGGTGGTGACACGTGCATCTTCACCCGCAAACAGGTCGACGGCTGGCACAAACAGACTCGTGCCGCTGGTCTCCGCGGTCTTTTAATTTACACACACTTCTTCGACACCAAAGGTTCCCACCTCAAGTGCCTCGCAATGGCTTCAGTCGATACCCTCGGAAGAGCAGACAAAGCAGTCAACGCCGGATGGAAAGCCGCCGTCACCATCAAAGACCGCAAGGCTCCTGGCTCCCGCAAACCTCAACTCAAAGCCACACCGGAATGGAATGGCGAAAGGTACACAACCCCAGAGGGTCGCAAGGTATCAATCTGCCCAGCCCAAATCTCCGATAAGGACTGCAACACCTGTGGCTGGTGCGACCCCAAAAACTTCAAGGCCCCACCAATCGTGGGGTTCCTCATACATTGACACCCATAGCTTAGTAAGGTATCAATACACTGACCACTGGTCAGTCCGAAACATCTGGGGCTTAGCCCCTTAACGCTCGTCTGGTTTATTCACTTTCGCCAGGCGGGCGTTTTTTTATGCCAACTCTTTTGCCTTTCCAAATTTTTCGGGGGACCCTTTTTTATCCTCACCTTCATCATCCGGTGAGTCACCGGAGTACCGGCGATCTTCGGCACCAATAATCTGACGCAACGTTTCGGAATGTCTCTTCTGCATCCGAACCACTTCCTCTAGACCTTCCGATACCTCAAAGAGCTTCTCCTTCAAATCCTTATCTCCGCTACCAACGGGGTCCATCATTTCGGATTCCCCTTCGACCGCACACTTGCGCGCCTCGCGAAAGCTGGGACCGGAGAAGTCAGGCATCTCACCACCAGCAACTTCCCGCTTAGCGATGATCAAGAGTTTAGGTGAACCGTGCATAGGACCTCCATCAAGCAGATGCTAACAGTGTATCCTATTCTCCCGACTACGTCTCCGACTTAGCGCCCGCAACAATCCGAGCCAACCTCTCATCGAAGTCGACGTCCACCGTCACACCGACAACAGCATTACCCGATCCCGTATCAGGAGTGATCCCACATCTGTCGAGTATAGCCTCAGAGGCTTTCACCCGATCTCTTGGCTGAGCCCCCACATCGTTCGCCACTTCCAACAGAGCACCGAGCGCTTGTTCCGCCGCTTCTTCCAATCCCTGGCCGAGCACAGACTTGCGCCTCTCAACGCCAGCAGCCATGGCCTCTACAATTGCGGGCTCCCTCGACCAGGACCAGACTGTCGACGCCCGAATGCCAAGCCGTCTAGCAGTGGCACGAACTGAATGCCCTGCACCAAGAAGCTGACTCGCGATTGCCTTCATCTCGGGTTCGTCGTTAAACCTTGCCTGCTCCGCAAGCATCGCTGCAACCTCCTGTTCTCCCGCAGGAACTACAGAGGTAGGCACAAGATGTAGCGGCTGGTTTGCTGGAGCCGCTTCCTGGCTTGGAGGTGGAGGTAAATCCACATTCGATTCATTTGACATGTAAACACTCTACCTGATTTTGCTTTCCGCTACCAACTATTCGATTCCCGATTGCACAACCATTACCACTATGGTATCTTACTTGTGGAGGTACAAATGTTTTCCTGGAACTCTCCTTACCCGACACCAGTAGTCCAACAAGAACTTGAACGGTTCGCTTACTATCGCCTTACCAAGTCGACTATCGGCCACACCCCGTTAGTTGAGGTAGACTGTAACCAATGTGGTAAACGTTGGGGACCTGTGTGGCTAACCAAGAAGGCTATTCGAAGTGTCTGCCGCAATGGTCGTTGCTGGACCTGTAACTAAAGCGCGTAGTCAGAAGCTTCTCGGTCGATACAGTAGCACCTGGTGGGAGCCCCATCAATGCGTACGACTCGCGTACGATGTCTACCCCCACCAGTATTCAACCACCCACGGGCTACCCACCTACTGATGATCTCATCAGGATCGTGACCGATGTTCCGTATGATCTCCTTAAAGGTTAACGTAGACACTGCGATGTAATCCCAGTCATCTCCCTGACCCCAACACCCGGCCCAACCAGAAGACGGCGCACGTGGCCTACCGTTCAGATCGAGATCCGCTCTACCCCAGAACCTGGTCTGGTGCGTAGCACACCAAGAAAGCATATCTTGTAGTGCCGCTAAAGGACGGTCTGCATCTCTTGCCGCAGCTTCTTGTGATTCGATTAGATACGCAAACGGGTCTACGTCTGGCTGAGGAACGCCAAGTAGATGAACGATAGCGGCAATAACCTCGAGCACAGCCAGGTGGCCTGCGTGCCTACGAGCCACAGCAGTACGAGCAATGCCCGCATACTTCTGTCTCGCACGATTGAATACCTCACGGATATCATCATGACGCGCTTCGTTAGCAACCAGGTATTGAATGATTCGTCTACCCAAGTGACCGTAGTTACTAGCTAAAGTTATCTGTGCTTCTTCGCTTACCCTTGATCCTATCTCCACATCACTACCAAGCGGTTTACCTTTGAGACTTAGAACACGAGCACGAGTACCTGCATCCTGAGAGAACGAGGTAGCAGCGCCTTCTCCGCTGCTGATTAGAATAGACCGCCAGGATTCGGTGTGCCTTGTCCCATCAACAGCCCCACGCCCCCGACCCTGGCCCTGACAAAAGTCGTAGATGACATCACGCACAATGCGAGGATGTCGGGCACGCTTTGTCTCATCGAGAATCAATGGAAGATTGTGAAGGAACCCGCTCATGCGCTCAATCCAAACCTTTGTAGCGTCCCACGAATACATGGCTGTCGGGTAAGATTCGGAGGGACGCCCCCACACGGAGGCGGAGAACCGAAGAGTCGTTGTCTTACCACCACTCGTCTCTCCACTGAAGTCCACGACAAAGCCAGGCACCTTCAGTATCGAAAGCAAAGGCGCAGCAGCACCAGCATACATAGCGATGTACATGTAAGGGAATGATGAGACAAGCTCCATCGCGCCAACCCATTCTTCCCAGGAGCCAGCGGCGGTCCAACCAGATGAAAGGGTCTCTAAACCACTCGGCGGAGTCAACGCAAAGTTAGAACTTGCCTCATCATTCACAGCGTAAAACACATCGGGTAACAGAAATCCACCATCAGGTTGCCAGCCCATCCGAGTAGCTGATCGTACGACGGGAAACCTGTGACTGCTCTCAGCTTCGAAGTCAGCTAGGTACGCCACAATCTGGCTCGTTGTGTTTGAGTTAATCGGTGCTTCCAGATTCGTGAGCAGGATAATCTTTGACGAGTCAAGAATTGTACGTCGGTCAATTACCCGAGAGCACCAGCCACTTGGCCCACGCCAAACGACCTGGCGCTTAGCCTCACCTGTGTGCACGTCAACAGTTCTACCCGCGATAAAGATAGGCGCGGGAGCAATGCGTGTTCTGTTTAAGTGACCATCCATCGTGGCTGACAACCGATACACACCTGACGCGTCAAGATCGTAGCCGCGCGGAGCGTGCAAACTTTCAAGCGTCTGGATCGGAACAACCGAAGGAGGTGGAGCGCCGGTAGAGAGAAGTTGGGCTATGGTCTGAGACTGCCCAAGCTGCTCCTCAAGCTGCTCGATCATCGCATCCGCATCTCGTCGACTACGCTCTTCAGCCAGTCTACGTACCGCAGAACGCAGGTTTCGGGTCCGCTGTACCTGACCAGGAACAGTCTCAAGTGTTGAGATTGCGGCGCTTAAGTTTGCTTCATTAGATCTCCATCCGTCGGCCAGGGTAGCCATCACATCAGGATCTTGAATAGCGGACCATGCCGCTCTATGGTTTTCACGCCCACCAGTTTGAAGCGAGTCCAACAACCGAGAAAGAATCTCTAATGCTGGGTCAATCGTTCCTTCGCTGGGCTCAGCATTATCTGCGCTGCGAGGTTCTTCTACCGTCGCTGAGCCATCACTTTCCATTCTCACCACCTACAAATAAAAGTCCAAAAGTTAAGTCGAAACATCAGTACAGGAACGCACCGCCTGAGCAGGGAACTCAGGCGATGCAACCCAAAGCCGGACCATTCCTGGGGGAAATGAGTACCAGACCCACCAACTCTATCGGGGTGATCGGGACCGTGTCAAACCCGAACACACTACATCCTGTTATACTTACCTCACTGTCATAAGGAGACACCATGGCACCGACGAAGAAAACGACAAAGGCGAAGGCGGCACCCAAGAAAAAGGCAGCACAAAAGAAAGCCGCTCCTAAGAAAGCTGCTCCTAAGAAGGCAACGCCTGCACCTGCACCTGCACCTACACCCGCACCTGCGATGACGCATCGAACACTACATGTAGCTACCAATGCGGGGCAAATGTCGATTAGCTTTGTCGATGACCGTAGCTTCGAAGAAGCACTAAGGATTGTCACAGAAGCTCCAAAGGATGGTGGAGGTAGCCGCACCCCTCCCGCACTACGAACTTTAGTGGGGACGAATGGGACGTTTAGTTTCCGAACGGTAAGCAACCATTCAGTCGAAGAACATTAGATCTTTGGTGCCCAACCGTTGTTGAGGTCATCAAGAAGAATCTCGATGGTTACGACGACGGCGTCACACTTGGTGCATTTACGCCTTCGGCACACCCAATCACGGGTGTACCAGGAGACCTGTTCTCGTACGAGAGCTTGCCCCTTAAACGTGGCGGTTGAATCACTATGACGTGAATCAGCCACCTTCGTTTTTGCTCCACATAAGGCGCATCGCATAGCGACTACGCTTTTGGTGATGGTGGTAGCGGAAGAACGTTACCGCTCTTTACCGTATAGAAACTGCCATCCTCTCTTACGCGTACGTTATTAGGTGAGATACTCGACTTAATGATCTGAGACACGGTATCTCGTGACATCATTTGAACATCTTCCTCCGCGAAACCCATCTCTTCGAGTATCAAGGAGCTACGGGAAGTGACCCTAAACCCACCACTTGCGTGATTGATACTGGTCTTACTTACAGGCTTCTCCTCCTCGTCGACTTCTTCTATGACGGGCGCTTCATCATCTCCAAGCCACGAAGCGCTTACCTCATCCATGTCTATGATGGTCCAACCTTTAGGTGTCTTACCTGACGGTCGGGTTGTGCTGGCCATAATCACCTGACCATCGAAGGAAGAGAACCCACGCATAACTGAAGCCAGGGTCTTACCATCCCAAGCGCGATCCTCTGGAATCAATACAGCGGGGTACTCCTCGGGAAGACCATCGGTAACGGCCATCGCAATCGCTGTTACGACTGAGGTCCACTCCGCCCCAGAGAGGGCGGCATGAAGTTTGCCGTCGCGCATAATTCCCATCCGGAACACTTCACGCCCACCATCCACAAGCTCGATACTAAAGTCCCACTGCTCAGGTAGGTACTTCTGAACTTGCGACGCGAAAGCCTTAGCTTGTTCACCTAGGAGTTTACCAATAGCAACCTCACAGGCAGACTTAAGCTCCTTGTAGGTAGCTGCATCTGCTTGCATGCTAACCACCTTGTTCCGTGCCCCAGCAATATTGTCCCACTGAGAACAGCTAAGATCCATCTTAGTGAGTGCGTCCATGGCAACCTGGAGTCGCTCCTGAGCATCCGTGATTGGTAGTGCACGCGAGTCCGACCCAGTAATTGGCTTGTTCTTAAGCTCTTCTATTTCGATATCAACGGCAGAAACGTTCTTCTCAAACCCGACAATGCGCTCTTCGACAACCTTGATAGAGTCCAGTACCCGCTTAGACTGCGTCTCCCATTGTGTCTTCTGCGCCCGGTAGAAACTCTGACAGTTTTTCAGATGCTTCAAGCCGACACGAGAACTACATACGGGGCAAACCGATAGCTCATGCTTAACGGCAACATCAACAATTGATATCGCCCCGTCGACATTCTCACCCTTGTGAGGAAGCTGAGACTTCAAATCTCTTAGAGAGAACTCGGCCTCACCCTTACAGTCTAACCAAGCGTCCCGCTTCTCATTAAGAGCGCCCATCTGCTGAGCCTTATCCACCTCGCTCAGTCCGCCCTTGGCTTGGTTGATTGACACGTCAAGTATCTCTCTCGCAGAAGCCACAGCAAAGCGCATCTTCGTCATGTCCTCATCACTTGGCTTCGCCTCTACTTTATCGCCCAGGCTCTCGAGCACAATCTCCGCACCCTTCGCTTCCTTTGAGGCTTCGCGCTGCCTTTGACCCGCATAAGCCGCGACATCTATGAGTGTCTCAACTGATGACTTACCTCGCTTCTTATGCTCTGCGATGTCCTTGTATTTACCCTGCAGACCTTTTGGCAGGTACGCGATGATACTATCTTCGTCAATGTTATTACCTGACCAGGCAAGAAAGGCTTTACGGGCAGACGCAGGAGAGCCTGACAAAGCTGCTGCTACAGACCGATGAACAAGGGCTGAAGGTCCAGGGCCGTCATGCGTAGGTCTCTTGACCTTTGACCCCTCTCGCTTTGCGTTGAACGAGGCAACTTGATTATCAGACAAGGTGACGGACACACCTAATTCATCGGCAGGAGCAAGAGTCAACAACAGCGCAGCGTCAGAGACAGCGCTTCGACCAAAGATGTCGTCGGCTGACCCAGCAAGAGCCAACTCAATTGATTGAATCACACCACTTTTGTGGCTGGTGTTTGATCCTACAAATAGTGTTCGTTGGTTTAGATCTATCTTCCATGCCTCTCCATCAGGTAATGGAGATTTCAGATTACTGTACACACTCGTTACATATGGTCGCATAAGTCCTCCAGGACAATTTGCTTTGGGTTGTTTGATTATTATCGAACTCGTACCGCATTGTCAAGACTCAAATTCGAGTCGTGCCCAGGCAGTCCAGTTATCTTCTGGTATCTGCTCAATTAAAGTCACCTCCCTAAATGACTTTGAGTCAGGGCACCATGCGTACACGTGCTTCGATTCGTCTAAAAATCCTTGTAGTATTTGTGCGGTAGCTTTCCCTACCGTAGGCGCGTCATCTACTGAGTCGACTGGAACGATGACACCATGGTACAGGGGTGCGCCCGTGTAGTCTACACCAAAGGGAACATCTCTACACCAGGCTTTCCAACCTCCAAGCGCCGCCGACCTATGTTCAAAGTCGTCTCTTCCAGAGATAACGACTGCTTCCCAGCCATCACCACTAAGCGCTTCAGCTAACTCTTGGCACCAAAGATCAATGTCTTCTGGTTCGTCTCGTTTTGAGTGGGCTAGGAACCACTGTGATTTACTCATGTCACTCATCAAACATCCTTTAAACTTCGACCCACATCAGCCTCAGCAGTCATGGCAACTTCCCAACCAGGGATGGTCACCGTCATACAGTCCTCGACAATGCGTCGAGCTTCTTCGATTTTCGGTGGTAGCTCTTCTCCTCTCACGGGTCTCCAATCAGGCGGCAACCCATCAGGTAAAGGCATCTCCACAGCAATTGAATCATGACACTGGTGGATCATTCCCGTACCCTTACCCGCATATTCAAACGGGAATGCATTAATAATCTCCTGTTCAGCCAAGCGCATAATCGATGACTCTGCTGCGAGGATAGGGAAGTTCACTACCTCATTTTTCTTTCCGTCTGATAATTGTCCTGAGCGACGACCAAAGACTGGCTCAAACATGTGTCCCTGGTGCTCGTACGTTTGCACCATCTTCTTCCACGCACTCTCCCACTCAGGCTCAGCTTCCAACCACTTGTTGTGAAAGTGCCTTACCTCTCGTGTCTCGAATTTGAGATACGGCATACGCCCATCATCAGTCTCAGTGCTTGTAAGTACTTGCCATACAGTGCTGGGGTCAGCCCAATAAATAGACGCATACCGAAACGTCTTCATGACATCACGCATAGCTTTCGCTTCACCACCTGTAGGCTTGCGATCTAAACTGAACCCATCAGGTCCCCATCCGCTTGCGTTCTTGAAGTCTTTTCCGAACACGTCATAAGCCAGCAGATTGTGCGGATCCTTACCTGTATCGAAACATTCTAGTAATCGAGGGATCTGCCAGTAACACGCAGTGATTCTAAGGTGCGCCTGGTCAAGATCTGCGCCAACCAGTATGCGGCCCGGAGGGGCAGAGAAGATTGACTTTAGGCGACCTTGCCCCTTTCTATTACCGATGTTCTGGAGGTTTGGGCCAGAGCTTGATAGTCTTCCTACACTAGTGACGTGAGCGTTCCAAGTCGAGCGCACTCGCCCATCTCCATGGACCAAACCCTTCTTTGGGTCAAAGTCCCTACGCCTTAGCGGAATCAATACCGTACCTAAAATTTTATTCTTCTCACGCCGATACAGCCGAAGTTCTCTCACAAATGATTCTTGATTATGGTTCAATCTACCCGAAGCTAAATGAGCACGAAGCACCGCGTCTCCAGTCCCAGGCGCACCAGTCTCCGTGTAAAACTCCCTTGCATCCATCGACGCTGGAATGCCCAGACCCCAACGTTCATACAAGAGGGTTCGGATTTGGTCAGCGCTGCCAGGGTTCAACTCGTTCACAGAATCAGCATCTAAGCTTTTAATTCCTACATCTTGTGCTAAACCCTGAAGGGTTTTGTACCTCTTCTTTACTGAGATGTCGTACTCACACTCCAGGTCCATCCTAAGTTTCTGGTCTACCCAGACGCCTGATTTATGCATCCCGACGCACATCTCTTGAGTCGCATGGTCAACTTCGTTTAGGTTCCATGGCCGCTCTATCGGCCACCCTGATGGCTTCAACCCATCTGCAATTGGCTTAAATGCTCCCGCACTTGTCGCCGCATCAATCAGCGGAACAACTATCCGTGCGTTTACAGTTGAGTCGATAATGTTGTATCGAAGAAGCTCAGTGTCATCTTGGCTCCCTGTAGAAATCTTTGTACCCTTCTCTGTTGTCTCCCACCGCTCGACATCTGTCAGCACAGAGCCAACAGTCTTCAAACCTTTCGGTAAGTCTGGGGCGCGAAAGCGCGCGTGAAACAGTGTGTCTACGAGTGGCGTTGGCGTCACGCCAAGTTGTGTCTCGATGACCATGCGGTCATAGTACCCGGCGTTGTGACCAACCCAAACACGCCCATCAGTGAAAGCTTCCCTGAGGATATCAAGAATTTCTTGCTCTTGAGGCGGTGGATACAATCGAGTATGCCCGTCAGTAGATAGAAGCCCCACCCCAATTGCACGTGCGTTTTGAGAAACCGTGTCTCGTGACGCTGACCCCCGTTCATTCAAGTCAGGGATAGCGATGGCAATTGTGCGAAGATTACACTCGAGAGGTTCAATCCCGTCGGTCTCCACGTCATAGGCCCAGAAGGGGGCAGGCTGCGCTAACCATTCCTTAAGCTGTTGTGGTGTAGGATTGATAACTGAGTCAGGCTCAGTCCATCGCAGTGTTCCGTCAAACCAACGAAACGCCTTTGCCATGTCAGAATGCAGCACATGTCGCCAACTTGGGGCTCGTAGGATGAAAGATGGGTGCAACATGGGAAGCAGCTTGCGTGCACCGTTTTCAGGGACCCAGTCCCAGTTGTCGTCAATCTGCATAGGTCCACCACGCATTGACTGAATACTCGATGACTGACCCGTTAAGGCTGTTGTTGCCGTCTTCCCAAGAGTGATGATCTTGTCGTACTTAGACACTACATTTAGTAATCTGGGTCGACAACATATTGCGGGATGCGGGTAAGGCTCTTTGCCCTGCTTCACACGCTTTCGGTTTAACCGATCTAGAGACTTCTCCATTCTGCGCCAAGAACCTGACTCTTGTCCAGGAGGCTTACAGGAGATCACATGGTCTAGGTCTACATCAGTACGTTTCTGATTAGATATTGTAAGTGCATTACCCCACTCACTTCCCGCACGACCAACGAGGGGGCGACCATGTTGCACTTCGTCTGGTCCAGGAGCTTCTGCAATAGCAACAACAGAGGCCCCCCGATGGAACTCTCCACCGACGGGCCTCCATTCATCTTTATGTAGCGGTCCCTCTGGCCCCAGGGGGCAGATGTCACATTGAGCACCACAACTCTTAGGGCTAAAGGACGACACTAATTAGCTCACAATACCTTGCGCCGCACTCGCGGGGGGAGGCAGTGACACACCAGCGGGTGGTACGGGGGCACCATTAGCTGGAGTCTCCTTAGCCGGAGCAGCCTGCGTAGCGACTGGAGCAGCTTTCTCTGGTGTTGCGCTTGCTGACTTCATTGCATCATACTGAGCCTTAGTCATGAACTTCTTGACTTCGTTGTACGAGCCAGGAACACCCCTTTGACCAGGCACAAACTCGACGTACGCCAAGCGACCGTTGTTTGTTTCAGTCAAGAACCATGAGTCGTTGATCTCTTGGGCGGTTTCAATGTTTTCCTTGGAGTACCCAAGAGATTCAAGAACAGTTCGAAGTGCCGCCATGCGACCACGAACCTGCTTATCAGTGAGTCCTGGGAGAGCGTTCCCACTGTCATCGTAAGGAAGGCTCAGGAACGTAAACATCTTGAATCCGTTCTCGAACTGTACGTGAAAGCGGCGAGTGCCTGGTTTGTCGCTAGCTCCAGTCTCAATGTTTACGATAGAAACGGGATAGACACCGGGCTCAGGGACTGAAGATCCCAGAGAACTGATACCTTGAAACGCGTTGCCGGAAATTTTAATGGCCATGATAGGCTCCATTGTTTGGGTTGTTGGTCAGAATGACCGGGGGGTTAAAAATTATTTACTTGGTGGTGGGGGAGGCAACGCTGGTGAGTTTGCTGCCTTTGTTTCTGTCTTCTGAAAGTCAAAGAGAGACCGATTACCCTGCTGCAACAGAACGCCACGGGCGATGCCGTCTTGGCATGCCCAGCGTAGATGTAGTGGGTTGTCAGTCCGACCTGACACTGCTGACTGGATAGCATCTCGAACAGCAGTACCATTCAACATATCGTCTGCCACAGATTGAGCAACCTCATCTTGCCACTCAAGCCCAGGAAGTCGGCTTAAACGGTAGTTACTTTCGCTTGCACGAAGTATTTCCCTAAGATTTCCAGGAGTCTTTTTGGTGCAGATACCTGTGCGATCACCAGTCACCCACTCAGGGTTTGTCGGGTCACAGTAGTAGATACCAGGAAACCATGGGTCCGGATAATTGGGATCAACCATGGCTCTTATGTTTACGTCACACCAAGAGGGGAGAGTCTCAACTTGATTCCTTGAAGGAACATCTGGGCCACCAGGACAGAACCTGCCGTCAGCGTTTGTGCCTGGCATACGCTCATGAAACGTCATGACCAGGTGAACACCGAGGTGACGAGACAAGTGAGCAATCTCAAGAAGGTGTTGATTCAACTGTTGGTAGGGAAAGAACCTGTCTTTCTTACCGCTTCGACCTGTAGGCGACTGCTCGACCCATTCCAGCATAGAGCGTTTACACATGTGACTGAGGTCATCAACAACAACGGCACCATATTCGAGAGCTTTGCCTGTGTCTGCAAGAGAGCGGAGAAGTGTTACAAGCTCGCTAAGATTCTTTGGTGGGTCAGGGTGAACCGATGGAGTGAAGCCCAATTCATTTTGTGCTACAAGGGTTATTGCTGATGGCACGCCAAGGAACAGCGCGGTCGGAAACGCGGCAAGTGCGTCGCTCGTTTTCTTTTGTTTTGGTTTACCGTAGATGGTAACCATCACGGTTGGAAGCCCACTATCAGATGTCATCAGTTTCTCCAGGTTGGTCATAGCTTTGGGTTATCAAGACTAACAGACGCAGATTTTCTGCACCGGTCAAATTGTGGCTGCTTCGCCGTAGAAGCACATTTTAATTGCAGCGCACGCACCATATCGACCGACACATGAGGTTTCGTGTTGAACCTTTGGCCAGTTCCAATA
>Ga0098054_1000929_pt1 | contig 15788 bp, 19 predicted proteins | sample 16_taG_FD_75048 | JGI IMG/M metagenome (GOLD analysis project Ga0098054, IMG submission 75048) | Marine viral communities from the Subarctic Pacific Ocean - 16_ETSP_OMZ_AT15313 metaG | ecosystem: Environmental > Aquatic > Marine > Oceanic | place: Pacific Ocean | collected 2015-01-18
GATGAGCGTATTCAGCCTTATGTAGCGTATTTGTGTGATTTAGGAGCAACCTATATCAATCATTTTGTTGAGACTACAGGAGTTCGGTTTAAAACTAATAAACAAATAGCCTTAGATGAACTCTGGTCGGTTCATAGTTTTGAAGGAGATTACAACCCTATACATGATCACGGCACTAAAACGATTATGGGTATATCTACAACGACTTGGACTAAAGTACCCCAACAGATATTAGACCAACCGACATCAGGAACACCTGAATACAGTTTATATAATAGTTCAGGAGACTGTGATGGTTGTTTGGCATTTAATTATGGAAGAAATAGTTTAATTGATTCAGACCGATTATTTCCTCCGCAAAGTGCAGTGGTTAAGCCAGAGATAGGGGTACAGTATATGTTCCCATCAGGCTTACAGCACATGGTATATCCTTTCTTCGGGGAGGGTGAGAGAAGAACAGTTGCAGCAAATTTGAATTGTTGGGACATAATTGAAGAGGAGCAGAATGAATAAAGAAAATAATAAAATAGAAGAGAGTAAAGACCCTTTACTTGAAACTAAGTTAGCTTATTCAGAAAGAATAAAGAATGAGATTCAAGGAATACAGGAGCAAATGGGTATACTGCAATATGAATTAGATATTCGTATAACAGCATTAGCTATGTATGAAGGATCGGTAAATAACAATAAGAATGAAAAAGATGAGTCAGACAGTTGATAATTTAGATGTAAAGTTAAAAGCACATGAAGATGTGTGTTCAATTCGCTATGAAAACATAGAGAAAAGGCTAGAAGCAGGAAGCAAACGCTTTGACAAGATAGATAAGATGATTCTTGGCTTATATACGATGTTTTTAGGATTTACTGCTTATTTGGAGTTTTTAAAATGAGTGATGACAGGAGTAGATTTGGTGGCGATATGGACAGGAATGAGGTCGAGATTGACCTTAATAAGTTCATGGAACTATTACAAGAAAAATCAGCTTTAAAAGACAAAATAAGAGAACTTGAAGATGAGGGTATGAAAAACCCACATCAAAGATGGATTTTCTTAGCTCAAGCTGTAGATAGCTGGCGTATATTTCCCAGAGCTTTCTTAACAGTCTATATCTTTCTGCTTTATTATACTGTGATGTGGTTTATGGAATTAGCAGAACCATCATTTGAACAGTCTGGTTTAATTTCAGTTATTGTAGGTGCGGGTGCAGCTTGGTTTGGACTATATGCAGGAACTAGCGGTTCTTCCAAGAGTTTTAAAGGAGAAGATAAGAAGTAATGTATGAGTATAAGTGTAAGGAAATTAAGAAGGTGGTCGATGGTGACACTGTGGATGTTGTTCTTGATCTTGGCTTCAATGTGCTTCATTCTGTTCGTGTTAGGATGGCTGGTATTGATACCCCTGAAAGCCGTACACGAGATTTGGATGAGAAGGCGAGGGGGAAACTTGCAAAGAAATTCTTAGAGAATTGGTTAAGCCAAGAACAGGTACAAGAAAAAAAGAAAATAGTCATTAAGACTTTCAAAAAATCAAAAGGGAAATTTGGTAGAGCTATAGCAGAAATTTGGGTGAATGATGTGAATGTGAATGAGGACATGATCGAGTGTTACCATGCCGTTCCATACTCAGCCCAGAATAAGAGCGAAGTGGCAGAGCTTCATTTAAAAAACAGAGAGAGACTAATTGAGCAGGGAGTCTTTAACCCATTAACAGAATAAGGAGAAAGTTATGTTAATAATGATTGGACTAACTATAAGTGTATTAGTAACGATTGCTTCTGCAATAGCAGCTATTACACCAACACCTAAAGACGATAAGTTTATAGGTAAACTTTATAAGATTGTGGATGTTTGTGCTTTAAATATAGGAAAAGCAAAGCAAGAAGCAAAGAAAAAATAACAAAAAAAGGAGCAGATAAAGGTGGTTAAAAATGAAAGCAAAAGCATTGCTTTTTATAACAATATGGATATGTATAGGACTTCTTGGTTCTGTTTCTTTGCGATCAGCAGAAAACGAACCTGAAAACCCTGATTGTACTGCTGGTACTGAGTTTTGTGAGCAAAATTCGTTAGATACTACGAACAATACCACGACAAATAATACGAATACCAACACCAATACCAATACGAACACCAATACCAATACGACAACGACTACTAGCACAGCAACTAATACGAATGCCAACACCAATGTCAACACAAATACGACAACGACAACGGCAACGAATACAAATGCCAACACTAATGTTAATACGAATACGAGCAATAACACTAATGTAAATACCAGTACAGCAACGAACACAAATAACAATACAACGACTGCTAATAATACGAATGTAAATACATCAACAGCGACTAACACCAATGTAAATAACAACACCAGTAACAGTACAGTCAATAGCACAGTTAATTCAAATAATACAAGTACCACGAATAATACGAATACGAGTACCAGTAGCAATACCAATGTGAATACGAACAACAACACGAATAACAGTACGAGTACCAGTACCTCAAATAACACCAATACCAATGTGAATCAATCCACATCCGACTCTAAGGTGGAAACAGACAATACCAATACGAATAACAACAACAGTGTTAGCGATAATACGAATCGGAATATTAACGAATCCAACACCACGCAAACAATTAAACAGGAAATAGAAACTAAGGCTCCTCCTGCATCGGCAATCGCTCCATCAATTATGAGCTATAGCCAGGATTTGTGTACTACAGGTCGTTCAGGAGCTTTTCAAGGTCAAGTATTTGGTATTTCAGGTGGCAGAACTATAAGAGATGAAAATTGTGAAAGATTAAAGCTAAGTAAGTACATCTACGATATGGGTATGAAGGTAGCAGCAGTATCTATACTTTGCCAAGATGAAAGGGTATTTCAAGCAATGGAAATGGCAGGTACGCCTTGTCCTTACATGGGCAAGATTGGTAAGGAAGCCTCAGAAGGTTGGAAAGCAGACAGAACTGCAAGACCTGATTACAAGATGAAAAGAAAACAATTCATTAAGGCATGTAAAGACACTAAGCATGTGCAAGGAGACTTAGATGGTCTTAGAAGAAGTAGATGGAGTTGCGTAAATGAATGGAATAAAAACGCCACGAACTAAAGCTAAAGATAATGGATTGACTTGGTGTTTTGCAGCCAGTTTAATTTTAGCTGGTGTTTTTGCGTTAGGTGTTACTCAGCTTAAAGCTGACTACATTTACGAAGCTAATCAAGATTTATATGACTTGCAAACCAATTCAGCAGGGTCAACAGGGTTAGGATCAAATGATGATTCAGTTTCACCAGCCTTCGATTTAGGCTTTACCTTTACCTTTTATGGTAATGACTTTACCAAAGCGAGAATGGCTACTAATGGTTGTTTGCATTTTAATTTGACAGGCAGTTATTGTGGGGATTACACACCTGATCCGTTGCCTCAATACACTAATACTTTATTTGTGTTTTGGACCGACCTAATAAAAGATGGTGGTTCAGCGATGAGAGCTAAAGCCTTTGATGATTACACTATATTTGGCTGGTATAACATGAGGGAATATAATCGTGCTAATTCTGATAACAGTATAGAAGTCTGGTTATATCCCAATAATACTTATGAGTATCGCTATGGTGAACTGGATATTATTAGTCACGATGTTTTGATAGGAGAACAGGGAAGTTCCTCACAGATTTATACTTATCATTTCTTTGACGAATGTAATACAGGAACGACTAACATAGCTGGAACTTGTGTTAGTTATGATTGGAACTCCAGTAGTAATGCAGTGAATACTTTATTAGAGGATGGGGGTTCTTTGTATGGTGATGGCACAGATCAATCGGCTTGTGCAACCACTCCTTTAACTTCAGTAAATTGTGCTGGTTACGCAGCAGCTTATCTGGCTCAACAATGTGCATTAAATTCTTTACACAGTGAAAGTTGTGATGGTTACGCAGCAGCTTATTTAACACAACAATGTAATATCACTCAGCTTTATAGTCAGGAGTGTCCTTCTTACTGGAGTGCTTATGATGACCAACAGTGTGAAGATGATCCTCAATACAGTCCTTCTTGTGCTGGTTATACGACTGAAGCTTCTGTAGCTTATTATGTTGAAGAAGAACAATTTGACTATGGCTATGAAGAAAACTACGGCTATGAAGATGAGTATGGTTATGAAGATGAGTATTGGATTGACGATGACCCATACGCAGATATGTATTTTACTGATGCTGAATGGTATGAAATTGACCTACAAGAATTTGGACAAACACAGGTAGATGAATGGTATGGAACAGATGTAGCTTTTGATAATGAAGGCTGGATAGAGTGGGATAGTTCTTCATTGGAAACATGGGAAGAATTAGAGGCACAAATGGATATTTATGATGAATTTGTAGAAACTTATGAATATATAGAAGAAGTTTATTTAGTTTCTTATGATGAATTTGAGCCAAATCCACTGCCTTTTGATACCAGTGAAGAATTAATTGAGGAGTTTGTCTTTCACGAAACTGTTTTAGTAGAAGATTATGAGGACTTAGAAACTTACATAGAGTTTGAAACTGTGGAAGAACTGGATGAGTGGTACGAAGAAGAACTCGCACAATTAGAAGAAGAAGAAATCTTTGAAGAAGAATTAGTAGCCGAAATTGAAGAAATACTAGAAGAACCTGAAGAAGAATTTATAGAGGAAGTTTTTGAAGAAGAAGTAGTAGAAGAAATCTTTGAAGAAATAGAGGAAGAACGATTAGCAGAAGCAGAAGAAGAAGTCTTAGAAGAAAGACTAGCTGAAGAAGAAGAAAAGAAAGGAGGAATAACGGCTGCTCAATTAAATGTAGTTGCTAGTACCATACAGGCTGCCTCTAATAGTGTTTCAGGGACTACAGCAGGGACAACATCACGAACAGGTGGTTGGGGTTCTACGAGTTCAGGGGGTAGTACCTCTGGTTATGGTGGTTCTTCAGGTGGAAGTGGTTCAGCAGGTAACACTACTACAACCGCAGTAGCTAGTGCGGCTTCTGGTGGTGGTGTTTCTACCAGTAGTTCGCCCAGTATTTCAGACCAGATACAAACTGCACAAGTACAAACCAATACAGTATTAAGTTTAAATCAGGATATGGGGTCAACGAGTGGTATGGGTGGCAGTACCCAAACAGTTAGTAATGTAACTACAGTAATAACTGCGTTACCAACTTTTGATTCTACTCCCCAAGTGGTTATGGCAGATGTGCAAGTAACCGATATGCAAGGTCAAATAGATACTGCTGTATCAGGTGTAATGACCGCATCAGAAGCAGACCAAATAGCAGACCAGATAATTGCCGATAATATAAAAGAACAACAAGAAGCAGGACAAACAACTCAAGAAGAAACTGGACAGTATGGTGATGAGTCAACACTGGTAGCATTTTTAGGATATGTTCCTGGTTTTGATGCGTATAGAGAAGCTACTATTCCTCAAGCTGAAACATGGTATGAGTCTAAAGCAATTTATGCGGATGCTTCAATTTCAGACAACATAAACGCATTTTATGGTTTAGCAAGATCAAATCTTAATATTATGCAAAATTTAATTAACCAACAACCTAATTTATGAAGATTTATTTAACAGAAATTACTGTAGATGGTGAAACATTTTCTGGTCCTAGCATTATGGCTTTAGATATTATTGATGCGACATTAGTAGCTAAAGAAATTAAAGATGGCTTAGTTGTTGTAGGTGAATTAACAGATTTATTTGATATGGAAAGTTATTTTGAAAGTGTCGATAATGAAGTAACAATACATTAGGAGAGTAATATGGAATGGTTTAAATCAAAGGCAGGACAATTAATAGCTTTAGCAACTATTGTAAGCACATTAGCAGGATTTGGTTATGCAGGTGCTGGGTATGTTAATAGATTAGAGAATTTAGAAAAGAAGATAGGTGGATTGGGTGAAACAGAAGATGCCCAACAAGCAATAGAACAAAGATTTGCAAGTATAGAAACTTCAGTGGAATATCTTGAAAAAGAAATAGATGGTATAGAAATACCAGATACCAGCATTTTGAAAGCACAACTAGAAGGTTTATCTGTAGCGATGAGAAAGGCGGAAGAAGATATATCTAAATTAGAAGATAGTAGCGGAAATCCATTAGCAAATTAGCCGACCCCTGTCGGTTTGGAGTCAGTCTGCTCCTGCTCTAAATTGGCAGGGGAAGGTTTTTAAGGAGCATATATGAAATTATCAATAGGTTTAGGCATAGCACTATTATTAGTTGCTGGAGGTTCTTACTTCTGGATTGGAAAACTTAATGATGAAATTGCTATTTTAAAAGGTAATGCCATTGTTCTTGAGGGAGAAATTAAGAAACAAAATGAGCAGATAAAAAAACAATTAGCGGAGCAGAAAAAAACTTACGCTCAGATAGATAATCTATCTAAGAAAAATCAAGAAAGTATGCGTGAAGTAAATGCTTTAAAACAAACATTTGCTCGCCATGACTTAGATGCTTTAGCTATGGCAAAACCAAAACTACTGGAAGGTAAGGTTAATAAGGCAACCAAGCGTGTTTTTGATGGCTTGGTAGAACTTACTGACCCTAATCAGTTCGATGAGCCTGAAGAACCAGAAGGTAAGGGTAAAAAAAAAGTAGATGGCGATGGAGGCGAGTAAATGAAGATAATTAAATTTTTATTTATGTCTTTTATCTTATTAGCTTTAAGTGCCTGTTCTATGTTTCAGTTTGGAGGAGTAAAGACAAAACCAGTGGAAGTAGTGAATATAGAAGAAAGACCACCTATGTTTCATCCTCCATTACCAATGGAAATGCAACTGGTTACTGTAGATTGGGAGATATTAACACCAGAGATATTACAAGAATATCTACAACTGGTAGAAGAAGGAAAGGCTCCGAGACAGGCTTATTACGCACTTACTACTAAAGATTATGAAAATATTAGCAATAATATGGCAGAGATTAAGCGTTATACGAGAGATATTTTGGCGATTGTTGAATATTATAGAAGTCTTGATGATGAGGAAGAAGATGATGGATAAAGAGAAACTAATGAAAGAGCTTATTGCTGATGAAGGTTTTAAATATGAAATCTATTTAGATCATCTTGGTTATGAGACTTTAGGAGTAGGACATTTAATAACTAAAAAAGATGAAGAGTACGGAAAGCCAGTAGGTACTCCTATTTCTGAGCAAAGAATTAGAGAATGTTTGGATAATGACATACAAATAGTTTGTGATGAATTAGACATGAAAGAACCTTGGTGGCGAAGTCTTGACGATAATCGTCAAAGAATAGTAGCCAATATGTGCTTTAACTTAGGCTATCCTCGTTTAAGTGGTTTTAAGAATTTTTTATCAGCATTACAAGTTTCAGATTTTGAAAAAGCCGCAGTAGAAATGATGGACTCAAAATGGGCTACGCAAGTAGGAGATCGAGCAAAAAGACTTAGAGATAGGATGTTACATGACTCATAAAAAAACTAGAGATTACGAAAAAGAATATAAAAATTATCACAGTTCTCCTAAACAGGTTAAAGATAGAATGGCTCGTAATAGAGCTAATTATAAGATGAAAAAAGAAGGAAGAATAAAGAAGGGTGATGGAAAAGATGTCCATCATAGAGATGGAAATCCACATAATAATTCCAGTAAAAATTTGAGAATTGTAGGTAAAAGTAAAAATAGAAGTAGAAAAAGGACAGCATAATGCCGCTAACTAAGTTTAAATTTAATCCAGGAGTCTATAAAGATGGTACTCAGTATACTGATAATAATGCTTGGTATGATTCCGATAAAATCAGATTTAGAGGAGGTAAACCTGAAAAGATAGGTGGTTGGCAAAGAATTTCAAGTAATACCTTTAAAGGTACTTGTAGGGGATTGCATAATTGGCAGGATTTAGCAGGTACTGATTATATGGGAGTTGGAACTCATTTAAAGTATTACATAGAATTAGGTGGTGCTTATAATGATATTACTCCTATTAGAAAGACTTCAACTAATAGCATAACCTTTTCAGCTACTAATGGTTCGTCTACCTTAACAGTTACAGACAGTTCTCATGGTGCACAGAATGGTGATTTCGTTACTATTTCAGGTGCTGTTTCTTTAGGTGGTAATGTAACGGCTGCAGTATTAAATCAAGAATATCAAATTGATTTAGTATTAACTGCGAATACTTATAATATAACTGCAAAAGATACAAGTGGAGATACAGTAACTGCTAATTCTAGTGATTCAGGTAATGGCGGTTCAGGTGTTGATGGTTCTTATCAAATAAATACTGGAACAGACTCATATGCCCAATCTACAGGTTGGGGTGCAGGAAATTGGGGAAGAGGAACATGGGGTAGTTCTGATACTGCAGGAACAAATTTAAGACTTTGGACTCATGACAACTATGGTGAGGACTTAATTATGGCTCCTAGAGCAGATAATGCATCAGGAGGTGTGTTTTATTGGGATTCAAGTTCTGGTGTTAGTACAAGAGGTGTAGCTTTAAGTGCAGTAAGTGGAGCTAGTGATACACCTACTTTAGTTAATCAAATTATGGTTTCAGAAGAAGCTCGTCATGTTATTGCTTTTGGTTCTAATCCTGTAGGTTCTACAGATCACGATCAAATGTTAATTAGATGGTCTGATGCAGGAAGTGCAGTGGACTGGACTCCTACTGCTGTTAATAGTGCAGGTGGACAACGAATTAGCTCTGGATCAAAAATAGTAGGTGCTGCAAAAGCAAGAGGTGAAATAATATTATGGACTGATGCAGGAATGCATTCAATGCAATACATAGGTGGAGATTTTGTTTTTTCATTTAGACAAATAACAGAAGGTCCATCTCTTATAGGACCAAATGCTGCAGTTAATGAAGCTAGTAGGATATTTTGGATGGATCGTGGTAATTTTTGGTACTACGATGGTGCACACCATATATTAGATTGTACAGTTTTAGATTATGTATTCAGTGATATAAATTTGTCTCAGACCTATAAAGTATTTGGTGGTGCTAATGCAGATTTTTCAGAAGTATGGTGGTTTTACCCATCTGCAGACTCATCAGAAATAGATCGTTATGTTATTTATAACTATAAAGAGAATTTATGGTCAGTAGGTTCGATGGTAAGAACAGCTTGGAGTGAAGCTCCAACAAGAAATGTTCCAGTAGCAGCAGGTTATACAAGTAAATATCTATATAACCACGAAACCACAAAAAATGATGATGGTTCTGCAATGACTGCCTATATAGAATCTGGTGATATTGATTTAGATGATATTGGAGATCGTTATATATTCATCAGTAAAATAATACCTGATTTAGCATTTTCTGGTACAGGCACACAAGAGGTTAGCGTATCAATAAAAGGAAGGGATTATCCTTTTGATTCTTTGTCTACTTTATCTACTTCGACTATAACAAATACAACACAACAAGCTTTTATTAGAGGTAGAGCGAGACAAACTGTAGTTAGAATAGAAAGTTCTAATCAAGATATGGGTTGGCGATTAGGTGATATGCGTTTTGAGTTAAGAGCAGACGGAAGAAGATAATGGCTGGAAGAGGATCAAGAACATTAAATTTACCTCCTGCAGAATATAATCAGGGAGATGAGAATTTATTTAGACAAACACTTACTCAGATACATACTGAGATGAATAATGACAATATGCAGGTAGAAAAAATGAAAACAAAGATTTCTAGTCTAGCATTTAGAAGGCATCAGTTTCTTTTAATGGGAGCAAAAAGTGGCTGATATAATAAAAGTTTTGGGTCAAGTAGACCCATCCGCTACCACTACAACAACCTTATATACTGTACCTAGTGAAACAGTAACTACAATAAGTTCTATAGTGGCAGCAAATAGAACAGGTTCTGCTATTACATTTAGATTAAGTGTTCATGTAGCAGGTGCTGGTGCGGATGATAAACAGTATTTATATTACGATAAATCAGTTGCCGCAAATGATTCTTTAACAATAGTAATAGGCATCACTTTAAATCAGACAGATGTTTTAAAGGTTTATACTAGTGCAGTAGATATGAGTTTTAATGTATTTGGAGTAGAAACAACTAACGACTAATGAAATATAAGATTAAAAAAGGCGATACTTTAAGTCAGATAGCTCAAGATATGGGTGTTTCTATGGCTGCTATTGTCAAAGCAAACAAGATTAAAGATGTTGATAAAATTTATGCAGGAAGAACCTTAACTATTCCAGGTGTTGGAAAGGAAAAAGTTTCAGAAAAAATAGAAGTAAAAGAAACTGTTAAGAAGAAACCTCCACCTAAAAAGAAAGCTCCACCTAAAAAACTACCACCTAAAAAATCACCACCTAAGAAGAAAGAATTTTATGAAGGTAGGATTCCTTTAGCGGTAAGGCAGTTAGCTGATGATACAAAACACGATGCATTAAGAAATATTTTTCCTAAGAAGTTCGCTGATAGAATAACTAATAGATTATTCGGATTAGATGAGGATATAACCAAAACTGATATGAGTGAAGCAGAATTTAATGTAACTGTAGCTGCTGCCCGAGACCAATTAAGTAAGGGTTTAGATTACATAGATTATGATGCTTGGAGAGAGCATGGTGCTGGTGGTACAAGCACTATACATGACAATCCTTTTGATCTATTTGGTAATCCAGCCAGATCAATGCAATATACCTTTGGAACTGCTCCTCTTTATGTTGATGAGAACAAGGATGTTTGGTTAAGAGATCAATTCAATTGGAATGATGCCAATTTACCTCCAAGTGAAAGATATAGAGGTTCTGAATGGGATGAAAAAGGATTTTTAAAAATGGGTACAGGATTAGAAAAACTTAAGAACTGGAAAAACAATTTATTTAGAGCAGCTCGTAATTATAAAACCAGAGTAGGTAGAGGCGAGGGCGAGGGTGGAAGTAAAAGCAATATTTTACTTGGAAATATACATGACTGGAATCAAGCAAAAAAAACAGGAGGATTAGTGAATATAAAATTAGCACATGGTGGACAGATAGATATGCCCACACAAGCACAAAATTTAGCGAGTCAGGGTCGTTTTGGTGATTCTACGCTAGTACATATGAGTCCTGAAAAGTTTCAAGGATTAGCGTCTATGGCAAATCCTGGATTGACAATAAATCCAACAACAGGTCAACCTGAAGCATTTTTACCTTTCTTAGCACCTATATTAGGTTCTATGTTAGGACCTACTGTATTTGGAGCTATGGGAGCTACAATGGCTCCTGCTGTAGCTAGTGCACTTGGTAGTGGTTTAGCTACTTGGGCAGAGAGTGGTGATTTTGAAAAAGGTCTTACTTCTGCAATAACTGGTTATGGATTAGGCAGTATGTTTGAAGGAGCAAGTGCAGCAGCAGGTGGTGCTGAAGCAGCACAAGCTACAGAAGCTGCAATTTTACAACAAGGAGCTGATCCTGCAGTTGTAGATGAGTTACTTGCAGCAGGAAATACTCCTGGTTTACAAGATGTTGTAGGACAAGAAATGGTTAGAATTCCTCCTACAGATGCAGTTATACCTCCTGGATTTGAACCTGAAAATTTTATACCAGGAACTGAAGCAGGAGCTTATTTTGAAGATGTATTAACTCCTTTTGGAGAACAATTAGCTATAGATCAAACTATGGGATCGGCAGCAACACAAACAAAAATTGATGCTGTTAGACAAGGTGCTACTAAAAGAGCTGCAATAGAAGCTGGACAGTCAACTCCTTGGCAAAATTTAAAAACTACATTTACTGACCCAGCTACTGGTGATATTGAACTTATGCAAGGCATGAGGAATATTGCGTCAGGTGCCGATTATGGATCAATGATTCCATTAACTCTAGGTGGGGTTGCTTTAGAAGATCAGTATTATCAAGATGCTATGGCAAAAGAAATGGAAGAAGCTAGAGAAGCGGAAAAGAAAAAATACTCAGGACTTCTTTATCAAGAAATTGTTCCGCCTAGCAATCCTTACTATGATCCTGCTTGGGCAGGAGCAGAAGGTGGTGTAATACCTGCTTTTGATGGCTCTGCAGGACTACCAGGAATTGATCTTTCAGGCTTAGAAGGTCTTAATTTACCAGGTGATTCAGGTTTTGATGTAGGAGGTTTTTATAATCCTTACTTAGGTGATGTACCTATAACAACAGCAGCAGGTTCTGTTGATCCTGTAACAGGAATGCCTTATGCACATCAAGCAGGTTCTGTTGATCCTGTAACAGGAGTAGCAACAACACAAACTGGTGAAGTTACTCCAACAACATTAGTTAGAGGAGAACCTACACCTTATATTGATGTAAATGATCCTAATCCCTATGCAGGTGGTGAACCACAGCCTACTGTATATGATCCAAATGCTGTTGCTGCCTCTCCATCAACTACTGTAAATTATCCTGCAACAACAACTCCTGCAGGTATGACTATTCCTGAATATTTAGAATATCTAACAGATGCTACAACAACTCCTACTACAACAACTCCTACTACAACGACTCCTACAGGAACTACAGCAACAGGAACACCTGCAGGAACTACAGCAACAGGAACACCTGCAGGAACAACTACAGCAACAGGAACTACAGCAACTGGAACACCAGCAACTGCGACTGGTACTACAACAGCAACTGGAACACCAGCAACTGCCACTGGTACAACTACAGAACCTTGGGCAGATATGGGTGAAAGTTTTTATTCGGCTGCTGAAACAATGAATATGTCTCCAAGTGATTATTATGACTGGTGGACTTCTACTGTTTATAATCAATTGAATATTGAAGGTTTAACAGCAGGTATGACTCCAGCCGAATATTGGAACTATTTACAAACTGTTGGACTTGGTAATACTGCTACAGGAACTACACCTACAGGAACTACTGCTACAGGAACTACTGCTACTGGAACAACAACAGCTACTGGAACAACAACAGCAACAGGTACAACTACAGCTACTGGAACAGGAACTGGAACTGCTCCTGGAACTGGAATAGGAAATGGAACTGGAACAGGAAATGGAACTAGAACAGGTGGAGCGGAATTACCACCAATTATTCCTGATCCTTGGGAAGGTTTAGGTCAAGGATTTGAAGCTCAAGCCTATGCAGCAGGTATGACTCCATCTCAGTATGGTCAATATTTACAGACGATTGGCTTTATGCCTCCTACTTATACTCCTGGAGAGGAATATGTTGATCCTTTATATGATTATCAAGGTTATTTTGAACAAGGATACTCTGAAGAAGATATAGCTAGAACTTATGGACCTGCAGCCGAAGCAGCAGGTATGACTATTCCTGAATATTTAGAATATCTAAATGAAGTAGCGGTTAGAGGTGTAGATGCTGAAGGTATACCAAAAGGTTTACCTGAGGATAACATATATGCAAATGTAGGTATGAATCCTCAATTTAGAGATTATATTCCTACTCCATTAGGATGGAGAGGAGGAGTAGATCGTGAATGGAATTACTTCCCATTCTCTAATCCACCTGCTTCAGCCTCAAGAAGAAATACAGGAGGAGACCCTACTGGAAGAACTGGAGTTTATAATCCAGGACTATACGATGATGATCCAACGACTGAAGAAACTTATATGGACAGAAAACAAGGAGGTTTAATACTTGATAAAAAAGCAAGAGGCGGTGAATTGGCTAAATTTGGTAATATGAATATCATTGATGATATAGATGCCGCAGAAGAAATGCGTAATTTTGCTATGGGAGATACTCATTATGCTCAAGAAGGTATGGCTTTACCACAAGGACAAGTAAATGAAGAACAAATAATTATGGAGGCACAAGCTGCAATTTTAGGAGAACATCCTGATCCTGATTCTGCTATACAAGCCTTTATTTCAATATTTGGTCCTGAAGCTTTTGAAGCCTTCAGACAACAAGTTTTAGAGGGGGTAGCAGGTGGACCTGTACAAACTCAAGGCTTATTGCAAGGAACTGATGGAGGTATGGATGATACGATGATGGGACCTATAGGAAATACAGGTAATCAGTTGGCTGCTTCTCCAGGAGAAGTGGTTTTACCTGCTGATTATGTAGCAATGGCAGGAGATGGTAATACTGATGCAGGAGCAGAACGAATAATGCATGGCACAGAACCTCTTCCATCGGTAGATGAAATGCGTCAGTTTAAATACGGAAATCAAGAACAACCTCCTCCAATGAATCAATATGGAGCGTGGAAAGGAGGTAAAGTATGAGTTTAGCAAATGAAAATATTTCTAGAAATAATATTTATCCTATAAATACGCCAGAGTATTTTGAAATTTCTATAGTTCCTTCGGAAGCAGTAGATTCATGTTGGGAAGATTGTTCAAGGTATTTAAAAAGAGCCACTATAAGATCGCATGGCAGGTGGACATTAGAAAATTTAAGACAAAAGATTTATGACAATCAACAACATTTGTGGATATGTTTTGAACCAGAACCTTTCCACATCATTGGTTGTGCAACGACTTCATTTATTAATTATCCAAATAACAGGATGTTATCTATAGAGTTTCTCGGTGGAGAAAATATGGAAAGCTGGGTTTGGGAAGGGATAGAAAAAATGGAAAATTGGGCGAAAGATAATGGATGTATAGGTATTGAAGCAATTGGTAGAGCAGGTTTTTGGCATTGGCTAAAAGACAGGGGTTTTGATAAGTCTTATACAGTATTTGAAAAGAGGTTTAATTATGAGTAGAGGCGGAGGTGGACACACAACTCAAACTGGTACTACTACCAGTTATACAACAACATTACCTGAGTATTTTCAGCCATATGCAACAGCAATGGCATCTCGTGCTCAGACAGAAAGTTTACAAGGCTATACACCTTATGCAGGGCAAAGATTAGCTGGATTTACACCTGAAGAACAGGTTGCTATGAATAGAACGGCTGCTTATGGAGCAGGTGGTCCTAATATTCAAGAACAGTTAGCAACAAGAGGATTAGCAGATGAATCTAGAAAATCAGCTCCTCTTGGTTTGGGTATTGCTACTGGTTTTGATCCAGGTCAATTTACTAGTGATATAGCAACGGCTTATATGTCTCCTTATATGCAATCAGTGGTTGATGTACAAAAAAGAGAGGCGGCTCGTGATGCAGAATTACAGTTAAAGAAATTAGAATCTCAAGCTGGACAAGCAGGTGCATTTGGAGGTTATAGGCATGGACAACAAGAATCTAATTTACGCAGACAGTTGTCTCAACAACTAGGAGATATACAAGCAAGAGGTCAAGCGGCTGGTTATGAAGATGCTTACAATCGTTTTATATCAGACAGAGAAGCTAATTTAGCTAAAGCTCAATTAGGTCTTAAAGGAATGGGTGTTGATCAAGCAAGCAGACAATTAAGACAACAAGCATTAGGTCAAATGTCTCAATTATCACCACAAGCGGCTAGAGCACAACAAGAAAGATTAGCTGCCTTGCAAGGTGTAGGTATGGCTAGAAGGGGTATGACTCAAGAACAAATGGATATGTCTTATCAAGACTTTCTTAGACAAGGACAATATCCGAAAGATCAAATTCAATGGTATAGCCAAATATTGCGTGGACTTTCTCCTCAACCCAATCAACAAGTACAAACTTATAGTCAAAGACCAGGAGCTTTCCAAACACTGGCAGGACTTGGATTGGGTGGTTTAGGACTTTATAAATCATTACAAGGAATGGGATAATGAGTATAGTACAAGACGAAAAAGAACTAGAATATTGGAGCGATAAAAAGCTTCTTGATGAGGCAAAAAGTCCTACTGGACAAATGCCTTTATTTTTAGTTCATACGCAAATAGAAAAGC
>Ga0098054_1000930_pt1 | contig 15786 bp, 23 predicted proteins | sample 16_taG_FD_75048 | JGI IMG/M metagenome (GOLD analysis project Ga0098054, IMG submission 75048) | Marine viral communities from the Subarctic Pacific Ocean - 16_ETSP_OMZ_AT15313 metaG | ecosystem: Environmental > Aquatic > Marine > Oceanic | place: Pacific Ocean | collected 2015-01-18
TGCTTTCTTGTATCTATCTTATCAATATCACTTAATGTTTTTACTGGCATATAACCTTTCCCCAAAGAGAAGTTTTTCCATTATATATTTCTACAGTATCTACTCTAAACGTCCCATCTTTAAACCAATCTACAATTCCAAAAGCATGAACCCAGTTATGGAGTCTTCCCCTTAACCATTTGTTCTTTCCTCTACTCATGTCTTTCAAACAACCCATGCTCCATGAGCCGATTGTGCCGCCAAGTTTAGTAAGCGTATGGCGTTGAACGTCATGTACGTGTCCATATATGATGTTCTCACCATAGCATTCAAGATGCTTTTTGGCGTGGTGTACCACTGCGTAAGCACCATGAATAAAAGTCAACTTCCCTATCTTAAGCGGTTGATTGTATTCATAATATTTATATCCCCTATCTATCCATCTGCATGCTTTTTTGAAAGTGTAATCAGTCATATAAGGATAACGGCTTACAAATGCATCTAACCATTCATCATGATTACCTGCACATATATATCTGGTATCACACCCTACCTTATCTAATACCTCATCGATTTGATCAATACAGGCGTTTACTTCTGCAATCTCTTTGTTGATGAGGGGTAACTGATATTCTAATGGCGGTAATTTTTTACCTTTGTATTTCCATGCAGAAACAGATTCCCATTCTCCAACATCCCCCAGATTTACAAATATATCTGGCTTAACGATTTTAATTGCCTTTAAAACTACATCCACAGCCTTCTGGTCATGGATCGGAAAGTGCTGATCTGGAATGACCAAGGCACGTTTAGTTATCTCCATAAGTCCTTAGGTTTTGTAGTGCCAAATTCTATTTGCGTTCCTATCAAAATCAGAATCCACATGAATGAAGTTAGATGCCATACCAAATCGGCTGAATCCAACTTCCTGCAACGCACTAAGAATCGTGGCACGTGCTTTATCGTTTCTTACGTAAATGTCGCAAGCCACTCCTTTTTCGTGGGGTGACTTGCTACGTGATGTCGGGTAACCTCTTTTACGTAAATCTTCTTGATACTCTGCTGAACGATAACCAGACGTTACTTTAAATGGAATACCTGCAATGCCCCTTGCTTCATCGAGCATTTTCACAAAACGTAAATCCATCTCTTGTCTTTTCGTCATCGGACAGTAGAACTCCCTCATTTTGAAATATTTAAAAGCCATTAATGTTTTTCCAACAGTTCCTTTACCTCTTCCCAAATCATATCATCTTTTTTTGACTTCGTTGATCCTACTGCATAATCGCCTACCATAAGGATCAGTTTTTTCATTCCGTATCTCTTAACTAATCTTTTAATAATCCTTTTAAACATTCTCTTTCCCTTTAAGTTTTAATATCACACTCTTAACAGATGTCCATAATAGATCATCATATTTAGTAGGACTTAATGCAACCACTTTATCTATAAGCAGAATCCCGATTGCATATAACTCCCAATACTCAACTATATTACTTGCTACGACTTCCATTTATCCCCCCATTAATAGGTTTACGACTATTGGGACTGCGATGACAAGAACGCCACCCGCCCCAAATATAAAATTTGTTTTACCTTCTAAAGCTCTTGTTCTGCCATTGGATACTTGCATTTGTTCTTTTATGGCTCTTAATTCTTGAAAAATTGATTTAGTCCTTTCTTCGATTTTTGCTACACGCTCGGCTGTTTGTTTTGCATAGTTTTGAGTCATTAAAAATCAACCAATCTAACTACTGCCTGAGCCAGACCCCCCGTATTTGCTTTACGCTTACCCTCTATAATAGATTTCTCCCACTGAGCTGCATAATAAGATGTAAGCTGAATAGCCTCTGGCTTGATTTCGTATCCTTTTTGCACCGCTTTCATTACCAATGCATCATGAAATTCCTTAGGCAATGTGCATTCTTCTTGCATACCTGCTTCGCCAGTAGTAGCCGATGTGTCTGCCGATACAAATTTATCAGGCGCAAATACTCCTTTTACGGTAACTGTTTTTGCAACACTTGGGCTTGAGTATTCATCCTCTGTATTGGATGTATCTGCGTATACGAGCGCAATTTTTTCGTCTTCAATCCACCATGCATATTTTATGGCATCTGTTTTTTCGCTCATGAACTATCTCTCTTGCTCGGTCTTGAATGTAATCGAGCTATACTCCAGCCATCAAACCACAATTCAGCCACCTCTTCCAATCTCGAATCGATGGATGAAAAAGTATAATATCTTTGATCTGCAACTGTATCGAATGTAACTGTGTCTTCTAAAAGTCTGGTACGTCTGGCAAATTCTGTTTGTGCCTGATTAAGCCAGAATCGTATCTGGGTTTCAGATACATTCGGATGATGTTGTTTGACCATTTCTATCATTTGTTCTTGTGTCATATTGCTACTATTAGGTTGTACCCATTACTTCTACTGCAATATTTCCAGAGGAAGATGTAGCTGTTATTACTGGAGTAGTTGCAATTTCAAATGGAAGAACAATCGCCCCTCCACTACCAAGAACTGCTATTGTTACCGCACCCATTATAATAGTCAATGTCTCACTTGTAACGGTAGTTTTTGCGTCGTCTGTGTAACCACTATGCTTAATAAAAACTCCCTTTACAGATGTAAAAGTTCCAAGACTTGTAGCGGTTGAAGCAATAACGTGGGCAGGATCGCCCGAAGACCACCCACCAACCCCTACTCCAATAGATGCATTATACTTTCCGCTACCACCAAGTGTTCTATTAATTGATGGATGTATTCTGCTATAATTAATCGTCACATTTGCAATGTCTCCAGTTATATCAGAAGACGCAGTGTTTGTGGTCGAGTATTCATCTACCACATCCATTGAAACTGCGTATTTTATATGATCTGCCATTATTGTTATTTCTTACTTAACCTTGCTAATTCAGCTTGATATTTTGCTTCGCACAACTGGTATTGTTGCTGTAGGGCTTGTGTTTTAAATTGAGAACGCTGAAGATTCGCACCCGCTTCTTGCACATTCTGAGATAGATTAGCTTGATACTCTTGAACTTCTTTATTGATAGATGCTCCATAAGAACCTATTTCTTGAGCATATTTTTGTACCGCTTGAACATCGTCTTGAGAACTCAAACGTCCTTCTTCAATCGCTTCTTGTAATTTTGCCTGATACTCTACGTTCTCTTTGTTGAACTCATTCAGCTCGTTCTGAATATCTGTAGAATATTGTTGTAATTCGGTCTGTCTTTTAGTCTGCCAAATGTCAATTTCTTTTTTAAGATTCTGGGAATATTCTTGAACTTTGTCGGCAACTTCAGCTTGATAGAGTGCCACATCTCCCGAATACTTTTGAACTTTCTGGACATCATCTTGAGAGCCTAAGCGTCCTGTCTCGATAGCTTTTTGCAATTCTGCTTGATATGCTACATTTTCTTTATTGAATTCATTTAATTCATTTTGAATATCAGATGGAAATTGTTGCAGTTCAGTCTGGCGTTTTGTTTGCCAAATACTAATTTCTTGCTGCGTATTTTCTTTAAACTGCTGAACTTGTTTGCTGACAGATGACTGATAAGCACTTACGCTGGCTGAGAAGTTCTGTATTTTTTGAGCATCATCTTGTGATAATAACTGAGCTTCTTGTATTGAAATTTGTAATTGAGCTTGATATTCAGCGTTTTCCTTATTAAATGAGTTTAAAGAATTTTGTATTTCACTGCCATATTTCTGTAAATCAGTTTGACGCTTAATCTGCCATAGTTGTAAATCTTTCTGAAAATTAGCCTGATATTCTTGAATCTCTTTGTTTATATCTGCTTGATAAGACTGTATTTCACTTCCGTACTTCTGCAACTTCTGTCCATCGTCTTGAGAGCTTAATCTGGCATCTTCAGTTGCTTTTTGTAGTTCTGCTTGATACTGTGCATTCTCCTTATTAAATGTATTTACTGCACTTTGAATATCTGCTTGATATTCTTGAAGTTGCCCAGAAATTACTTGCATCCTCGAACTAACCATTTCTGAATCTTCTTCAGTATTTAACCAAGTATTAGCATCTGAAAAATCTGGACTAATGACTGGAGCAGTATATGTAGGAACTGAAGCAGAGAAAGATATTGAATTATCTGATAATGAAGGAGACACAGGAAGCGCAGATGAAATTGATAAATCTGATATAGTAAGTGCCTCTAATGATAAAACAGGAGAAGCATAAGTAGGTGCGGTTGTTGAAAATGAAACTTCGCTATTCGCAAGTTCTGGTGCCTCTGGGGTAGTATCAGATATATTTAATGCGGTGATAGATGGTGCAGGTGCCAATGAAATCTCAGGCTTAGTGTATGTGGGGGCGGTTTCACTAAAAGATACAGTACTGCTTGATAATGATGGCGCAGTTGGTGCTGTGACTCCAATAGACAGATCGGATATTGATGGCGCATTAGATAATGAAATTGTAGGTTTACTGTAGGCGGGAGCAGTTTCGCTAAAAGCTACTGCATTGGATTGCAATGAAGGGGCGGTTGGTGCGCTTGCCGATATACTTAAATCACTAATTGAGAGTACAGCAGGAGCCGAGTCTATCTCATCTGATGTCATACGAAATAAATATTTGCTTGACGCTCCCAAGACAACTGCAAATTCCGCATTATCAGGGAAACTTGCTATTCCAGTTGTCCCACTGTATAATACAGTTGGATATGCAAATGCAAATATTTGACCTTTTTGCGAACTGGTCGGATCGGGTTTTATAAAAATTGTTTTGCCCTTATAATAATGAAAGGGACTTCGGATAGACGCTTCGTAAATACTACCGCTACTGGTTTCTAATTGCGTAGATATTCCAAACGGTGCTTCTACAGATAGCCTTCCATTTCTTGCTATATCTAAAATGCGTTTATTTTCAGCGTTGTAACCAGAGCTATCAGTGGTAGTCTCGTCAATGGTAGCATTATGCAGTAAAGCTTCTTTGGGTAATATATCTGCAACTTCCCGTGCAGATGCGGTTAGAAAATCGGACAGAGCCGAGGTATCCGAAATGGATACCCCGACAATGTCTTCAACTTGCGTTTGAAAGCTCATTAAGTGATTTTAAATACTTTATGAGATTCAATAAGTGAAATACCAATACCTTCATCAGACATGTATTGATCTTTAACACCATCATAGGCATTATCAGTCTTTACAGATGTTTGATATAAAGGTGAACGATATTGTGCATGGAACAGATTCTCATCAGAGACAACTACCATGTATTTGTTATAAGCACCACGTAATGCAGGAGTTGGGATCAACTTGATCATTCCGTGAGGTGTTTCTAACATACGATAGTTAAAACCGAGTGAGTCTCTTTGTGAAGGTTGAACCTGTACGCTCCAACCTGATTTCCCTGCAATACCATTAGTACCGTCTATTTTAGACCAATAAGAAAGTGCGCCAGCACCACAGAAAGCAAGCTTAGTGCCGCTTTCGGGTACGTACTGGAATACTTTTTCCATATCATCCACGAAGTCTTCATACGCATATGTAGACGACGCAACTGGGAAGATATTTTGATCATCACCAGACGAGTTACCATATTTGTCAATCGCAGTTACAAGTCCCATCGTAGAACGAACTTTTTTACCATCTGCATCGGTACGATGAGAATCAGAGAATGTATCAGCACTATCTGGGTCTAAGTTGGTTCCAACAGCAGACTGACCGAACAAGAATGCTCGTTCTTTCTGCATTTTATGTTCTTGGGATTTCTGTAACCGTAACCGAGCCAACTCCGAGCTTTCTCCTCGAAGGGCGGCAGCGTGAAGAGTACCTGTAATTTCCAAAGGGGTCTTGAAAATCTGAGAGGAGTTATAAACAACTCTTAGTTCATCAGCCCATGCTTCTGGAGATGAGGTTCCTTCACCACGTGCGTTACCAACTACATTAAAAATGTCGTCATCGGCAAACGCAATGGCACCATCAGTTAGGTTCTTTACTTTAATTGTGGAGCTTGAAGGAGCTGAGGTAATTAATACCACACCACGACGAGTGGTTTCAGCTGAGTTCCAAACTTCACATTCCAATCCAAGATACGATGAATCAACGCTGGATGCTAATCCTACTATACCATCAACGGTAATAGCGTTAGATTCGGTATCATTTGCGGATAAAGAAGTTGTGTAACCATTGTTCACAAACTTTTGCTTTACCCATGGGTTTCTATGCTCAAACATTTTGAACATAGGGTCTTTAACCTGTCTGGTTTCTCTGTTAGATAATACAGTTGTGAAGGGAGCTACATCAGTCCAAAGCTCTTTTACGATTTGAGGATCGATGTAGAAGTCCCTACGATCTGTATACAGAACACCAGAGGCTTGTAGGTTCTTTGCAGACATTTACTATTTCCTTACTCTGCTATGCGATAGTAGCCCCGCATTAAACATATCCTGTTCTGATAGCTGAGGATCAGCTTGACCTGTTGTCACGGCTGTTGTCCGTGGTACTTGCAAGCGTTCCCCCGCTTGTCTCAGTTCATTGGCTTTGTTTTGGGCTTGTACTGTCGCAGTATTGGGCGCGTTTCTAAGTTCAAACACCTTAGCAAGAATATCAATTGTTACGTCGCTTGGGTTTTGCGCCCACTGTACGAACTCTGTAGCTTTGTTTTCATCCCACCCATACCCATTTTTTACATGGGAATAAGCTTGATTTACCACCATTGCTTGTTCTCGCTGAACCGCTTCTTGCTGTCTTACAGCTTCCTGCTGTTGCATAGAGTTAAGCAATTGGTCTACACGTGAGTTTTGATAGTCTTCTTTCGCTAAACGATATTTGAATGAATCGCTTTCTGGGTCATTGTATGCATCGACCTCATTATAGCTTGTTGGTTTAGGGGGCTGATTAACAGGAGCCTGTTGTGTTTGAGGTTCATCAGGGGTTCCAGCTTGCGGTTGTTCATTCATCATCTTACTCACCATGTTTCTATACATGTTCAATTCTTGAGAAAGATTTTGATTGTCATTTTTATGCAGGTCAGCTTGGCTTTGCCAATATGCTATTCGATTTGGGTCGTCTTTGGCTGGCTGTTGAGAATCAGCAACCGACACCTCTTGTTCGGTTTGACTCTCTTGTTCTTGGGTAATTGAATTAGGATCATCGACAGATTGTGTTTCCACAACTTGTTCGCCAGTTACAGCTTCTACACTTACTTCCGTAGGCGGTGCCTCGGTCATAAGTATCTGTGAGCTGTCAAATGCTCCTGCTTCAGCATTACTTGCTTGTTGTTCTTCCATTATTCCTCTAATGGTATGATGTCACGGTTCGTGGCTTCTTGCTCGGCAACCGCTTGTCTTAGCTTCTTCACTTCATCCCCTGCACGTTGTTTGAACAACTGTTCGGTAGCTTCAGCTTTTGTCGAAGACTTATCCAGACTGGATTTGTACTTCTCAAGCTCAACTCTTTGTCGTGCATGGACTAATTCTCTTTGTGCAGTTTGGAGATCACCATCAAGGTCTTTCACCTGATCCTCTAATCCTTCTATCTGCTGTTGCATTTTGGACATTTGAGAGGATCGTTCTAATACTCCCTCTAAATCAGCAACGTCCGTCTGCTTTAAAACTTCTACTTGATCAATCAATCCTTTTTCATATAACTGCATATAATATTCAAACCTTGCCCATCTATTAGACGGCAACGTAGAACCCGATACAACTACCACATCATATCTTCCCACAGTAACGTCATTTAACTTTCCAAGGAAATCGCCCGTTACTTCATTGTAGATAGGAATATTAATTGATATTTGCTTTGCTTTAGAATTGGGTTGAACCAATCTCAATACTTTTTGAGATGTATATGTGGCTTGAATAAGCTCTACCACAACCTTGGCTATCATATTTAACCCAGTTTCAATATCATCTCTCTTGCTTTTGATCCTTCGTTGCCCATACTCATCAATAGCAATTGTACCTTTATAGGTGTTGGGCATCTGAGATGCATCCCCTTGCATAATTGCGTACAATCCAAGGATTCTTTCTACATCTGCTCTGGCATCTGCTTCATTTTTATATAATTCATTTGGTAGCGGCAGGGGTGCGAAAGAAATAGGTTGTCCCAATTCTGGATCAAACTCCAATACGCCCGTACCTGCCCTTGACCATTCTGTCTCTAATTGCGCTTTATTAATCGAACCTCTGGGAACCAATAACTTTGTATTCGTAGAGGAAGATGCATGGGCAATAAGTAAAGACCGTAATTTATTAATGTATTCCTGCAGCCCTTTTACCAATCGAACATCGCTCATAGGATATGGATTGCGATTGTGACGATTCATCATAGGCACAAGCGGGTAATAAGATATTGGCATAACTGTTTCAAATAACATTTGACCGCCTACACATACAAACTGCTTAATACGATCAATGGATATACTATTCGCTACAATCTCACCCTGCTCTATCAGGTCACCAATTGTAATAAGTTTAAGATATACAGTAGATTCGGGAACGGAACCTTGATGTTCCTCCCCTTCCATAAGAAATGGTTCGCCTGTCATGGGAGACATCATCTGATGAAACACTTCGCCATACTCTTCATACATAGCCATTTGCTGTCCCACATCTTCTGGGGCAGTCACAATTTGAGAACCCTTAGCGGTTGTAACTACAAATGCAGGTTGAGAGGAGTATTCTTGAAATTCTTCGGGTGTTAAGATACGTTCTGTATTTGATATAGGATCGTATGTGCGTGTAAAGGGAGCCTTTACTTTAGTATATCGCTCTATAACTTCCAAGTATCTCTCATCCTTACTGGAGAGTCTAAATGAATCTAAATCATTCTGAGATATAACCTGATCTTCTAACCCTTCTCTTGAAGATACATCTTTGGGCGCAATAACAGTTTCATTCGCCTGTTTAATTATTTCTTCATATTCTGGATATTGTGATAGAAGTTGCGACTCAGGATGAATCTTAGATACAATAACATGAGATGCATCATCAATATATGGACTCTGAGAGCTGGGATCGATATATACATTAAGCGGGTCAATAGCCTTTAGCCTTATTTCGCCCTTGCCAAAGTCGTCATTAGGATCATAATAGACCATCATACATCCCATGCCCTTGACATAATAATCATCTATTGCAGTTTTAAGCTCCGTGTTCCCATTGGAGTAATCCCAGACCCAAGCCATTAGGTCTGAAAACACACGACCCGTTTTCACATCTGAGTCTTCTCGACCTGTAGACTGAAATCGGGGTGCGTTAGCAGTAAGCATTGCCTTGGCTTGCTCAACTGCAGGGTGAAGAACGTTCACTACGAGAGGTTCTTGCGCACGGGAACGGAGCGTATCAACTTGTTTTTTTGTCCACTGAGAACCATTGCGGAACTCATTATCTTCTATGGCTTGTTTTGCCCATTTGCTTCGTGCGGAAGAATACTCTCGTAGCAATTCTTCACTTTTTTGACATTCTAAATTTTTCTCTGCCATATCCTACTTTAAGTGAATTACGTAACTTCTTATATAGACGCAATTTATACGTTAAAGTTTCATGCAAGCAACCAATCATGTGAGCTTTGTGGCATATTTGTTTCTGTGTGCTGGGATTTTAAGTCTCCAGATGAATGATATGGGATGTAATTTCCTTTAATTGCATAGAATAACCCATCTAATAGATCATCATGCTTACCTCTGGGGTATAATAGCAACTCTCCTTTTAACTCATCCATATTGGGTGTTATATATACTTTGCCCTGAGCAAAATGTGGTTCAAGTGTCTCGAGACGAGATGATTTAGACGTTCTGGGTGACTCTTTGATTTCAAGCCCAGATATGAATAAACCTTCATCTTCGGATCGTTGGCGCAAATACTCTCTTAACATCTCCTGATACCCTACAGATTCTATCCGAGTTTTTACTGGCTTGTACTTTTTAAACTGTTTGATAATAGAATCAGCCAGATTCATAGGGGTGGATCGTTTTCTGAAGTATGGAAGTATATATTTATTATTCTTATTGTCTACAGCGATTGCCACCACAGTTGAGTAATCAGCAGTCTTCCTTGTAGAAGATGCGGGATCTACCCCCATAAATATGTTTACTGGAATAATATCTTCACACGGCTTTCCGTCTTTCTCTTTAAACCGCAGGAAAGCTTCTTTGTCGTCATTAAACTCTAAATTGCCCTCATAATATTTAAAATACTCTTCTTTAAATAATTGATCCTCATCCCCCACTATTTGACATAAGTATTCACGATAAAAGACCGACACTCGATTAATAGACTCCAACTCTTCCTTCTTCTGTTTCAATTTTCGTATCGGCTGCCATTCCTCCCACAATGCTTTATTTTTATCCATGTCTGGTGCAAAGTGCATATTTTTCCACCCCTTCATCTCCTTCAATGTCTCTACAATACAACGCTGATGCTGTGGTGTACCAATAATAGCTATCTTACCCTTTTGCGGATCAAGTGATGGTACGGCTGATTGTAACAGCCATCTTAGATTTCCCTCCATTGCCTCTGCTGTTTTCGTATTCATCTCATCTTCTGGGTCATCTACCACAATAAGTGTGGGTCTTTGGTTCCCCACCTTTATACCACGCAACTGCTGACCTGTCCCTTTGCAGACAATCATAGACCCATTTTTCAGCTCTATCTCAGATTTTGCCCATGATTTAGCAGAGTTCATCCCCCAATAACCGAATAACGCTCTAAATTGCTGAGAATAGTCAAGCACATCCTTGATAGTACCCAAAAGCTTAATTGCATGGTCTTGTGTCCTCGACACTAATACAATAAGCTTCTTACCCTCATCAAACATTAAATGATATAAAGGATATATACCTCCGACAATACTGCTCTTGGCATGCCCCCTTGGTGCAATGATGTTCACCTGCTTTATTTTATTATCTAAAAGAACAGACCCAATCTCATCATGGAACGCAGGAGAAGGTGCAGAAAACATATTCGGCACTATCACTCGCCCAAACAATACCATGTTTGCTTTTAGTTTTTTCAGTATATCTTTTTTATCATTCATAAAACAGACTCTCTATACTTCTTTATCTGGTATTTACTCATATCTTTAGGGCAATCAGGCAATCTGCCTACATCACTTGCCCGTAAACTCCCACCTGCAATTCCACACCTAACTACTTTATCCGCAGTAATTGTACAAAAGGGACAAGTTTTCTTAATTTTCATACATATATCAAAAATAAGACTTGAAGTCCTTTCTAAGTGTCCACTATGACCCCTGTTTTAGCCATTAATACCCCGTATACGTCCGTTTTTTCAACTTTTGTACCTACGATGCGCCTAAAGGATCGCTTGGCTTCTTTGGGGCTGTAATATTGAGTCTGGTACACTTTTAAATAAGTGTTCAAACCCCACAATACAAGTTTCATATCCTGACGTTTACTTAATTTCCGTGATATTTTAGGATCATTGGTCTGAACACGGTAGTAATCATCACCCCGAGACTCTTGCCAGAAGTAAGTAACATACTCAGTAACAGGCTGAGGGGATTTCATCGCTTTCAAGACGTTTAATTAAGTCGTCTAAGTACCATCTCGCCTTCTTTAAATCTTTTTCTGTATTACCCTTATATGGACATCGAACAATATATTTAATAATATTTCCTCTAAACCAATCCATCTGCCAAGATGCAATGAAGTCTGTAACCTCAATACCCTTGGTATAATAATCGGGATGGTTTATATCATCAAAGCTCGTCATCGTCTGCCTCCGTTTTTCTTGACATCAGCAACTTCTTCTCCTCTGTCTCTATCTGATCTGATATTTGAGAGGTTAAGTCTATCTGCATAGTGTCGGTTACAGTGCGCTTACCCTGTTTCATCTGCAATAAATCCATAAATGAATCTGTTGCCTTAAGGATACCATTAGAATCCTTCTTGTCCTCGGCTATCTCAACCGCTTTTAACATCTTATCTAAGACAAAAGCACGGGTGATGCCCTTCTCTGTCATTACTTCCATTAGTTTTTCTTCTATCATTTTCTTTACCACCGTATTTTTAAATAATCTCTTCACAGCTATATCAGGTCTTTTCTGATCTGATCTGTATATATTACCCAGCATCATCCAATCTACCTTGTATGGACTCATTAATTGACCTATGTATGCATTTACTACGTTTAAGGTGCGTTTCTGGTTTGCCTCCCTTTCAGCCCAAGGTCTTGGCTTTAATAAAGAGTATATTCCCAACTCATGGTTAGGGAGAAATAACAGACTCACCCCGTCACGTACAAACTGACACCCATAGATGCACTTAATAAAAAGCTTTTTACCGTTATCGTACTCCTTCCTATCTAAACATTCTCCTACGTAACCATCGTCTGATAACGCCATATCGCCTTTTACTGCATCTTTCCAATAAATATAATCTATATTTTGTTCCTTGCACTCCTCTAAAGTATATACAGGATGCATGGAATATATATTATCAAATCTCCGTCGTATGGAAATCATGTGTAAGGGTTAATATATATATTATAATATATAATACTATAATACATACTCCTTAATCTATATACATTATACATTAAAGTAATATATAGTACATTATAATGTAGTACATTAGTCTAAATTCCCCAATTTTGGATGAATGCAGCTGTTTAATTGCATTGTGATTATAGTCTCTACTATCATCCTCTCTGATTCGTATACCTCGAAATCATTCACGTAAACCTCCATTATGCGTGTAGCCTCGTCTTCATTTATTTGACCCCTCTCAAATTCCCCCGTCTTTGAATTAAATATTTCGTACTTGACTTTTTTCATAGTTTGAAGTTAAACTTTAAGTAAATATATTAACAAGAATAATAGTTAGACTTACGGATATTTATAAGGTTCCTAAAATTATTGTAGAATGGGTGTTGGAGAAGTATACACGATACCACCCCCCATTGATTTAGGGTTATGGGGTTAGTTTAGGTTGAAAGTTTACGTTAGGTTGAGTTACAAGGTGTAGAATACATCAATGTACTACATTAATGTATTATACTCAGTATATCTTACGCCCACCCTGTATGTCAGCTCGCATTCCCCTCGGCTGTTGCCGAGCCACCATGCAGAGGACATAATGTCTACGCAACCTTACATACATGTGTCATGTAACGTGAGCTTAATACCCTTTGTGTGGTAGATGTATACCAATCAGGAATGCATTGCCTTAACCTAATTAGGAGGTCTTATCATGAAAGACATTATACTTAAATCATTAGCTAACGTATTGTACGTTGGTGTAGGCACAGTTGCTTTTACTACCACTAAGGTAGTACAAGGTGTAACGGTAGTACGTAATGAAGGTGAATCTTGCGTAGCTGAGGTCAAGCGTCATTATGATGCTCGCAAAGCCAAGGCAGACGTTGCAGAGCGTGTAGATGATTACATTCATGGAGTAGCCAGTAATGCGTAACATCTTTAAGATGGTTGTGTATCTGGTGTTAGCTATAATGCCATTAGCTATCGCAATACATGTAATGTGGTAAACATAAGGGAGTACTTCGGTATTCCCTTTTTTTGGTAGTACTGCTAAACAAACTAAGGAGTAGTTATGAATATTAATATACCTGTATGTATTATTTGTGAAGAAGAAATTGAAGACGATGTTTATATGTATGATAGTGATGATCTCTTCTGTAGTGATGATTGTAAAGAAGTAAGTAAAGAAGATGAAATCGGAAGATTAGAGTCTTCTGAATGTGGACAAAGGGGTAGCTAATGCTATTCCCTTTTTTTGGTTCTAAGATTAAACTGGAGGTATTATGCCATAATACTACGCCCTTATACTTCACGATCTGTGTAGCGTTAAAGAAGTTGGGCATTTATACACAGGATTCTCCCTTTAATGGCTCAGGTAGGCAGTCCTGATTAAACTCATGCAGAACCATACATCTAATAAGATGGTGGGAGAATTACAGATTTGGGATTAGCTAATGCTATTCCCTTTTTTTGGTAAAGCTATCATCGTGGTGTGTCGACAGCCGTTTGGATTAATCCGACTTTCGGTCATTTTATGGGATAGATAACAGTTAATCTATAGAATATAGACCCTGTTCATCCAATAAAATGTAGCTGATGCTTGACACTATCTAAGGAACAATTTAGTGAATCATAAGCGGTGAGGCTTTACCAAATAATTAGGGATTAGCTAACGCTATTCCCCTTTTTTGATAGGTACAATCATAAAGAAAGTACCAATAAATAAACAAGGAGGTTCGCATGCACGACTCAGGTTTAACAGAGGATTTAGAAAGAATGACTGAAATGTGGGATGATTCTCATGCCCTTATACATGAAGTTACTCCTATTAAATTAGCAAAGATGTACATAAGTGCCGTGGCTTATACAAATCAGTTACAGGATCGAGTAGATGAATTAGACAAGTCTGAGACTGAACTCGTTAACGAAGTAATGGATTTAGAGGAACGTATTCAAGACTTTGAAGAATCAATCTGGTATAAGCTTTATAAATTCTTTAGTAATTGATTGATTGGGGAGTAGCTAACGCTATTCCCTTTTTTTAGTAAGTATAGTCACAAAGACTATAATACCAGTAATTAGCAAAAAGGGAGGTAACTATGCTGTTATTACATACGCAGTTACATAAAAATAGTTTAGCTCAAGCAACAGAAATGCCTAATGAATTACCATGTTACGAAGATGTACGGAAAATCCTCGATAATTACGAGCATCCTGAGGACATTGAATGGTCTTTACGTTATCTGAAGGTAGAATTTCCAAAATCCAAGGATAGAGGAATGTCTAAGGTTAATTGGTTATATGAAAATATTGAAAGAATAACCCAACCAAGAGAAGAAATAATAGCCAATCGCAAGAAAGCTATGGATGATTGGTTAAACTGTAGATGATATTGTTCATTTAGGGAGTAGTTAATACTATTCCCTTTTTTTGGTAGATGTTCACACGAAGTGAACACGCCAATTAACAAACGTAGGAGATAAAACTCATGAGTTTATCTGCAAGTGCAATCATAGGTGCATTAACACCTGTAAAGAACAACACATGGTTCTCAAGGAACGATGATGGTGTTTATGACAATGTAAGTGAAATCAGTTTAGTCAAGGAAGGTGATATAGCATGGTTTAGTGCTGATGCGTCTTCTGAGGACTTAGAGGAAACTCGTAAAGCCTTAGCTATGATGAATTTACATCTTTATAGCAAGGATTTAGCTGAATCCAAGAAGAACTTCCCTAATCATCCTGATAAGTGGAAGATACGCAGGTCTGAATCTGGAGCATTTAGCTTCGTGGTTTTACCAAACCAAGGTTCAAGGGTTGAACCTGATAAGGAAGATGCACCCTTCTAACCCAATTGGGAGTAGTTAACGCTACTCCCTTTTTTTGGAATACATAAGTACAAAGCTTATGTGCCAAGGGTTAAACATGGAGTTAATTATGATTGATTCAACAACAGCATTAAACCCAGTCGATTCAGATGGCTGGGAACTTGGATATGAAGAATGGTTAGCAGAATGCGCTAATCCAGATCATGCTCTACGAGAGATTTGTGAAAGATATGAGCATGGAGAACCCGAAGAACGTTGGTTAATCCAATATGAGATGCATCTCTTAAGTGGAGAAATCTAACGTTTGAAGAGTGGAGAGCAAAGCTCTCCCTCTTTTTGATTTTTTAAATGGATAAAAAACAATGAAAGAAAGCGAGGTGAAGTGATGAAAACATACTACATAAAAACGGAAAGTGTAATTGAGTGGATGTTTGAGCGAGGATGCGACCAAGAACAAGCTAAGATGAAAATGGATTTAGCAGAGAGTGTAGTCAAGTGCCTAAA
>Ga0098054_1000932_pt1 | contig 15770 bp, 25 predicted proteins | sample 16_taG_FD_75048 | JGI IMG/M metagenome (GOLD analysis project Ga0098054, IMG submission 75048) | Marine viral communities from the Subarctic Pacific Ocean - 16_ETSP_OMZ_AT15313 metaG | ecosystem: Environmental > Aquatic > Marine > Oceanic | place: Pacific Ocean | collected 2015-01-18
GCGGTTGAGAAAGGCTGGTCTTTCCATGTTTCAGGGAAACCAGAACCTTGCGAATGAGAATTACCAACTACATAAACTCTTGATTGCTCTAAACCATTAGAGGAAGTTGAACCTGCGATAGATGTACTATATGTACTATCACCAACTGGTGTGTTTACACCAAGTGGGCCAGCATAATAGTCATCACCAGCAGTTTTTGTTTTTACAACTGTACCTTTAACAATCGCAGCTTCACCATGAGTGTGAGCTGTAGGTGGACTTGTACTCTCATCTTGCAAAGTAACTGTGTCAACACTGACAATAGCATATGATTTAACGGCTCCAGCAGCAGAATCAGAAAAATTAATCTTAATCATCTGACCTGGCATATAAAATGCAGGCTGTGTACCATCAGCACCAATTACGATTTCCTCATTACTTTGACCATAAATATTCTGACGATTACCGCCTGATTTATAATCTGTAGCAAGTTTAACGTAAACAGTGTTACCAGCTGTCTCATACGTATCGTATTGAGTCGTAGCATTTGTAGATTGATTTTCTACCCATGTAGTATTATCATTACTAAATGCTGTGGCATATGCATATCGTTTATGGAAAGAGGGTCTTCGTTCTGTGAATTTGAACTCTGGGTCATCCGTTGGCTTTTTCGCTAGTTTAGATACGAAACGGAAGAATGGGTCTTGAGCTATTGCTAGTTCAGACACCCTTTCACCAAAATCGTATTTTCTGCGAAGAACACCAGTATCAAGTGAAGTTCCTAATCTAGAACCAGCACTTCCACTAGCGACATCAGCAACGGCATCGAGTGTAAATAAATCAGCCATTTTACCTTATCTCCTATTTAACATTATGTCTTTGTTAAATAGTTAAAAAAATTAACTTTTAACCAAAGACGTTATCCAGTTTTTGGTCAATACCGAGTAAAGTGTCAAATATTTGGTCATCATGAGATTGTTCAACAGGAGTACTACCAGCTGTTGCTAATGAACGAGGTTGCTCTTGGACTTTTTTCATCTGAGTAGCAACTTGCTGTCTTGCGTTATCAGCAATGTTTGATTCTCGTTCTTTTCTCTTCATTAAATAATATATATCATCTAGTTCTAGAGATTTGTTTTTAGCGAAATTCACAAAAGTAGACCATTCGTCATCATTCATTTCTACTTTTTGTCTAAAGGCAGTTTCTCGTGCAAGTCTTTGGTTTTCTGTTTTTTGTTTTCCTAACTCATTGTTAAGTCTACGTTGAACAATACCATCAACTGTAGCCCCAAATACTTTCGCTGAATCCGACTTAGGGTCGGTAAAAGCGTCATCTGGGTCAAATGAAAAATCTTCAGGAAGCTCCATATTTTGAGCCATACTTTCTGGTGCTTGACCACCACCCTCAAAATAATTCCGCACATGCTGAATTAAATTAGGGTCTTCTCTCATTGCATCGAGTATTGGCATATATGGTTCTAGTTCATTAAGCTTGCCATTTAAGCGTTTAGCTTCACGACTTGAATCACTATACCTTTTTTGCAAAGCATCTTCGCCTTGCTCTTGAACTCCGCTAGGGCTCGCTGATGTGTTATCATCTAAATTTTGCGAGGTTGACTGCGAATATTCGCTATCTAATATACCTGCATTGACACTATTATCTAAAGATTCAAAAAAATCTCCAGACTCTGCATCGCTGAGGCTTTGGACATTACTTTCAGGGGCTTCTTCTAAAGAAGCGTTGCCTACTTGTTCTTGTGCCATAATTTATCCTTTTATTCGTTTTTTCAATTTAGTGCAAAAATAATTATAAAAACAACTATGTTTTATCTTTTTTATTATTGTCTGCAATTGTGTTCATTTCTCTTTGTAAGTCTTTTTTAGCGTTATCAAACTCACCTTTTAAAAGACCTCTAAGAAGTTTTTGTTGAGCTTCTGTTTGTAAAACATTCTTTCTTACTTCACCTGAAGCTTCTCCAACTTTCATTTTAATACCAGCTTGTACTAACTGACGTTGTAAAGTTTCAATAGTTCCATCTTTATCTTTCATAGCTTCTTCCATAGATGCCATTTGTCCTTGAAGTTGAGAATACATTGACTTTCTTTCAATAATTTGTTTTTTATTTCTTATATCAGTTTCACCAATCATAGCAATATCATCAATTAATCCTGACTGAAACCATCTAAAGTATTCTTCTAATAATGCCCATCTATTAATTGGCATTGTAGCTCCAGCTATAACTCTAATATCAAATCTAGCAGATGCATAATCTTTGTAAACAGATATAGCTTTACCATAATCATTGTATATAGGAATATTAATTCTTACATCTTTTTCTTCATCTGGTTGTTGTCCAGCTTCTGGTTGTACAATTCTAAATACTTTTTCTACTGAATAATGACTTTGAGCCATCATTTGAAAACATCTACCTAAATGTTCTAAAGCTGGTTCTACAACACTACCCATCCAAGCTTTTAATCTACGAGTTCCAAACTCATCATTAGCAAGTAAACCTCTATAAGTTTCAGATTGTTGTTGAGTAAATCCCATCATCGCTGAAGGAACACCTGCTATATATTCCGCATCTCCCTTACCTTCTTGTGTAATAGTAAAAAAAGCATTGTTAATAGGAGCTGGTTGAATAGGAGTTGGTGGAGCAAATCCTTGTCTATATTTTAATAAAGCGCCTGGAGAAGATGAATACTTTTCCCATTCTTCTTCTGGTACAGAACCCTCTTCATACATCCATCTAAGATTAGAAGCTAGGTTTGCATTGTGTAACATAATTTGATGAGCTTTATTAATCTCTTGTTGTTTTCCAATAATAGGAGCGACAGCACTCATTGGATATGGAGTACCAGTATACATATATGCAACTGGAACAATAGGATATTCTGAAACTGGAATTACTCGTTCATATAAAAATATATCATCACCAACTGTACAAGTTAAATGTACTCTATTTTCATAAAATTTTATAGCTTCAATAATTTGGTTTTCCATTTCACCAGATTTTATTAAAGCTTGATAACTTTCTTCTGTCATTATTTGTTGGTCAATAATAGTAGCAGAATCTTGAGCCTGAGACATAAGTTGCATTCTATTTTCTTCTACAGCTTGTTCAGACATTTTTTGAGCTCTTTCCATTTCTAACTGAGCTCTTTGTTCTATTATCTCTCCAGACTCTAAAGATTGTTGTATGCTTAGCATTTTTTCTTGCAAACTAACAGAAATTTCTTTTTCAGCTTGTTCGGTTTGTATTTCTACATTTTCTTTTATTTGTTCCATTTCAGCTGGAGATGGAAGAACTTTTATAAATACATTTCTATAAGCATGTTTCTTTTTAGAATAAGTTTCATAGTATGGTATAACATCATCATCTTCTCCATCTACTGTAATACCCATTGTAATATCTTCTGGTTGTATAGATTGATAATCTGTAGATGGTCTTTGAGAATAACTCATACTATCAGAACCACCTGATACTTTATTTATCTTACCAACAAATTCAGGAAATAAATTTTTTAATTGACTTTTAGTTACATTTTTTCTTATTGAAATAAAATTAGCATCTCTAAATAAAAAGTCTCTACTTGCAGGGTCTACATAAACATCATAAGGGTCAATCTTTTTAAATACAACTTCTCCCATTCCCCTGTCAGCATCACTATCAATATCAACCATAAAATATCCAATGCCTTTTGTAAGGCTATCTAATACCACTTGACTATATATTGATTTACCATTTGAATGATACCAGCAATAATCTGCTATGTCAGAATGTACTTGAGCAACATCTACGTCATCTCCAGTAGCTCCAACTGCTTTCCATCTAGGATTATTAGCAGTAACAAAATATTTCATAATTTCTACAATAGGAGTAATTCTATTAATAGTAAATGTAGGCATTCCTGCTTCGTTAAGAGAATCTGTTTCTTCTTTAGTAAGTTGTTCATTTAAATAAAAGTCATATCCTTTTTGACTTAACACTTGCCATCTTTGTCTATGAGAGGAATTAGCTTTTTCCCAAAGAATTTTATTAGTTTGAGCTCGTTTTTTATTTGTCATTCTAGCCATTTTTAATAAACCTTTTCTAAATATTCTTTTGGAATACCAATTTCTTTTGTAAATCTAAGTTCTTTTCCTAAAGAAGTTTTGTTTTCAAAAGATTTTTCAAATATATCTTTTCTTATTTTTTCCATAAACGTATCTTCTTCTTTAATCGCCATTTGTATTGTTTTTTCATTTTCGAGTATCCATTTTTTAGGAATTTCAAATTTCATTACTTTACGATTTGGGTTTAAAGAAGCATATTTTTTAGCTACATTTTTATCTAAGGTTGCATATACTTCACCACCCATAGACTCACTTCCAATAAATTTATTTCCTATTGGTTTTAATCCATCTTCACCTACAGCTCTATATACTGTAACTGTTTTTTTATTAGATTTTTTCGCTTGTTTAATTATTTTTTTTAGACCTGACCCTAAACCAATTAATGGAATAGATTGGGATAAAGATGTTAAAGCACCTTTCTTATCACCTTTTGCTGTATAAAGAGCTGTATTTAATAAATCAGCGCCAACTCCAACGCCTGGAGTCATTCCTAATAAATCTAAACCACTATGAATATCTAACTGAGGTTTTGGCATTGTTTTAGCGTCAGCTCTTTTTTTAGAAATATTTAACATAGATTGCTCTCTATGTTCTTCAGCTGTCATACCTCCACTTAACATTTGATATAGAGTAGGCATTATCTTAAATACTTTTTAACTAGTTCAATAAAATGTTCTGGACTACCAGCACCACTTTCACTATTGTAATATTTTTTCCAATAATCTGCTTGACCTTCTAAACTACTAGGCATTTTTTTAGGAACTCTCCAATACTTTAATCTTGCATGAACTATTCCAGCTGCAATATTTTTTTCTAATATTTCAGCCCATACATTTTCATCATATGTTTGCCAGTATTTTAAATCAATTAAAGTAGCTTCTGCACATTTTTGCATTAAAGAACTTCTATGAACTAAGAAATGGGCTAGAGTATCTACAGCAGTCGCTGGCTCTACTTGCCAGAATGAACGAGCTGGCCCATCTCCCATTTGTTTAATATATTCATACCTTGATTCTACAATACCAGTTGCTAATACTAAATTAACAGCTTCAGGACTTGCGTATTTATCTCCTAATCTTGAACAAGTTTTCTCGATTAGAGATTTCATTTGACTAATGCTAATCATTATTTTTTCTTACAACTATAACTTCTACCATCCCAAGTAAAAGACTTGGCTCCACCAGAACAATTTGATTTAAAAGCTGCTCTAAAACTACCAGCTGCTTTTGATTTTTTTTCATACTTAACAAAATCTCCACCTTTGGTAGAAACTTTTTTTACAGCTCCTCTACGAACTTTAGTTCCAGCTTTAGCTCCTATTGCTTTTGCCCTAGATTTTTTAGTACTAACTAAACCAGTACCTTTAGCTTTTTTACTAGATGACATTCTTTTGCTAGCTTTCATTCTTTTTTTAGCTGCTCTTCGTTCTTTACTTTCTTTATCAAAAGGATTAATTCTTTCCATTAAAGAACGTTTTTTCTTTACTGCTTTTTTAGGAGATTTTCCTGTATTAGTAGAAGAAGGCATTCTAGATTGAATACTTCCAGAAGGCATTCCTTTGGGTTGTTTTTTCTTTTTCTTTTTTTCAGCCATTTTATTTCTCCATTGTTATTATGCTACTATCCAATTTTTCGCTTTCCTTTTTGGTTTGTACCAAGTTCTATTACGTTTATCTTTTCTCAAATCAGGCGGGAATGCATGCATTTGAGCATAATAAAGAGTCTCTATAGTATCATCATGAGCCATTCTAGGGCCAAAAGTAACAACTTCATTGATTAAATCAAACATATTTTCTCTTAAATGTACTGTTCCTGTACTAAATCTACCTGAAAGACCACTATATATACGATTAATCTTCTGTCTTCCGCCTGGTTTTTCTGGTATTACTGCTATATCAAACTTGTTTAAACGTCTTCTTTCTGAATTTAAAGATTGAAATACACTTCTATTCATAGCTACATCTTCAACAGTACTAGATACACAATGATACTTTTCGTGCATATCCATAATATAATCTACTACACCTTTCTTACCAATGACTTCTCCAGTATCAGATTTTTGTCCTATGGTTGGTATACTTCTATGTCTTTCATATTCTAAAGCATATAAATTATTTTCTGAGTCAATCGCAATAGCCATGATAACAGAAAAATCAGACTCCTTAGTATCAATATCTGTGGCAGGGTCACAACCAACAAAGGTATTAACAGGAAATTTTTCTCCATCAATAACCAAGTAATTTTGATTTTCTTCCACATCGTACTCATACCTTCCTTCCCAATACTTAATATGTTCTCTTGTCCATAATGAATCTTCAAGGCTTTGTACCTCCATCATATATTCTTGATAAAACTTTTGTGGTCTACCAGAGTCAGAATAAAACTTCTTTTTTTCTTCTAATTTAGTAGATGGAAACCAACCTTCCCATAATGGAGAACCATTTGGTAATACAGCTTTATATGTAATTAGTTTCCAAGCAAAATCTTTTTTAGCTTTTTCAGCCCTACTATGATTAATAAGCAGATTATTAATAAAAGAGTCATGGTGTACAGGAGTGCCATTAACACGCAACCTACCAGTATGAGGCTCCAAAGCGGGATAGACAACAGCAGTAACCAAATTCGCATTCTTATCTCTAGCTTCTCTAGTAATTGTATTAGCTTCATGTTCAAAGTCATCCAATATTATAAGGTCATATCTTTTATGTAATTTAGCTCCACCACGAATACCTGCTACGTTTGATTTACTTATTAACTTACATCCATTATTTAACTCAATATCTTCTTCAGTCCACTTAGGGCCTTTTGTCATTCCAAAATAATATTTTATTTTTTCATTATACTCAAGATGATATTTAATATAATCCATATTACCAACAGATAATTTTTGAGTAGCAGATACCCAAGCATAAAAATGCATATCATCTTTTGGGCAAAATAGAAAGTCTTTCAATATAGACGCTTTGGTCAATACTGTTTTACCATGACCTCTGGGAAGTATTACAGCTAATTGCTTTACTTTAAGGTCATCTATATTATCTGCTACTTCATAATGAAAAGGTGGAGTTTCACTACGCATAAAGTCATCAGGTAAAAATAATTTACCAAATGATATTAAATCTTTACTTGCTAGTTGAAATACTTCTTCAGCTTTAGTTATATTATTTAGATTTAGGTTCGGAGCTTTCTGCATCTTTAGCTTTTTTATCTAAGAATTTTTGAAATTTTTCTTCATTACCATTCATTTCAATATAATAATCTATAATTAATTCTACATTTCTTTGTGAACTAATTACTTTTGATAATACAAATTCTAAAGCTTCTACTCTTTTTATTAACTCGTTCCTTTTCATCTTCCTTTTTGTTGCTATCATTTTGTATAAAACACCATGTATTTAAAAGTTGAATCCGTTGTGCTTAATGCATACGGAATATTAATTTGTATAACTATCTTGTTCATCTAGTATTATGTTAGTTGCATCAAGATGGTCAACAAGTTGTTTCATTGTCACTATTTTCCTAACAATATAATTGTCAGGATATTCTATTTCTAGTTTGGTTAAACCTTCTGAAGTCTTTTTCAAGGCTTCAATCGTTTGACCCAACGTCAATTTGTCTACTTGTATTTCCATCACTTAGTTTTTGCCTTTCTATACTTTCGAGCTGTTCAGGACTAAATCCTTGAAACACTCCAAACACTCCTACTTCTTTTTGTTTAACTGTTGTACCAGTTGTACCTATAATTTTACCAATTTCTTTAGTTGATTGCAAAATAATATTATCATCTTCACTATGGTCTGCTAATAACTTTAGTTTTCTTAATACAAACTCATGGTCTAGACCTAATGTCTTTGATACTTCTAATACACTTCTTTCAACTTCTTGCATAATTCTTTCCTGCTTTAATAACACAACTGCTTTCTTTCTAGCCTTTTCTGGATTTATTTCTTCATACGCATCCATATAAGACTTAACCGCTCCCATACCACCTGCTACGTTTACGGAGAATATACGCTCATTTTTTGTTAAATTCTTGCGTTCTTTTATTCTTGCATTTGTATTTTTTATTTTAGTACTAAATGTATATCTATTTGGATGTTTATTAAAGTCAGTATCCATTGTTGTTTTTTTATTATTTAAAAATGTACCTACAATAGTACGGACATATCCTTTAGATAATTTATAATTTTTTCTGTCATTAGGATGCTTTATACCACTTACTTTTAATAACTGTACAATTCTATCGTCATCACTCCACACCCAATCACCTTCATTAGCATCACGCCAATTACCTACTTCTATATTTGGATAGTCTTCTTTAAACTCTTGTATATCATCATAGACATAATGACGTTTGCCTTTTATTTTTTGATACTCCATTAACTTAAAACCCTTTCTTCTTCTAATTCGTCAATCTCACCTTTTTCTAAAGCTTTAATTAATAGGTTAACTTCAAGGGGAATCCAGTATATATTGGTATTTATCTGCAAAGGAACTAGTTCTGACGTATCATCTTTAGATAGATAATGAATAATCTCTTCACGAGCATCTATAGGTAAGGCATCTATCCAGTCTATTTTTTTTGTCATTTTTTTCTCTTCCTTTACTATATATAATAATCTATAAGCGCCCTATTATTTAACAATAGTATATTATTATTAATAGTCTAGGTGCAATAAGCTACAGTAAATGACCATGTGTTGTCAAGAAATATTTTACAAAATGTTATGCAGTGTTATTTATCATAGTACTACCTATCGGTAGATAGTCGTAAATAGGATTTACGTTATTTTTGACTTTTATATTTTATGTTATAGTTTTATGGTTATTAATCTTTCATTAACTAAAGGAGGTGTAAATGACACCACAACAACTGGCAGCTGCACTGAATGCTGGCATCATTGACCAAGCTATACATGATACAATGGTAGCTCAATGGAATGCTAATCAAGCTGAACGTGATAATGCTGAACAGGCTGAGGCTTTCATGCGAGAAGTAGAAGCTGCTCCTTTAGCACAGAAGAAGAAGCTAATCAAGAATAAAGCTATGGACTTAAGGGTTAACGCGGCTTTATCAGAAGATAACTTCGAATCTCGTGCTATTAGACGTAAAGCTTCACAGCTTACTTATGCTCTTAGAGGCACAGGAGGAATATCCTTTTAGGATATTTCTTCTTTTGTCTTCTTATTGTACTTTTATTAGTATAACGAGAGACATTATAACTAGTTAATAGGGTTGTTTGTATACTACATATAGATAGCCCTTTAACTACTTGTATATTACAATTATTAAATAACATGGTCATAAAACTATGTCACGCTAATAGATAATCGCGGAGAAGTAATAAAGAAGTATTATTTGATGGTATTTATAGAGTTAGCTACTCGAAGTTTACCCTAAGGTCCAATTAAACTTTTAAATTTTTCATAATTAACATAATTAAGGAGATAATATGTTAAAGCAACTTTTCAAGAGATTATCACATGAATATCGTCATCAAGATTATTATAAATGGATAGGCCCTGAAGATGGACAGAATCCAGATGGTACAAGAAAAGGCGTTGAACATTTTGTTTATACATGGCCATGGTATGATGGATTGATTGATTGGGTAATGATTGATGTTCTTAATATGGATTATACATGGAATCGTGGAGCGTATGGTGGTCGTGGATGGTATAAAGTATGGAGATTTGATAGATTATTTGATTAGGTGGCAATATTAACTACTTAAAGGAAAACATAGACATTTACAGATGAGACCGGAAAAGCGTCTACTATGAGGATATACATAGCAGTAACCAATCTGCTCCACCTTTAAGAGAAAATGACTGTGCTGTAATAAACAGTGGATTCCAAAAGAGTCCTTAACAGCCTAATCAATAAATTTTGAGTGGTAGATGTATCCTAGTAGTCTGCGCACAGATGCAAGACTATTAATCATGAAGGGTAATGGAAGTACACCATTTATTCTACTGCTCAAAAAATTTAGGAGAAAAGGGATGGAGTCGCCCAAAAGTGTACTCAAAACATCTAAAGAGAAGATAAGATGAGTCACGAACCTATGAACAAAATATATAGGTCTTCTCAAAAATTTAACATTAGCACTCAGACTAATATCAATGATGAGAGTGGTAACGCTATAACTTATGAAGTCTTCGAGCAGATAGTTCAGTTAATCGCTGAGTAGATTGCTATCTCGTTTAAGTTGAATAATAAGGATTGACGCTCTTAGCTGTTAAGTCAGTAGAGGGCGAACTTGAGTGCTAAAGATTTGCTATTAGTATATTCTAAGCATAGATATATGTTGAAGCTATGGGTCGCTGCAATACGAGGTTCGAATCCTCAACCTTAACCCATGATGGTAGATGGGAGCTGAATTGTTAATAGCAAAAAAATTTAGAGTTGTAAATTCCCGCAAGCGTTTGGTAAACGACAGGGATGCTAATTGTAATCAACCATTACTAAGGATTTCAAGGTAGACTAATTCTAGAAAAAAAGCGCCTTGACAACTCTATTAAATTGATGATAATAATATTAAAAGATAAAAGAAAGGAAAAAGATAAAGAACATGGAGAATAAAATGAGTATGCAAAAAGCACTTTTTCAATTAAAGAATATAGTTGAAAATAAACCATCAGAAGATATATGTACATATTGCAATGATACTATATATAATGGGCCTGTAATATTTAAGGAAGGATTACCATCTATCCATTCAACTCCTTGCTATTTAGAAATACTACAGCAACCTGAAAATGTTAAAGTAATAGACTGGAAAAAGAAGATGGATATACTAATGGTGACTAACAATGGAGAATAATATAATAATTCCACTATCGTATTTTATAGCAATGATAGCTCTTCTTATACATTTGCTAGGTTCTTGTTTATACTTATTTTGGAAGTGGCATAAGACTATTGAATCTGCTGATAGGTGGGAAAAAAAGACTAAAGGAATGGAAAAATATATTGACAGTTTAACATCGTAATATTTAGTGGGTGATGCAATTTTCTTTATGATAATCTCTCCTTTAGTATTATCTATTGTATTGCCCACAATTAAACAAAGGAAATAAAATGAACTTTATAGATTTAGCAATACCTAAAATTAATTTTACAAAAAATGTTGCTAAGATTAAAAGAACTCCAAATAAAAATGTGATAAGTATGAATGAATGGATAAATATTAAAAAGGAAGAAAGGGAAGAGAAAATGAATAAACCAAGAAATATAATTGGATGGATACAAGGTGGATTAAAAAAAAATGAGTTACATATATCAAATTTTGGTAAGCCATGGATAAGTGTAAATGATGTTTATAACTATTTATACTCTAAAGGATTTAAAAAGAACACAGAAGAAATATTTATGGCTGCTATGCAACGAATGGTAAGAGCTAAGTATAAAGGATATGAAAAGATAAAAGCTTTAGATGGATTTATATCATTATCTAATCCTAATAAAAAGAGTAAATAAATGTCTAAAAAACACAGAGAAATATCAGTTCATATACCAGTTGAATGTTTGCCAGATATTGATGCTTTTAAAAATAAATATGTGGGAGAAAAATGGGATGCTGTAAAATTAAAAAGTAGAGGTAAAATAATTAAATATATAATTGAAGACTGGAAAAGATTAATGAAGGAGAGTAGTTATGAAAGTTAAAGGTAAGCAAGTAATCGAAAATGAAGAGTCTTTAGAGTTTGCTAAGAGTATGCGTGGTCAATATATTATATCTCAAGCATTATATATTGCTAGTCATAGATTAGAGTGTTATGAAGTAGATGGTGATAGAAGAGCTGAACCAAGCAATCGTAAAGATATGGAATATTTATTAAAAGCATTTCCTTTATATAAATTAGTTGCTCATGATACATCAATATGGAAAAATTTAGCAAATAATAAACAAGAGGAAGAATAATGAAGAAAGTAATTAAGAAAGAATCTAGTTATCAGAAATATAGATTAAATAATATATCAGCGAAAGAAATTAAAGAGAAGTATCCAGATAAAGTAATAGGTGGTCATGTTGAACATGGAAGATTAGTAATTCAAACAGATACTTGTAGAATAAAATTTGATGAAAGAGTTAAACAAAGACGTGGTAATAAATATGGTGCTATTCATATAGGTAAATTAATAGAGAGCTCTTGATTTTTTGACTATAATTTTGTAAATTAAAACAGTGGAAAGGAACATATTGTTGAACTTAGACCTCAAAGAGATATATGACAATTATCTCATCAAAAAAGAAAAAGATAATAAAGAAGTATACAAAAAGAAAAACCCTAATAAATATTATAGAGCATCTGCAGCTGGTCATTGTTTTAAAAAGCATTGGTATTCAATTAATGGATATGAAGGCAAAGAGATGGATGATAAAAGTAGAAGGTTGTTAAGACTTGGAACTATAGTTCATGAAGATATTCAAAAAGCAATAGAATTATATCAAGACGATAATTTACTTAGTAAGAATGAAGAGGTATTTTCTCAAGAGTATAATATAAATTTTAAAACAGAATATCAAATTATTATCGAATCATTAAATGTCATGGGTAGTGCTGATATTGTAGTATTAGATAGTGAGAACACAGCAACAGTATTAGATATTAAAACTACACATTCTTGGAAATGGAAGATGATGTTTGGTCGTAATAAAGAACCAAAGCCTAGTAGAATGTATGAGTTGCAACTAGGAACTTATGCTTTAGGTATACTTGAACAAGAGAATATAGACTATGAAGATATATCATTGTATTTAGTTTATTATAAAAAAGATGATAGTATGATGAAGTATGTAGATGTTAATCCAATATGGATGGACAATGCTGCAGAATACTGGGCAACATTAAATGAAACTTTAGATATGGTAGAAGATGAGAATGATTTACCAAGAAATAGTTTAAATGTTCCAATAGAAAACTGGGAATGTAAATACTGTCAATTTGAACCAATTTGTAATTAAGGAAAAGAAATGAATGAATTAACATTAATAGAGAATGATTCTCTAGAAAATATAAATAAAGCATTAAATAATATTACTAAACATCATAAAAAAGTAAGTGATATTAAAACTCCTAAAGCATTTATTAAACAGAAAATGGGAATGGATTATGTAGAATATTCTGTTATGAGAGATATTGCTGATAAACAATTTCCAGGCTGGAGTTGGACTATAATTAGTACAGAGTTTGCAGGTACAGAAGCTTATGTTGTGCATGGTAGACTTAAATGGTTTGACAATGGTGTATGGAGAGAAGGTGATGCTACAGCTGCACATAGAGTCCAAAAGAAACGTGGAACAACTGAGTATGTAGATTTAGGTAATGATATTAAAGCAGCTAATACTGATTGTATCAAAAAAGCATTTAATATGTATATGAATATATGTGATGATGTATACCGCAATCAAGTAGAAGACCCTGAATTAACTGATAAGCAAAAAGAAAATTTAAAAGAAACTGCTAAGTTAGCTGGTCGTGAAGAAGAAATAATGAATAAAGTAGATGAAGATATAATCAATGCATTTAATTACAAAGCAGCAATAGCAAAGCTAGAAAGGTTAGCTGGATGAGTGAATATTGGTTAGAAGAAGGATATTCAATGAATGAATTTTATAAAGAAATGGGAGTATTAAAAATGAATAATAGTTCGTATGATGAAAATATTTTAATTGCAGGATGTCAATATACAATAGGTACTAATGATGGTAAAGAATTTAAGAAAGTATCTTTTGTAGGACTAAAGCAATTGAATGGAAAACCAATGATGGTTTTTAAAACTGATGAAGATAAACAGATTAGTGTTAATCCAAGTTTTCATAGTTTTATAGTAGAAGAAGAAACTGAAATGAATCCAGTAACGCAATCACAAGCGGGATGGGATATAACATAGGAGTAATAATGGGTAAACTAACAGTAAAACAAGCAAATGAGTTAAAAGATAGTGGAGTAATAACACAAGAAACATTAACTACTTTGCAAAAGAATGGTATTGTATCAACAAGAACTAAAAAAGCTGAAAGATATATTCAGTCTGATAAAGGCAATTGGGTAATACCAGTAGTATATTTTAGAGGTTTAAATGGTGGTGGATATTCAGCAGAAATGACTGAATTAAAAGGAAAGATTAACGAGTTAATTGATACATATACTCTAACTAAAGACGAAATGGTTAAATCTGAGAACATTAATAAAAAAAATAGTAAAGGAAAAAATACTAAATGATTGAAACTAAGACAACTTATAACGAAACAACTGATGGATTTGTTCCAAGTCCAGAAGGAGTTTATCCTTGTCATGTTGTAGCTGTTGATTCAAGAGAATACAATGGCAATAAAGTTTTTAACTTTCAGTTCAAAGTAGCTGATGAAGTTGCTAACTTGAAATTTCCTAAGATGGTAAGTGATGGTAATGGATGGTATGTGCAAGCTCAAAACCAAGATGGTGAAACTGTTGTACAATCTGGTAAGCCATTTGCTGCTAGGAAATTCTACAGTAAAGGAGTTTGGTTTACACCAGACCCAGTTAAAGAAGAGAGATGGAAAAACAGAACATATAAAGAGTTCTGTGAAAATCTAGGTGTTATATTTAGAACTGATGGAGATAGCATTATACTAGATGAAATAGAATCAAAAGATGTTGTTGGTAAACCATGTCTAGCAACTGTCGTAACTAATGAATATGAAAAAGATGGTGAGACTAAGAGAACAATGCAAGTTGGTAACGTAACACTTTGGAAAGATGGTGTTGCTTTATCAGAAGATGAATTGGATTCTGACTTACCATTCTAAATAACTAACTGCCTCTAATCGCGATAAATTTGAAGAGTGTTGGCAAATGCTTTTAGGAGGTTTGTCGCGATTATGCTAATTAATAATAAAAAGGAGAATTGAAATGCCAAGAAAAGCATATAAAACAAGAAGTGATAAAGGTATATTAAGAGGACACTCAAATGGAAGTCAAGCGGATATGATATTAAAAAGATTAAAAGAAGGACATCCTATTAGTTCATGGACAGCAATACAAAGATATGGATGTACAAGATTAGCATCAATAATATTTAATCTGAAAAAAGAAGGATATGATATAAAAACTACTATAATAAAAGATGGTACTAAAAAGTTTGCTAGATATAAATTAAAGCAAGAATTAAAATTCTAGTGGGTACTTGGGAAGAAATGTATCCTTGCAAAACTCCTTTAGAAAATAAGATAAAACTATTGCTAGTTATGCGAGGATACCCTAGAGGAAAAATATGTTTTAGAGGAGAAGAAAATAATCGAGAATTAAGATATGCTTACTGGGAATATATAAATTCTAAAGATATTGAGTATGTAGAAACATTTACTGGTTGTAAATTAGATACCTTTTCCACAGAAGATAGTGATTGTGGAGACCTAACATCATATATAATTAAGGAGAAAACCAATGTCAATCGAGCAAGGCACAGCAGTAATTAAATTTTCAGAATCAGAAATAGAATGTTTATGTAATAGTTTATACATGACTACGAGTCTTAAAGTGCCTACACAAAAAAATGGAGAATGGAAAACTCCATATAAAACATTGTTAAAAGAAGTAGAAGGTATAAAATATCAATTAAAAGAAAAGAAAAGGGATTTTATAAATGATACCAAAACAAATTATCAAACACCAGAAAAAAAGTGCGA
>Ga0098054_1000940_pt1 | contig 15692 bp, 21 predicted proteins | sample 16_taG_FD_75048 | JGI IMG/M metagenome (GOLD analysis project Ga0098054, IMG submission 75048) | Marine viral communities from the Subarctic Pacific Ocean - 16_ETSP_OMZ_AT15313 metaG | ecosystem: Environmental > Aquatic > Marine > Oceanic | place: Pacific Ocean | collected 2015-01-18
TTTTAGTAAAATTCTTTATGATTTAAAGCCCGTTCAACAAGAGGCTGTTTGGCAAGGAGTAATAGAGCCGGATATGAACTGGGCATGGCCCAATCCAACTTCTTGCAAGTTGGCCATGAGAGAAGCTGTAAAGAACTATGGAATGCTTCAAGGCGAGGCAAAACGTCTTAAAAAGTGGCTTGAAGAAGAGTTTGAAGAAGACAAAAAGTATAACAACTTTGTAGAAAGCGTGTGGGGAGGAAAAGTTTTTGATCCAAAGTCTATAAAAATAGAAGAGTTACCAAAAATTTCCATAATCACATCAGTGTATGATGGGGATGAATACATCGATGGTTTCTTAGAGGATATTACCAATCAAACAATTTTTAAAGAAAAGTGTGAATTGATCATGATAAATGCAAACTCACCCGGTAATGAAGAAGAAACAATATTAAAGTATCAAAAAATGTACCCCAACAACATAATTTATAAAAAACTCGACACAGATCCCGGTATTTATGGAGTGTGGAATAAGGCTGTTGAGATGTCCTCTGGTGAGTTTTTAACAAACGCAAACTTGGATGATAGAAAGGCTGTCAACTCTCTTGAGCGACACGCTAAAGAACTCTACGCTGATAAAGAAGTCGATCTAGTGTATGCTGAAATGAGAATTACTGACGAACCCAATGAAACATTTGAGTCTAATAGTTCTGAGGGTCGTAGCTATAATTTTGCAGACTTTAGTTTAAACAACCTTAAAATGACTAATATGCCTCACGCCTCTCCCATGTGGCGCAAAAGCTACCACGATAAATACGGCGCATTTGATGAGGAATACAGATCTGCTGGCGATTGGGAAATGTGGCTGCGGGGGGCTTCACAAGGCAGTAAATTTAAAAAAATCAACAGTGTATTAGGATTGTATTATTTTAATCCAACAGGAATCTCTACAAATCCAGAAAACTTTAGCTGGAAAAGAGAGGAAGAAATGAAAGTATTTAAGAAATATAAATGAAAATAATATCTTTTTCACTTTGGGGACAGGATCCAAAGTATTTAATTGGTGCCATCAGAAACGCTGAATTGGCCCAAGAAATATATCCAGATTGGATTTGTCGATTTTATATTGCTCAAAGCGCACCATACGGTTTAATCGCTAAACTTAAAAAATATTCAAATGTGGAAGTTGTCGAGTTAACCGAATTTGGCGATTGGAAGACTTCTACTTGGAGATTTGTTCCGTTGGGAGATCCAAACGTAGAGGCAGTGATATCAAGAGATACAGATTCCCGCCCCACACTAAGAGAAAAAGCTGCAGTTGATGAGTGGGTTGCAAGCGGCAAAAGCTTTCACATTATGAAGGATCATCCGTGGCACTTTACATACCCTATTTTAGCAGGTATGTTTGGCGGAAAAGGCAACTCAGTACCAGATATTAAGCAAAAATTAGCAAATTATAAAAACAGAGTTTATTATCATTACGACCAAGACTTCCTCCGAGATGAAATTTATTCACTTACAATAGAAGATTGCTTAGTACATGACGAATTTATTGCCAAAAATCCCTTTCCAATAAAGCGAAACGGTTTGGAATTTGTGGGACAGGTTTTTGACGAAGAAGAAATGACCGTGGATGAACATGTAGATGTTTTGAGGAAATTTTATAATGGAAAGTAAGACAAAAAATAATGAACTGCATCTACATCACCATCTTGGATTGGGTGATCATATGGACTGTAATGGCTTGGTCAGATTTTTTTTAGCAACAGACGACTACAACAGAATCAATTTATTCGTAAAATCAACTTACTACAATATGATCAAGACCATGTACTCTGATGAAAGTAGAATCAATTTGGTAAAAATTGATGTAAACGAGGATGAAGATCAACAAGTATTTGAATATGTTAAAAAATCTGGAAATACAAACCTATTAAGAGTTGGCCATGAAAACTATCCCTTTGGTAGAGAACTTTTAGACAATAAAAATTGTTGGGAATATTTTTATGAACAAGTGGAAATACCCTATAGTGCTAAGGTGGATTATTTTCACATAGACAGAGATTTTAAAGAAGAAGATCGAGTTTTTAAAAAGCTAAATCCGTCAAATAAACCTTACGCATTTGTCCACGACGATCCAAGCAGAGGTTATAATTTGAACACTGGTTACTTGGAGGATAACAGTTTAAAGATCATAAAAAACGATCCAACAGAGAATGTTTTTCATTTTTTAACGATATTGGAACGGGCAGAGGAGATACACTGCATGGAAAGTTGTTTTAAATCTTTAATAGAAATATATGCAAAAACTGATAAATTATTTTATCATGACTTCCGAGGACACCCACTAGGTGATAGAACTAACAAACAATGGAAAATAATTAAATATGATTGAGCAAGAAATAACAGAAATGTGTATTTTCTATAACTGGTTTCCGGTTATTGCTAATCATTGTATTGACTTTTCTCAAGAATATTACAAATCAGCCGGCATATCTAGGCTACACAGTCACCCGCCATTCAATCCAGACAATCTTGAGACTGGTGATATTCTATTCGTTAAAACTGATTTTATTTACGATGGACAATTTCAAAGAAGCTTTTTACCTTATATAAAAAAACCGTTTGTGCTGATATCAGGTGTATCATCTTATCAGGTAGGATCTAATGGCGATCATAGTTACAAACAAATATTAAAAAACAAAAATTTGATTAAGTGGTTTTGTACCAACCCTCCAGAGGAAACTCATGTTAAAGTTAGTTCGTTACCAATAGGTTTTGAAGAAAGGGAGAGGGTCGGCGGCAATCAATTTTTATTAGAGATACTCAGGGCTGAAGCAACAGAATATCACAAAAAAAAGAACAAAATTTTACTACCTTATCATAATTTTGTAACAAACCCTGATCGTCAAAAGTTATTTGAGATCTTATGTTCAAATCCAGATGTCGAAGTCCAAAAAGAAAAGTTGAATTTTGAAGAATATATGAGGCTCCTTGGAGAGTATAAATTTATTATTTGCCTGCCCGGTCGAGGCCACGATATTCATAGAAATTATGAAAGCCTTCTTATGAATTCAGTGCCGATTAACATAAGAAACAATCTTGAGCAAATGTTTACAGAGGCAAATCTTCCAAACATTTTTTTAGATTCATGGAAAAATTTAAATTTTAAAGATATTGATGGTATGGCTAGTGATGACCAACTAAAAAATGCAAAAGAATTTTTAAAAATCAAATATCACATTAAGAGGATTAAGAATGAAAATTGAAGTATCAATCGGAGAGGTAGTTGATAAGATTACCATCCTTCAGATAAAAAAAGAAAAAATAAAAATTGAAAAAAAGCTTGAATACATTGAGCAGGAATTGAAAATCTTACAAGATACTCTCGAAGCAGAAAACGTTCAAGTTCCAACAGAGTTGGTGCAAGAACTAAAAGATGTGAATGAACAATTATGGGACGCTGAAGACATAATCAGAGATTGCGAAAAAAAAGAAGATTTTGGAGACGACTTTGTTAAGTGCGCTCGACTAGATGCGATTCTAAATGACAAGCGTTTTTTGGTAAAAAATAAAATCAATAATCACTTTGATTCTCTAATAAAGGAACAAAAATCTTATGAAGGGCTTTATACCGCAGATTGAGCCATGGATTGGTGAAGAGGAAAGAGCACAACTGAATCGTGTAATTGACTCTACATATGTGACAGAGCACACCCTAACAAAAGAATTTGAAGAAAGAATAAAAGAACTCACTGGAGCAAAATACGCTGTAGCCGTAACCAATGGAACTGCTGCCTTATATTGCTGTCTAAAAGCAATGGGCATAGGTCGTGGAGATGAAGTGATTGTGCCAAATATGACTTTTGTTGCCACTTCAAATGCAGTGATAATGGCAGGCGCAACCCCAGTCTTTTGTGAGGTTCAAGAGGATACATTCTGCATCGACCCAGAGCAGATCAAAAAACTAATAAATAATAAAACAAAAGCAATAATGCCAGTTCATCTATATGGGCAAAGCGCAGACATGGACCCAATTCTACGAATTGCAAAAGAGCACTCACTAGCGGTTATTGAGGATGCCGCACAGGGCGTGGGTGTAAAATACAAGAACAAGCATGTTGGTCCTTTAGGAGATTGTGGCATTTTATCTTTTTATGGTAATAAAACTATCACATGTGGCGAAGGTGGAGTAATAGTAACAAATAACGAGAAGATAAAGCAGGAGTGTTATCGACTAAAAAACCATGGTCGAGACGTAAAAGGTATATTCAAGCATGAACATATTGGGTACAATTTTTCGTTTACTGAAATGCAGGCAGCAATTGGTATAGCTCAAATGAACAAGTTAAATAAAATTATTGCAAAAAAAGCAGAGATACAAAAGCGATATCATAAAGAGTTGTTATGTCTAAAAGATGTCTTTAGACCAGCCTACATAAGCCCCGATTCTTCTCCTGTTTTTTGGTTTACTTCATATTCGACAGATAGAAAAGAGGAGCTTCAAAACTTTCTACAAGAAAAAGGGATACAGACAAGAAACTTCTTTTATCCACTACACATGCAACCATGTTATTCAAATATGCACTCTGATTTATGCTGGATACCTTTCCCAGTTAGTGAAAAAATATACAAGAATGGCATTTCTTTACCGTCATCGTACAACTTAACAATCGAGAACCAGTATAGGATAATAGAGGCTGTGAAGGAATTTTATGGAAGATAGTTCAATACCATTAGTTAGGGATACTCTGGATAAAGAGGATATTGATAAGCTCATAAAATGGCTTAGTACATACCCTCACTTGACCAAGGGTAAGGTCACGGTAGAATACGAAAGAAAGTGGTCCGAATATTTGGGTTGTAAATACTCTTTATTTGTAAATTCAGGATCCTCTGCGAACTTGATAATGCTATATGCCCTAATAGAGACAGGTAGGATCAAGAGAGGGGACAAGGTTATTGTTCCAGCAGTTTCATGGGCTACAGATCTATCACCCGTTGTGCAGCTAGGCTTAGAGCCAGTTTTATGTGATTGTAATTTGGAAGACCTTTCAATTGATATAGATTATTTCAAAAAGCTTATCGCGGAACACAATCCAAAAGCTCTAATATTAGTTTCTGTTCTTGGCTTAGTGCCGGACATGGAAACTATTGTCAGATTGTGTGAAGAAAATAATATTGTGTTACTCGAAGATGCTTGCGAATCCTTGGGTGCAGAATTTGAGCAAAAAAAGATTGGAAATTTTGGGCTGATGTCTTCGTTCTCAACTTACTTCGGTCATCACATGTCAACAATTGAAGGCGGGATGGTCTGCACTAATGACAAAGAAATTTATAATGTCTTGAAGAGTATTAGAAGCCATGGTTGGGACAGAGACATGTCCGCTGAAGAACGAGAGAGGTTGCGGAAACTTCATAAAGTTAATGAGTTTGACTCTCTTTACAAGTTTTATCATTTTGGATTCAATCTTAGGTCCACGGATTTACAAGCTTTTCTTGGCATTGGTCAATTAGAGAAGTTGGATCACATCGTACAGCGCAGAAATGAAAACTACAACTTATATAAGAAGTTGATAAAGAATGATTTTTGGAATCCTCATGAAAGTGATGAACAGAGGTTTGTTTCCAATTTTGCGTACCCTGTGGTTCATCCAAAAAGAAATAAGATAGTCGCCACCCTGAAAGAAAACAATGTAGCGGTAAGACCTTTGATTTGTGGGTCGTTGGCAAAGCAACCGTTTTGGACAGAAAACTACCCACATGTTTTTCTGGAAAATGCTGACAAGGTTGACACATATGGCATGTACTTGCCCAACAACCACCAACTAATTGAAGAAGAGATTGTAAGGATAAGCGACATTATAAATAAGGAAATAAACAATTGAAAACTGCTGTTTGCTTTACAGGGCAATGTAGATCATTAGAATTTACTCATGAAAATATAAAAAACAACCTTCTTGACTCTTTAGGAGATTGCGATGTGTTTATGTATATTTCAGACAATGATTCGGCTTATAAAGCTGAAAAATATATGAATCCAACAGAGTTGATTATTGAACCCGATTCTGTTTTAGATTTGAATAATATAAACCACATGCAGTTAGAGGAACGCGGCGGAATAAACGGATACATGCAGATGCTATATGGCATGAAGAAGTGCAATGAAATGAGGTTGAAATATGAAGAAAGCAATGGATTTCAGTATGATAGGGTTGTTAGGTCAAGATTAGACGTAAGATACTTTGACAAATTACCTCCAGATTTTGATGATTACGACATTGAAAATTACATCCACATACCTGACTTCCATTGCTGGAGTGTGGTTCAGGGTGCCGGCTATAATGATAGGTTTGCAGTGGGCGATAGAGACAACATGAGTATATACTTGACGGAGTACGATTTTATAAAAAAATATTCACTATTGGGACACACTATCCACGCAGAGTCTTCTTTATATTATCATTTACAACACCATAATTTGAAAGTAAAAACTGCCCCGATAAGGTTTACTCGCATTCGCCCCGGCGAAGTTGAAGAGGACCTACACATCCAAAATGACTCTTCAACATGGCCACCAGCGGAGCGCTGCTAAATGAAGTATCTAGTTCTAGGCTCAGAGGGTCAAATAGGAAAGCCATTAGTTGATTTTCTTCGCTCAAAGGGGCACCATGTAGAAGAGTACGACCACAGGAGAGATCCTCTGGAGGACCTAAGACATTTAGATCGAGCGGAACAAAAAAGCATTTTTGTAAACAAAATAAAAAATTCTGATTTTGTATTTTTTTTGGCTTTTGATGTCGGAGGGAGTAAGTATTTATCTAAAAAAGATACTGAATTTGAATTTGTTCACAATAACGTTTCTTTGATGAAGAACACTTTTGAGCTAATCCACAAATACAACAAGCCATTTATTTTTACGTCAACTCAAATGTCTGACATGGTACACTCTAGCTATGGTAATGCAAAGCTGATTGGAGAGAAATACACAAGCTCGCTCAACGGCTTGTACGTTAAGCTGTGGAATGTTTACGGTCCAGAACTGGATATAGAAGAGGAAAGATGCCATGTTATAGCCGACTTTGTAAGAAGTGCAAGAAATGATGGGTGCATAAACATGCGAACTTCTGGTAAAGAAAAAAGACAGTTCTTATATGTGGAAGATTGTTGTGAAGCTTTATTATCTTTGAGTAAAAAATATGATACAATATCAAGAGAAGAGCAATTGCATATCTCTAATTTTGAATGGACTTCAATTGAAGAGGTTGCAAAAGTTGTGTGCAAGTTTTATAATTGCGAATACACTAGAGGGCAAAAGAAAGATACAGTACAACTGAACTTGCAATATGAGCCTGATAAAAACATATTGAAATATTGGCAACCAAAAACCACGTTAGAGGATGGGATAGAAAAAATAACTAAATGTTATTTGGAGAGGGAAGATGCTTGATTTAGATTTAGACCCCGGTTTGTCGGAACTATTAGAAAATAAAAGAGTTGCCATTGTTGGACCGTCCCCCCACCTTATTGGCATGGGCTTGGGTAGAAAAATAGATCAGTATGATATAGTTTGTAGAGTCAACGAGGTGCATCCCACTGGCTTTGAAAACTTTTACGGAAATAGAACTGATATAATGTTTAATAATTGCGGATCAGACTTCATAGAAGAATTTGGAAGCAGGATAAGAAAAAAAACTGAGGCGGCAGAAAAAATAAAATATGTGGTTTGTCCATGTGTAAAAGCTAAGGGTTCTGATAATAACTGGTCCTTGTGGCAGGATGGCCATGTAAGTGATGTAGTTGGAAATTTCAATAAAATCAACATTCATAATACACCATTTTGGTGGATAGGTATGAAAAACTATCGTAAAGTTTATGATATATTTGGGTGTGAACCAAACACGGGTCAGACATCTATCCTGTTGTTGTTACAGCATAATATAAAAGAACTTCTAATCACGGGGTTTTCGTTTTACGCTCAGGGAGATCGTCCATCACTATGCCACCGACCCGGACATACACACCCCGGCAGAGAGGAAGAAATAATTGGAAATGCGGGTCACCCTCAAACACCGCAAATCAATGCGTTTAGGGACGTAGTGTATAGAAATTATAAAGAAAAAATTGTTTTAGATTCTTTTTTGAATGATCTTCTTGACTTAAACCATACAAAGATAATATAATTGTTCCTGTATTATTGAATTTGGAGAATAAAATGAAATATACAAACATAATAGCAGAGATAGGTATCAATCACAATGGGTCGCTAGAAAGTGCAAAACGATTAATAGATGCGTCTATACTCTCAGGATGTGATTATGCCAAGTTTCAAAAAAGAACACCAGATCTTTGCGTACCAGATATCCAAAAAAACAAACTTAGACAAACGCCATGGGGAGAACTAAAATATATTGATTATAAGAAGAAGATTGAATTTGAAAAAGAACAATATGATGAGATATATGATTATGTAAAGGACAAGCCCATAGAAGTTTTTGCATCTGTTTGGGATAAGCCATCTGTGGATTTTATGGCTAAATATGGAGGTCCTATGAAAGTAGGATCAGCGCTAATAACCGATATTGACTTATGCAAGTATGCTAGAGATAATACTGATTTTTTGCTAATATCAACAGGAATGAGCACAGAGGAAGAAATTGACAGATGTGTTGAAGCGTGTAAGCCTGATGTGATTATGCATACAAATTCAACTTATCCTTGTCCTGTTGATGAGCTAAACCTTTCTTACATCAAATGGCTACAAAATAAATGGGATTGCGAAATAGGATATTCAGGGCACGAATATGGTCTTGCAACAACGTTTGCCGCTTGTGCGATGGGGTGTACATGGATCGAGAGGCATGTTACATTGGATAGAACGATGTGGGGCTCAGACCATCTAGCTTCAGTCGAAATCCAAGGCATGATAAAACTTGTAAAAGGCATTAGGGACATAGATAAATCTATGGGAACTTACGGTCCAAGAGAGTGTTTGGGCGGCGAACTTAGTAAGAAAGAGTCACTAAGGAAGTAACATGATAGTAAAGACTCTAATAACTGCAAGAGGTGGAAGTAAATGTATACCAAAAAAAAACATAGTAGATGTGAATGGTAGCCCTCTTATCAAGTATTCCATAGACGCTTCGGTATCTTCCGACTCTTCAGAGACATGGGTTAGCACCGATGATGATGAAATAAAGCGAGTAGCGTTGCTTTGTGGTACTAAAGTTATTGATAGACCCGAAGAATTGAGCGGAGACATTATAATGCCAGATGCTGCTTTAGTTCATTTTGCTGAAAATAATGTTTTTGATGTTTTAGTTTTTTTGCAACCAACATCTCCATTGATAGAGGCACGATACATCAACAAGGGCATCGATGCAGTAGTGTCTGGAGATTATGATTCATGCTTTAGTGCATATAAAGAACATTGGCTCCCCCGGTGGAGAGTTGATGGGGATCCACACATGTGGGATATACACAGCAGACCCCGAAGACAAGACAGAGAGGAGCTTTATGTGGAAAACGGAGCGATGTATGTTACAACTAGACAACAACTTTTAGATTCTGGTTTAAGATACGGGAGAAAAATAAAAATTATTGAAATGCCACAGTATAAAAGTTTTCAAGTTGATACGGAAGATGATTTATATTTGATAAGGAAAATAATATGATAATAGCAGAAATTGGAATGAATCATCTTGGGTCTCTAAAGATGGCTAAAGAGTATGTGAATGTATTATCTACATCTAAAATAGATGCAATAACTTTTCAAATAAGAGAAAATTCTTATTACAATGGAGAGAAGAAAAAATACCTCTTAAGAGATGAAGATTACATTGAAATTTCAAAACTTATCAAGGGTAAAAATAAAAAATTTGGTGTAGCAATTGCCGATGAAAATAAAGTAGATTTCTTAGATTCTATTGGTGTTGATTTCTACAAGGTGATAAGAAATGACATAACTAATGATAGTTTGATTTCTAAATTACTCTCAACGGGAAAGAAAATAATCGTTTCTACTGGACTAAGTTCCAACGCAGAAATAAGAAATTTTGTTGAAAAAACCAAAAATAACAAATCCAATATTGTATTGAATCATACTCAATTGTCTTATGAAATATATGATTGCAACTTATCTGCCATAAAGAAAATGAAAGAAGAATATGATTTTGAAGTATCTTTTGGAAGCCACTGCTCAAATAAGAATGTCTTATACATGTCTTTATGCTACAATCCCAGCGATGTATTATTCTACGTTAAAATGGACAATAATCAAAAATATCCAGACAGTAAACATTCTATTTTAGCAGAAAATGTTAGCGACGTTGCAAAGAACATCTTAGAGTTATCTTTGGCTGTTGGGAGTGGAAATAAAATATCTATGACTAATAAAATGGAGGAAAATTGAAATTGAAAAAAGCTATTGTTTTAGCGGGAAGCCGAGGAATAGGCAAGGGGATTGCCGACCGATTGTCAGATTTAGATTTTGTTGATGTTACTGCTCTTTCTAGCAAAGATTTAGATACATCAAACATGAAAGACGTGGAAAAATTTATATCTCAAAATAAATCTCTAGATATACTTGTATTAAACACGGGTGGTCCTCCGGCAAAATCTTTCAAGGATATAACAGAGGAAGACTGTGCAAAGTACCACAATCAGCTTTTTTATTCTTTTTTCAAAATATTGCAAAATGTAAAAATTAATGATGGAGGCTTTATATTTTTAGTCTCTTCATACAACATCAAAGAACCAAACTCTAAATTGATTCTATCAAATGCATATAGGATAGCCTTCACCAGTGTCTTGAAGTCTATAAGCAAAGAATTAGCATCTAGAGATGTTACAACAGTGAACATTGCTCCGGGTCCAATAGACACAGATAGAATTCGCAATTTGGTTGATGACATCCCATCCCTAGAGAGTAGACTTCCCATGGGTCGTCTAGGTCAAGTAGACGAAATTGGCAATTTTGTAAAATCTATTGTTGAAAACAATATAAAATATATGACCGGCGTAACAATAAATTTTGATGGTGCTAAGTCAAATTATTTGTTGTAAAATTACTAAAAGATATCATTTTTTTGTGATAAGATAGCACAGAGGGGAGTGATGGTTTACGTTTTTGATATAGATGGAACAATATGCACAAATACTGAGGGAGATTATGAAAAAGCACAACCCTTTGATGATATTATAAGAAAAATAAATTCCCTTTATGATTCTGGAGATACCATAAAAATGATGACAGCTAGGGGCTCCAAGACTGGGATCGACTGGACAGATTTTACAGTAACACAATTAAAAGAATGGGGTCTTAAGTACCACGAACTTATTATGAATCAGAAGCCATATGGGGATATTTATGTGGACGATAAGGCAATGAACGTCAATTCATTTAGGCTTCTTTTATAAAAAGGAATTTAGTATGAAAAATAAAATGGAGAACGAATTATGAATTATGATTTAGACTTGATTGTTTTTATAAAATGTTCTGGTCCCAATGTTCGTGAGGATAACTTATCTGATACAATTATATCTTTTGCTGACAATTTTATTGCCGGCGAGACATACAACATCGCTACGAACGAAAGACACACGATAGAAAAATTAGCACAATTAATTTTAAAATATACAAAAGCTGATGAAAGTTTGGTAACATATGAAGAGAGGCATGAGATTTTAACAACAAAACATAAAAAAGTAGATAACACAAAGTCTGTTGAGGTGTTGAATCATGCTTCTAGCACTTCTTTGGAAGAAGGCGTAGAGAAAACTGTTGAATGGATGAAAAAATATTATAACTTATGATGAAAATAGTACACGTTGGCAGGCTTTAAATGACTAGACTCTTAGTAACCGGCGGAACAGGTATGGTGGGCAGCGCATTCCAGCGTTTGCTTCCGGAAGCCCTATACCCCACAAGACAGGAGATGGATTTGCTTCAAGCGATAGACTTTGCGAATATAAGAAACATCATTCATTTGGCGGCCAAAGTCGGCGGCATCAAAGCAAATATGGATTCGATGGGCGATTTTTATTATGAAAATGAAAAAATTAATCAAAATGTTCTTCAAGCAGCAAAAAGTGCGAAGGTAAAAAAGGTGATTTCACTTCTTTCCACCTGTGTTTATCCTGATGCGGCTCATATTACCTATCCACTTACAGAAGATCAACTCCACCTTGGGCCCCCACACCATTCCAATTTTGGTTATGCTTACGCCAAAAGAATGGTTGACGTTATGTCCAGAACATACAGACAACAATACGGTTGTAACTTTATCACAGCCATTCCAAACAACCTTTACGGTGAAAACGATAACTTTGACTTGGAAAATAGCCATGTTATCCCCGCTCTTATCCGCAAAGTCTGGGAGGCAAAAATAAACAAAGAGTCTTCTGTATTCTGTTGGGGCGACGGCTCACCACTCCGCGAGTTCACTTATTCAGAGGATATTGTTCGTATTCTTCTATTCTTAATGGAGAACTACGACGAGCCAGAACCAATTAACATCGGCAATACAGATGAATATTCCATCAAAGAAGTAGTAGAAATGGTGTGTGAGATCTTAGGATACGATGGCGAGTTGGAGTGGCAAACAGATAAACCATCTGGCCAACATAGAAAGCCAAGTTCAAACCAAAAGCTCCTTGATTTAGGGTGGAAAAAACAAGACTATACACCCTTGAAAGAAGGTTTAAAAAAGACTTGCGAATGGTTTATAATAAACTATCCAAATATTAGAGGAATAAAATGAAGTGGGAAGATTTGCAGCATAGAAAGATAATAAACCTTTACACGGGTGATATTCCGACAAGTCGTTTACAATACAAAACTCATATTGGCTTATCTTTAACAAAAGATGATCATAACCATGTAAAGCACGATATCACAAAACCATTTAACATAGTTGATAACAGTGTTTACTCTGTTCAAAGTGAAGATGTGTTGGAACATGTTGAGTATGATAAGTTGCCAAATATTATAAACGAAGTTTATCGCGTTCTAATGCTTGGCGGACATTTCAGACTTTCAGTTCCTGATTATGGGTGCGACATTTTGTATGAGCGTTCCCTGAAAGACAACAATGGAAACATACTTTTTGACCCCGGCGGTGGCGGCTCTTTAGATAAAAAAACTATGAAAGTTATTAATGGTGGGCACCTTTGGTTTCCAACGTATGAAAGTGTTTTAGGAGCAGTCAAAAAAACAAAATTTTTCACGAATGGAAGATATGACTTTTTGCATTACTATCATGGTGAAGATTATGAAGTAAAAAATATTGATTATTCGTTAGGTTATATTCATCGAACTCCTGACCACGACCTTCGCGTTCAAAGCCCAAGAAGACCAATGTCACTAGTGGCAGACTTGTACAAAGGAGATGCTCCTTGAAAACCGCATTTGTTAGTGGAATTGCTGGCCAAGATGGTTCTTATTTGGCAGAGCTTCTTTTGGCAAAAAAGTATTTTGTTGTTGGCCTTAAAAGAAGATCGTCGCTTTTGTGCACTGATCGTATTAATCACATTTATAATCACGAAAACTTTAAAATGGAATACTGGGATCTTAATGATCCGGGCTCAACTTACCGTCTTTTGTTAGAGTACAAGCCAGATGAGTTTTATAATCTCGCCGCGCAATCCCATGTCAGAGTTTCTTTTGAAGTTCCAGAGGACACTATAAGTGGAATTGTTTTAGGGACTACTAGGATTTTAGAAGCCATCCGCCATGTTTTGCCTACCTGTCGTTTTTATCAAGCAAGCTCGTCTGAGATGTATGGGGATAATCCCAACATTCCAAAAAAAGGCTTTAACGAAGAATCAAGATTAATGCCTGCTTCTCCTTATGCTTGCGCAAAAGTGTTTGCCCATAACTTAGTTCGTAACTATCGTATGTCTTATGGGCTTCATGCTTCAAGCGGCATTTTGTTTAATCATGAATCACCACGCCGTGGAGAAACATTTGTAACAAGAAAAATAACCTTGGCTGCAGCAAACATTAGGCTCGGCCATCAGTCGCACATTGAGCTTGGAAACCTTGCTGCTAAGAGGGATTGGGGCCATGCCAAAGATTATGTAGAGGCGATGTGGCTAATGTTACAACAAGAAACGCCAGATGATTATGTAATTTCCACTGGCGAGACGCACTCGGTTGAAGAGTTTTTAGAAGAGGTCTGGAATGTCGCAGTGCTGGGCAATCCAAAAAAACATTTGAAAATAAATAAAAAATACTTTCGCCCCCAAGAAGTTCCCCATTTGTTGGGTGACTGCTTTAAAGCGAAGAAAATACTGGGGTGGGAGCCAAAATATAATTTTATGGCGCTGGCGAGAGATATGTATTTACATGATTATAACGAAATTATAAGGAGACACCGTTGAAGAAGGAAAAACACAGGCGAGATGATGCTTTTTATCATGGTAAAGGCCGCCAAGCAATGAAAAATAACCCGTCTGATTGGGTCACTCCTATACTGGAAAGGACAAAAAAATATAAGGATGAAAGGGGTAAGAAAAATGAGGCCGCCCCTTATATTTTACAATTTTGGACTCCAAAAACTTCACTAGCTGATGGAATAAAAAAAATATGTGACCATTATAAGGAAAAAAAATGAGCACGATTTACTCAAAATAAGAATATACGAGTGCTTGCTTCAAGGAGAAGAATATGAACCCTTTTGAATTAATGACAAACTTAGTTTTACAAAATAAAAAAGACATTGACGAACATATATTAACATTGTTTGCCTTGACATTATCAGTAAAGCCGACTACAGTGTACGAGTTAGGAGTGCGAACGGCTAGAAGCACATTACCGTTTTTATACGCAAGTCAGATGATAAACTCAAAAGTCATTTCAGTTGATGTTGATGACCCACAGCCAGATTTTAACTTCCCAGATGAATGGAAGGGAAAATGGCAATTTTTACGCAAAGATGCTTTAGAGTTTTTAAAAAATGATTTTCCAATTTTAAGAAAGACGAGAAATACAATTCAACAAAAGGCGGGAGACATTATTTATATAGATGATTGGCACGCGGCCGATCATGTTGAAAAAGAACTTGAGTTGATATCTAATATTGTAACACCTAAAGATGTTATTATTCTCCACGACTTGATGTATGGAAACTCTCAGCCACACTACAGGTCTGTGGAAAATCCAACCGACAAACAATGGGATAAAGGCGGTCCTTACAAACCAGTCTCTGAGTTGGATTTATCAAAGTGGGAATATATGACAATCCCTAGATGCCACGGATTGACATTGTTAAGAAAAAAATCAGAAAAAATTATAACAGTGTAGCCCGAGGTCGAGATGTTGCCAAAATATAATTTTATGGCGCTGGCGAGAGATATGTATTTACATGTAAACTTATGGATAAACAGGATTACTTTGGTAGTAAATTATTCTTAATGAAAAATTTTGATTTAAAAATGGAGGACATAAAATGAAATTATCAGATCAAGCACTAGGAGCCGTAATGATGGCTCTACAAAAATCATTATTGGAACAGTCAGACATTGTTCCAGTCTTAAAGGGGTTTAACTTTGTCTGCGCAGACGAGGAAGAATTGGTGGTCAAGAATCCACCACTTGTTAAAATTGACACAGATGGGCACATGATTTTAAATGATGGCGATGAAGAAAATAGTTGAAAAACCTTGGGGCTATGAGGAAATCATAGTTCATACTGACAAATACGTCATGAAAAA
>Ga0098054_1000942_pt1 | contig 15677 bp, 16 predicted proteins | sample 16_taG_FD_75048 | JGI IMG/M metagenome (GOLD analysis project Ga0098054, IMG submission 75048) | Marine viral communities from the Subarctic Pacific Ocean - 16_ETSP_OMZ_AT15313 metaG | ecosystem: Environmental > Aquatic > Marine > Oceanic | place: Pacific Ocean | collected 2015-01-18
AGTTCCACTGACGTAAAGATAATTTTTAAACATCAAATCTGGATTTACCACCACACTTAGTTGTAAGTGATAACAGGTCCGGCAAAGATTCAACTTCAACGGGAAGGTTTCCAACTCTTCGCCAGTATGATAGCTGTTGGCCAGAGGTTGGTTATTAAGATCTAAAATTTCGGTGAGATGGAGGCCATTGCAGGCTCTACAATGTGTCTTCTGGGTATAGTTTGACATCTGATCTGTTCCCCTTGTGGATTTCTTCAAAATCGTCTTTTAACGATTGCACTATGGACTGGACTGTCTCCTCGAAAGAAAACTGAAAAGTATCCATAAACTTAGTTGAGTCTATTTGGAAATTGTAAGCTTTTGTTTGTAGCTTGACGTTGGTTATCACCTCGGGGAGTGTGTCAACAATCTCCAATTCACAGTCCATGATATCTGCCACCACGGTTGCAATCTCTTGAGCCGTGGAGTTGAAAGAAGCTAGGTTATAAATGCCCCTATTTTCGTGAGTACCTTCCTCGATTATAGTACCAACAGCACGAACAAGATCTCGAATGCCCAGAATTGGGCGATGAATTTGGGGATTAAAACAGAAGACCTTGCCGTTCTTCTTGGCATTAAAGGTCATCGCATTAATCATTATATCATTTCGCAGATTGGGAGACGAACCATTTACTGTGCCAAACCTCAAGCCAAAGTATTTCTTGTGTGACAACTTGGCATAGGAATCTATTTCGTGTTTAGATAGATCATACCAGTTATTAGGTTCAAATGCGATATAATCTTCAGATACTATATCCTTTTGGGTGTCACCATATACAGAAGAACTGCTGGCATAAATAAACGTCGTTTCGTCTGGAACTTGTCCCAAAAACCGCACGAAGTTGACAACATTGTTATTCATAACGGACAACATGTTGTCTTCGCACATTTTAACACTAGAGTGGCCAGCCAGAAATACAATTGCATCCATCTTGGATATCTGAGCTGCTCTTACCTCGGCACAGTCTATTTTTACATTATCTTTGTTGACATAATTGCCATACCACTCCAGATCCAAAGTGGTAACATTGTATTGGTTCTTAAGGTGTTCGTATAGTTTGCTTCCAACGTACCCAGTGCCACCTACGATAAGAACGTTTTTCATATTAGTTCCTCAGCTATCCGCAGCAAGTGTCTTGCTCGATTTTCCCAAGTATATTTGGCAAAGTCCTTCACGGCATTAGAGGTTATTTTATCAACTTCTTCGTGATTTGATAAATAATAATCCAATTTTTCTTCAAAATCGCTTAGGTCATCTTTGAATTCTACACAGTTGATCCCTGGTTTGAGTATGTGTCTGTAAGCCGTAGGTACTTTTTGACAGAACAGTAAGGTGCCTGAGCCCAACACTTCATAAAATCTAGGTGTCACATCTCCAAAAGCTGCCTGCGTAGCAATCCACATCTTAGAGCTGTTAATAGTTTTTGCGTATTCTTCATAACTAGGAATGCGTGATGGTCGGTCATCACTACTATTCCACAACACAGATACACCTTGTTTGTTGGTCAGAAGTTGGCCAATTCGTGTCCTCAAGTTTGAAGTTGCAAATGCTCCAGGGGGATAATGCTTGTCTTCATGTAGTGCCCCAGTGAAGCCGATGTCATAAGCTTTTGGTAAATCTCGGGGCCTAAACACTTCTGGGTCAAACCCATATGGGAACAACACTGTTTTGCACCCGGTCACCTGAGCATACTGTTCAAGCGTTGGCACTGGTGTTAGGACCCTGTCGATGTTATTCGTTTTGCAAAAGCTCAACTTCTGCTTCAGATCGTTCTGCGGTTTGAATAAAACACAAACAGACGGGACTTCTAGCCCTTCAATCTTTCCATAGAATTTATGATTAAACCAGCCCAAACCAAACACGACCAAATCAGGTTTAAATTTTAATTCAACACAAACCTTTTTGAAATTATTGAAAGGTTTACGATATAACACTGTGTCAGGGAGTTGGTTGAATACTCCGTCATAGTATTTATATTGGATAGAGGTGGGAGTGTTCACCACAGGATCACAGAATAAAATCTTCATCGTCAATCCTTACGAATGCCATTGGGAAATACTACAACACCAGGAAACTTTGCCTGTTTGTCAACCAAGGACTGAAATTTCTTGCATACTACCTTTTTGTCTGTTAGTTGTAGTTGGCGCCAGCCGACAGCGCGATGCTTCCATTGGTCCTTAAGAATATCCGCCAGGGCTTGTTCAGGCACCTCTGTAAAGCGGGCCAAGGCTCTAGCGTTTTCGTCGGCACGCAAGCCTTCATACTTAACAAAACAGATCGGCTTATTAATTGTTGCGTTTACCCACGAATCCCACCACCTCTCCAATTCATTAAAATGCTGATTTACTTTAAACCACTCTACGAAATTATTACTCGGTTTACCATATGGATCAATAGGGCGGTGGCAACCCATGTGTCTAAGATGTGTCTCAAGAAATGGTTTACCTCGTCGTATAAAAGACAAGAAAGCGTTTCTTGGGTCACCATACAAGACTAGAATCTTGTCGCAGGCGGTGCCTTGCAGACTCCGCTCGTGGTGTTCAAAGGACTTGTGGGGTTCATGTTTCGGGTCGTATAGGTCAACTTCGTCTCTAAAGTTTCTTTCAAACACGCTAGAAACCCACTTTAGACCAGACCCCCCGTAACTAAAGATTTTTATCTTAACAGTCTTCTTCTCCACCGGAGATCTCCTTACCTCTTCAAGTCCTTCACACCTGGGGCGATATCCTGCAACCCGCGGAACTTGCCTTGGTTATGAACTCCAGAATCGACCAAGTTGAAATCATATATTTTTTCTTGAATCATGTTGGCAAACAAACTGTAAACCTCATTATCGCCCCAGCGATATTTGTAGATGCCACCTGACTCGTTTATCTTAGTAATCCACTTTTGCCACAAGGGCATTTTAAACATCTTGGTGTCAATCACATAAGTATCACACCAGTCTAAATAATGGAAATTTGTCTCGGCGTCTGGGTCTGTCATTAGGGCGGCGAGTTCTTCATTCTTTGGTGTAAGATTGTTCTCTACAATGAATTCTCTTGTAAGTTCCCATAGGCCAATACGAGTGTCCAGGTGACCTTGATGTGGTTTCCCGCTTCTTAGGCGTTTGCCAGTCTTAAAGGCTCCAAACAGTAAGCCCGCATCCTTAAGTTGTTGAAACGGATCTTTTTCTAGATCTTTGTCGTACCCAGACTCATCGTCATGGGTCATTATAAAATCATACTTTTCTAATTCTGTATTTTCATACCCATACATATTGCTCGTAAAATGGCACATATGCAGGTAACCCTTTCTATGAACTGAAAAATTACTTTTCACATACCAGAGGTCTTTACGATTATAGTACAGATCCTCTTCTTTCAGAAACTCTGGAGTATTGTACGGTATCTGTGTGAAGAATATATTAGGGCTGATCAACTTCCGAACAGTATCTTGAAACTTCTCTGATTCGTATATTTCATCAAAATAATACACATACACTGGGTATTCGTGTTTTGAATTGTACCCATCCCACAAAGACCTTAGACAGTGGGGGATGCACTTTTGTCTTGAGGAAATAATGTTAATACAAGCTTTCAATAGTCACCCCTTGTGACTGATGTCACTGCTAGATGGGCCTGCTCAACACTTGCGATGTCGCCAAGCTCACCAGTTTTCAAGTATTCAAGGAAGCAATTTAACTGACGAGTCAAGGCATCTTCTCGCTTTATAAAAAGAGATGTAGTGATCCAGCTTTGATTGTCTTGTCGAGTATATTTTACAACCTGTTGTCTCATCAGGTCAGCTTCATACACCCCCTGATCAGTTAGAATTTTAGCCTTTCTTTCTCGATATGGAAACATCCAACTCACACATACAGTACTTGAGGCTCCGCCAGCACTTTTAAGAAAAAACGTAGCCGTATCCTCACGATTTGAGACAATTGCGGATTGACAGCTTTCCTCAGTCTCGATATCCTCTTGGATCAAAAACCGAACCAAATCTAAATCATGAATACCTAAATCCAACTTAACCCCAACATCACCAATTCGAGTAGGATAGGGACTTACACGAGTCAACTCTAGGTGTAAAATCTTCTTATCTTGCAGCGCTGTCTTGAGCGCCTGTATTGCCGGATTGAACCTCTCGATATGACCAACAGCTACCTTGATCCCGAGATTTTTTGAAGCCTCAACCAACCTCAAAGACTGAATCGGTGAAGAAGCAAGAGGTTTTTCAACTAAAAGATTGACACCTTTCTCCATCAACTTTAAGGCTAAGTCATAGTGTGAAACAGTTGGCGTTGCAATAATTGCAAAATCAATCCCATGCGTAGCCAGAGTCAAGTCCAAATCATTGCTGACCAGCGTATCTTCAATGGTTTTTACCTGTGGGTCCACAACCAAGACTTCGGTGATCTGTGGATTGTTCTTTAAAGTTCGATAGTGTTTGGAGCCCATTGCTCCAGCGCCAACTAAGAGTGCTCGCATACTTCATTCACCACAGTTGCAACAGTTTCCAATTCTTTCATTGTTAGTTCTGGATATATCGGTAGAGACAGGACCTCTTCGCAGACCCCCTCGCAGACCGGAAAGTCCCCCTCTTTTGCCCCAATCCAGCTAATATTTGGCTGCAAATGAAGCGGATAGGGGTAGTATATGCCATAACCAACTTCGTTCTCGGCAAGGTGTGCTGTCACTTCATCTCTGTTATTAACTCGGATGGTATACTGATTATATACGTGTGTGCAGTTCGGCAATGCAACAGGTTTTACACACCCTCGAAGATTCTCATCATAAAAAGCGGCATTTCTCTGCCGCAATTGAATCCACTCATCGAGATGTTTTAATTTTACATCCAATACTGCCGCCTGCATAGCATCTAGGCGAAAGTTTCCGCCCACATATCGATAGGCGTATCGTTTATTTAAATTAATTCCGTGCTGACGTAAGCTTAGCAACTTCCTATAATGGTCTTCCGAGTGCATAGTGATGGCGCCGCCATCTCCAAACCCACCCAAGTTCTTGCTTGGAAAGAAACTAAAGCAACCAAATGTCCCAATACTTCCTGCGCGTTGACCATCCCACTCTGCACCGTGGGCCTGGGCAGCGTCTTCAATAACGTGGAGGTTATGATACTCTGCGATGGATGTGATGGCGGACATATCCGCACATTGCCCAAAAATATGCACAGGAATTATTGCTTTTGTGTTCTCTGTTATCGCAGCTTCAACCAACTTGGCATCTAGATTAAACGTAGTCTCGTCGATGTCCACTAGGACTGGTGTTGCTCCTCTGCGAATGATAACCTCGATAGTGGCGAAAAAAGTAAAGGGAGTTGTGATCACCTCATCGCCAGGGCCGATGTCCAAAGCGGTTAAAGACAATAACAGGGCATCAGTACCAGAACTACAACCAATGGCAAACGGAGTATCGCAGAATCTAGCAAAATTCTCTTCGAATGCCTGAACATATGGCCCATTGATGAACATCTGCGAGTCGCAGACCTTCTCTATGACGGGCATTATCTCAGATTTTAATTGATTGTATTGTTGTGTTAAGTCTAAAAGTTTAACGGCCATTGATGGATACATCCTTTAATAAATTAAGATATCTTTCAGCTACGCTGTGCATATCATAATCTGTATCCATCAAATTGTTAACTTTTTTTGAAAAATCCAAGGGTGGTGGATCGTACAAATCAAGAGGCTCAAAGTTCCATGGCTCTTGTTCAATTATAGTTGCACCAGGACCAGCAATCTCGGGGCTGCCACCTGATGAAGTACAGATAATCTTGCACCCACTTGCGCGGGCATCCACCACCACATTTGGACAGTGGTCTAACCAAGCCAAGTGAATAAAGTAATTTGATGACTTGTATAGAGCCACGAGTTGCTGAGGGTTTAGGACTCCAAGATACTTAACTTTATCATCCTCAGGAATATCTTCTGTTTGCCGATCACCGGCAATGAAAAGGACATCGCGAGGGCCAGAGTGCTCCAGAAAATAATTAATATTATCTTTCAGGCGTTTGTGTGGTCTCCATGAAGCAGCACAACACCATATGTTCTCATAAGTTGCCAATGCCTGTGTGGGTAGCGGGGAGACAGAATTGATAAAATCCATATCTGCACCGTTATGAATTACCGCAGAGTTCGAGTGTTCACCAAAAAACTTAGTAATCTCCGTTTTTGCGAACTCGGACTGAAAAACAACACCAGCAGCAGCATTATACGTACGCTGAATGTTTTCGTTCATTTTACGCCAGTCTACACGAGTATTAAAGTAGACCCCATCTAGGCGCTGAACTGTGGGAAACTCTTGGATATTTGGGCGCGATGACTCTATAAAACAGAGAATAGAGTCGGGTTGCCCTTGGTTAACCTTGATACCAGCTTCAAGAAAGTGCGGCACAAGCTTTTGTGCAAATGAATTAGGGCCGCTGTTACTCTTGAGGTTTACGTTCTCGAAATAGAGATTCAAAGTTCTACTCTAGCGTACGGTTCTTTTTCTCTAATCTCACGTTCAGTATCTAACTGCTTCCTGCGCTGGGTGAGATGGACTGACCTCGGATTCTGACAGTTATATACATATGTTACGTCAGACACAACACAATGATGATCAGGGCCTGCCATCTCAATCATCGGATACATCAAGGCTCGATCAAATGTGCAGGAATAATATTCCCCGTCTTCGCCCTTCAGATCATCATGGTTGATCTTTGAATAAAGGTCTTTTCGGAAAGTCCTCAGATGTGAAAAGATGTTTGGGTGACCGGGAGGTTCTTGGAACTTCCTGACCCCAGTTTCCCAGGCATCTTCAGGCACTGCCATAGATTTTACAACGTCACCACTTGGAAACTCAACATAAGATCCCGTACTTAACCAGACATCGTTCTCGGAATACAATTCGTTCAGACGAGATAGGACATAGGGTGAGGACAATAGGTCGTCGCCGTCAACCAAAACAATTATTGTATCGTCACGAGCCTCTTCGATCATCTTGCAAATATTGTGAAGAGCAAATTTTCTAGTTTCATTCTTAGTTATGTGAACTTTGTTCTGGATCTCTTCTGGATATTCTGCGAGGACCTCTTCCGCAACACGTGATGTGTCGTCGTCCGATGCATCATCGGTAAAATACACTGTATAATTTTCGTATTTTTGACCCAGCACAGACCTTAGCACTGGTTCTGTCCATCGTTGAGAATCCCAAGTGGGGATAATGATTGAAAAATGCTTTTCTTCAAACGTTTCAACCGGAGGGGCGGGCAGGTCATTTTCCTCAAGAGCTGCTAGTTCGCGCCAAAATACACTAGGGCGCTCCTTCAGAAACTCAAGCATCTCTTCACGATCAAGACGCCACCAATCCTCAGTGATATGTTGAGTATTAGAGTTGGTAATCACCTCACAGCCCAGAAGCTTCGCCTCAATCACCATTCTTGGACACGTATCAAATCCTGGTGGTAAGTGAATGAGACCTTTGCTTGCAGCCAGTTTTTCTAGGAACTGACGATATCCAAGGCCCCAAACTACATCATGCTCAAGATTGTTTTGCTCGGCGTATTCAATCCCAGGCTCTTTCCCCTTGATCCACGAATCGGACCCTAAAACAACATACTTGTCATCTTTCTCTGTTTCGTGTAATTCTTCAATATAGCCGAGCGCCTCATCGGAAAAAACAGAACTAAGAACCACGTGGTTGCCTGATTTAAGTGGTTCAAACTTTTCTTGCCAGTTAACCATCTGACCTTGAGACATCCAGAATACCTTCTTCGCTTTAGCAAGGAACAAGGCACTTAGTTTACCAGAAGTGGTGTCTGCGCAATCGCACTGACCCGTTATCTTCTCATGCAAGTGTTCTGACCGATACTTGCACCATTTATAATCAAACTCAACCACGGCATAATTAAGATTCTGTGCAGCGTACACTAGACAGTCTCTCTTCATTTGTGCGTGGTTGCCAAAGACCCAGAACTTATCCTTGTTCTGCTCAAGTGTCAAGACAGACAATGCGCCGCTGTTGACCCTACGGGTAGGTACAGGGGCACTAGCCATAAGTGCCCCAAGGGTTAACTCGGCGCCACCAATATATTGTTCTTGAAATAGATCAGCACAAAATACAAACATTTATATCACCCAAACAACGCAGCGTACATTTCATCAATGTCTTCGTCAGTGGTCAAATCTAGGCCCTGACTTACGATACCAACAAACTGTTCGTACATCTTTTCCTCTGTAAAGTTTTCAACAACGTGTTCACGAAGAGCTTCGGCGCGTTTCAAGTGCATTGCGTATTTCTTGTGGACATCGCGGAGCTTCATCTTATAACTTCCCTGGTCTGCGTAGGCCCATTGAGCCTCAGGGATAATCACATTACCCCACACAGCTTCAGGTTGCACAGGCGCAAGGTCAAACTCAACCTCAGCAAACTTAGCCTTAAGTTGTTTTTTCCTCTTTCCTCTGACTTTCTCGGACACATAAAGGAAGTCATTCTGACCGCCCCAGCCGATGGTCACAACTGGTTTCCCGTACCCGGCCATTTCAAACATCGGCAACCCATAGCCTTCCCCGTGAGCAATGTTGACCAATGCCTTAACCTTCGGATCTTGATAAAGTGCAGACATTTCTTCATCCTTGAGATACCCATGAATGAAATGTATCTTACATTTTCGGTCAGTATACTTGGGATCAGACAAGAGGTTGTTGATGTTGTTACGAGTCATAGTGGCATCAATAAGTGAATTATTGGCCATACTTGTTTTCAGAACCATTCCAACTTCTTGATCGTGGAACTCTTCGATGAACCATCGAACTGTATTCTCAATGTTCTTTCGTGGACTCCACTGAGCAACTGCCAAAAAGTTAAAATCGTATTCTAGACCAAAGTCAACCTCTGCGGGTTCTGTTGGTCGGAATGGGTAATTGACCACCTCGAAGGGGCCTTTTGCTTTTGCATCACGGACTTCTCCGGTCTCAGGGTGTTGGACCTGATACACTGTGTTCACAAACGCCTCTTTAGAGAAGTTTGATACAAAAATAATTTTATCCATCAGGTGGGTGCCTTGAATCCACTCTGGTGAGATCTTGGTCGTCTCAATCCCAGCTGTGCACCCAATATTAATTGGTGCTGCCTTCACCCACTCATTAGGTATAGTGACCTGTAATGACAGGTCATAAGTACCTTGGCGTTGCCGGTGGCCAATTGTCTTCATCAACATTTGGTCAACCCACTGACGTTCATCATTATCTTCCCAAACCCAGCTGGTTCTTCCCCAACTTAGGTTCTCAATATAGACATCGAAGACATCCTCCCTAGTTCGTAGGGCTCGCAGCACGAACCTAGCATGCTCACCATACCCACTCTGACTAAGACACGGTCCTCGGACCAATACTTTAACACTCATAGTTCTTCTGCTCTCCAACTATTATAGCCCTTGCGGGTATCCCACGAACCGTGGGTTTCGTGTACTTTGGTTAGAAGCTCATCCCAACCAGTTTGATATTTCTCAAAACTATAATTACTCTCTACGTGGGCGCGTCCGGCCTTACCTAGTTCGGCACGCTCGTCGGCAGATAAATTATAAAACTTTTCCAACGTGTCAACGAACTCCTTGCCATTAATCCGATCTTCAAAGATCCAGGGAATTTGCTGTGACCCGATAACGGATTGACTTGAGGGTTCAATACCATACCCAAACCAATTCTCGCCATCAGTGACCTGCTCTTGGAGTCCACCTGTCATTGTTACAATGATCGGAGTCTCACAAGCCAATGACTCTAGCGTTGCCAAACCAAAACCTTCGGCGTCAGAAATATTAATTGTGCAATCTGCGAGATTATATAGGTGCGCCAGTGCTTTGGGGGACACCTTATCCCGAGATAATTTGACTTGGCCGTGATGTAAACCAAGTTCGTGAATAATTGCTTCCAAATCTTGTCCGTGTTGATCTCGGGGGTCTGTGTGCATAATAAGTGTTGCACTATCATGACCCACGCGATCTAGGAAATCTTTAAACCACCAAATCAAAGTACCGGACTGTTTCCTTCGGGCGTTGCGATTATTCCAGAAAAAGATCATCTTCTTTTTGTTATCATCGCCCGCAAGACTGTCCTGTCGGAATTTTGCCATTGTCTCGTTGTCGAGCTTCTGGAAGATCTCAGTGTCCACAGCGTGCGGTAAATGGACAACATCAGGTGTATCAGTTACAAGCCTAGTGATCTCGTCTGTAAGTCTAGAAATGGTTACTATCACGTCTGTTGAATCGTAAAATACTTTATTGTATTTTGGAGGAGGGTAATTGTCCCAGACGTGATAGTAAACCATTGGGACGAGGGGGCGGATTTCATCTTCCATCTGCCACAACCATCCATAGAAACGGGGATCAGTCATGAACCATAGGATATCGGGTTTTTCATTTCTTAGAATAGATCTAATGATATCTTGCGTACCATAACCGTCCACCGGGAAAATTACCCAATCATCACCCCACTCCTCTGTCTTCATGGGTTGATAGTTCTGGTGTTTGACTGCTCCACCAAGGGAGATGACTTCAAAACGACCGGTGGCCAGAAGTCCTTCGATCATATATTTTGTTTGAGTGCCAACACCGGAAGGGGAAAGAGGGTGGTCCGAAAGAGTCAGGACCTTAATTTTCTTATTCATGTATCACCTACGTGCAATATTCTGTTTTGTATAGGTCACAGCGTTTGCAGCTGAGCCTATTCTTAATAAAGTTTTTCTTCTCAATATTGTAAAGGGCTTTGTGCAACAAGTTAAGTGCATTATTCGTTTTTTTTGGTCCACTGGTCACCCTGAATATTTCCACTTGATCCTTTTCAGCTGTCCTTTTTAGTAGCGCAAAGTGTGTCTCAATGTTGCTGGGGTCTAACCCGTGCTTTTTCGCAAAGAAGTGTTTATAGAGGGTAAGCTGGTAGTGCGTCATCTTGTCTGACTTTTTTTCAGGTTTCCACCCCCAACCGGTTGTCTTCCAATCAATAATGTGTGTTGTGCCATCCTCAGTCTTAATGACGAGATCAACAAAGCCTTTAAACTTCTTATCTCCGATATCAAGTGTCCCTTTTTCAATCTCTTCGTAGAGCATGTCCTCTACCCCTACAAGCTCAAATTTTCCAAAATGGCGCTTTAGAGCAGGAATAGCGTGTGTGGTTAGGACAGCCCCCTGTGGAAGCATTTGTTCAAACAAATCTTGATTCATCTCTTCAAGATTGGGAAGTCTTTCAACCTCTTCCATGAACTTTTGCTTGAACAGTGTTGGACCAAAAGAGCCAGAGATTTTTTCTGACACTGCCAACTCACAAACATAATGAACCGCCCTACCAAAGGCGGTATGTAAATTACCCTCAAACTTAAAAGCTTTGTCGATATAAGTAACTTTGTGATACATCGGGCACGTAACCCAGTTCTGCAATTCACTGAACGAAATGTGAGCCATCTTACACCTACTTGTATTTGTTGACTAAGCTTGTGATTTTTTTATAAATTTGAGGGCTAATTTTTTTAATTCTCTCAGGTCCTTTAAGAAAGAAACCTTCAAAACCATTAGCCCAGTATTCCTGAATTGAAGTTGCAGCGTACGGTGAGTTGAACAGGTCAGTGGTCATCGCTGCGAGAACTGGATATCCGATTTCCATATACAGGAACTCATCGAACTCCCTTGAGTATCCTATCTTGACAAAATCATCCATATCCACATCGTGCTCGGTGTCCTTGAGACGATGAAAGAGTCGCTTTCGTTTGCCAACGAACTCAACTTGCATTCCGTGGTCGTAGATAAACTCAGGGAACATCCGCTCCACGGCGTGGGCTGTCTCATGAACTATGTCATCGAGGAGATCCTCATCGGTTGTTTGATGATTGGTAATGAACAGGGCGCCGTCAGAATAAAACGCATTTACATCACGCTCTTCAAACTCTGGGAAGTGTCCAATGAACACTGAATCTACATCGTGGAAAAATACTTGTGGTACCCTCTCTTCAATGGTGTCGAGAACATATTGTAAATCAATGTGGTCTGGCAACGGTTGGAGTGTATACACGTTAACCCGATTAAACAATGAATGTTCACCCAAAGTGTCCTTAGCTTCTTTAGAAGATTGAAAGCGTACCATTACTGTCCCAAATCATCAGTCTGGGTTTCTTCTAGTTCTGCGTGTCGGCCCGCATCGACATCTTCAAGTGCTTGGTGATAACCGCGTATCCAGTTCTCTTCAGCCACCACCATCAAAAACTCTGGAAACTCTCTCGAAAAAACTTCGACAACATCCTGTACTGTCACGGCAAGCTCATCGCCTTTATATAGACCAGCAACACTGTTGCCGACGTAATCCACAACTAAGTCCTTTAACTTAGAGTTGGAGCCCACCACCTCTTCTAAAGTTGGGTTTATGATTGCTTGTTCCTCTGTGATAGTTTTCATTATTTTAACCTTTTCTGCTTGATGTTTTCATAATACATTGTTACAGCTTGTTTGTCTGCTACGAACTCAATTGTATACTCAATCTGGATGGAAGTAAAGAGAATTCTTTCCACTGCGTCGATCATTGTGATCTTTCGGAGTCCAGTTGGAATGTTAATGTGATCTTTAAATTTATTTAAAGCAAGTTCGATGGCTTTAGACTCTGTGGCTTCATCTTGGTGCATCGAAATCTTAATGAAGACCATATTTTCTACGGCATATTCCGGCTTTTTGCCCCAAGTGTTGGCTGGCCCACTTACTCCATAGTAGTCATCGTCGTCATCAACGACAGCCATCCAATTTACCCCACTCACGTCAAAGAATCCTAGCTGCCAGGGTGGCTAAGTTACTCCTCTCGCCTTTCGTCAAAGTTACATGACCAGAAAGTTCATAGGATTTAAATTTTTCTACTGCGTAAGTCAAACCGTTAGAAACCCCATCTACATAAGGATTATCAATTTGTTCTATGTCACCAGTTAAAATGATCTTAGAACCCTCTCCTGCTCTTGTTATTATAGTCTTTAACTCATGCAATGTCAAGTTCTGAGCTTCATCTATAATAATATAAGCATTAGGAATACTTCTACCTCTCATATATGTAAGGGCTTCTATTTCAATTACTCCTTGTTCAATATAGGAATCTAAAGTATCATTATTATTTCCCATTAAGTACTTAAGGTTATCTCTTATCGGAGCAATCCAGGGCATCATCTTCTCTTCCATTGTTCCTGGGAGGAATCCTATGTCCTTACCCATTGGTTGCACAGAGCGGGAAACAATTAGATGATTATACCGGCCCTTACCCTCAAGAACCTGCTCAAGACCAGCACTCAAAGCAAGCAGGGTTTTACCACTACCAGCTTTTCCGATAAGAGAGACAAGGGACACATTAGCATCACGAAGTAAGTTCATTGCAAAGCCCTGTTCCTTGTTGCGAGGTTTTACGCCCCAAACTGAAAGTCTCTTTTTACCACCATTGCACTCTGGTACCTTGGCCAGGGGAGCATGATCGCCCAGATAACGAGCTATTGCAGTGCGTTTCTCGTTAGAGCTAGATACCAGCAGAACGAATTCATTCGCATTCATTGTTAGATCTTCTTGACTAATATAGATTTCCTCACCCTCATAGAACTGTTCTATGATCTGGTCGTCTACAAGGTGTGTCATAAACCCAGTGTGTATTTCGCTAGTCTCTGCAACGATCTTTTCTTGGTTATAATCTTCAGCCTCAATACCAACAGAGTCGCACTTGACTCTCATATTGATATCGCGAGAGACAACAATGACTTTGCGAGGCCGAGAGTTTTCCTGCTGCTCGGCCACTTGAGCTAATGCTGTGGCGATTATCTGGTTGTCGGGAATTGTAGGGTCCCAACCTTCAGGTAGGACTCCTACCTCGTAATCGGAAGCCTTAAGGAGCCCCATACCTTTTGCAAGGCGGATACCCTTTATTAAGCTGCCCTTTTCACGAAGTGAGTCAAGAAGTCTGATAAACCCGCGCGCATTGACGCCAACGCCATCTTGGCGTTGCTTGTGATTATCAATTTCGTCTAGAACCTTTAAGGGGATGACAATATCGTTATTGTCGTAGTGGAGAACGGCGTTAAAGTCGGTTAAACAAACGCTTGTGTCTAAGATATAAATTTTTTTAGCCATAAAGTAACTCTATGATAAGTAAGAACTTTTCATCGGTAAATAGAAATACAAAAGATTAATTTACCGTTTTTAAGTTCTTTATCTTATTCTGTCCATACCTACTAATGGAGGGTTTTAATGTGCTGTACAATACATTTAAATACATAAGTTCTGTTTTGTTATGCCTAATCGTGATGTCCTGCTCTTGCGCGACAACTGATGTTGGCTCCAAACCAGATGACAATTTGGCGGTTCCTGTTTCTTCTTTTCTAAAACTTGAGGCTTCACTGGTAGTAAGAGATTGCGATGAGCAAACTGGCGAGTGCGAAGTCAAAAAACAAGGTCTTATTTCCGGATCAGGTTTTGTTGTGGGCAAGGCTCGCAACGGAGGATCTTTTGTCATGTCTGCGGCTCACGTTTGTGATCCATCAGATTTTGCAGCTAGAGTTGCTAATTATCAACCACACTATGTGGAATTTATTGGCCTTACGAAGGATATGGAGGGGTTTAAAGTTCATGTCCTAGAGGTTGATCACAGTTCTGATCTCTGTCTTATGTGGGCACCTGAGCTTGATCGTGTCCCACTGAAGATTGCAGAGCAGAAAATGCGTCCGGGCCAGCGTATCTGGAATATTGCTGCCCCCAAGGGTGTTCTTTACCGTGGCGCGCCAATCATCATTGACGGTATCTTCAATGGTACCAACCTTGATAGTGGTCACGATATGTACACAATGTTCGTTCGCGGTGGGTCTTCTGGTTCCTGTATCCTAAACGAGAACCACGAGATTGTCGGCGTTGTCAGTATGATGGACACCCGCTTCGGTTGGATTGCTATCTCACCTCGCTACGAAGATGTTTATGAGTTTCACCAAAGAGCTATGGCTTACCATAAGGATGTAGGTAAGAAAACTATTCGCATTGCTCTACCAGATCTACCTTCGATGCCTGATGTTCAATTGCCAGACGTTGATCTAGAAAAACTACTAGATGATTTGCTCGGTCAAGTTAATCTTTAATAAATTGACATATATCGCTCACCACGATCACACAACATAGTGATCACGATCCCTTCCGGGTCATTCTCCTCAATCCACTTTTCAGCGGCTAACACATTTGCTCCCGAGCTAATGCCAACCAGCAGTCCATTTTCTTTGGCAAGCCGTTTAGCACGGTCAATTGCTGCCTCAGTTTGGACCTCAAGTATGCCATCCATATCTTCTGGTTTTGCGAGGAAATCTTTGCCGTCAGCAATCCCCTGAATGCCGTGCGGGGACTCGGAAGGCTTAACCATCAATATTTTAGTCTTCTTGCCTTGCGATCTCAAATACCGTCGGACGCCTTCAATGGTGCCCCCTGTTCCCGCCCCGTGGACAAAAGCTGACAAATTGCTATCAACTAAAAGTGAATTACTTAACACCTCAGGTCCCGTTGTTCTCTCATGACATAAGATGTTGAGTGGGTTGCTAAATTGCATTGGTGACCAAGCCTTGGGATTATCGACCAAGAACTCATCCCTCATCTGTATGGCAGCCTCAAAGTCATC
>Ga0098054_1000943_pt1 | contig 15676 bp, 8 predicted proteins | sample 16_taG_FD_75048 | JGI IMG/M metagenome (GOLD analysis project Ga0098054, IMG submission 75048) | Marine viral communities from the Subarctic Pacific Ocean - 16_ETSP_OMZ_AT15313 metaG | ecosystem: Environmental > Aquatic > Marine > Oceanic | place: Pacific Ocean | collected 2015-01-18
AACCTATCAAGAGTCGAAAGACATCACCGTAAGAAAACCACGAGACACACAGTACATCAATAATGTTTCCGTAGGTGTAGGACTGCAAAACTATTTTGTAGTCTCAGGAGAACAAGATGGACATGCCACTTTCCCACAAGGTCCAGCCGCATTTGATCTGGAGAACCTTGGGGAAGTTGTTCATCTTCATTGTTCACCATACGCAAACGTAGCTACACTGACTCAAATATCATCTACAGTAGTTGCGACTGCTAGAGTCAGAGACTTCATGCCACTCTTTGTCGATAATGTAGACCAAGGGAAAAATGGTTATGGTTTAGCTCTTTGGAACATCCAACCAAGAACGATAGCGAATACGATAGGGGTAGTGGGTGATACCACTTCCGTTGTCGCTAACGATACAATGTTAACCCTCAATGGTCCCACTGCTCAGCTTGATGACGCTTACAATGGTGTCACAATAGAGTTTACAAGTGGAAAACTTGAGGGATTTCAGACAAGAATTAAAGATTATTTTGCGAATAGTTCCCTCATCGTTGAGCCTATGCCTAATATGCCTGCTAACAACGATGGGTATAGACTACTGTTTCAGTCAAAAGATGTAAAATCTATTTGCGCACAGAACAATACTAGCTTGAGTATCTCAGTAAAATATCAAGTTAGTAACGATTATGGGAAGGTGAGTAATACGATATTTGGAACCACATTTCGTGACAGCGTATTATTTAAACAAAGCCAAACTCCTCAGTTTCTCTATGAAACACCATACCAAGTGAAGTCTGCAAGGACTTCAGGTGGAACGGTGAAGACCAGTTACAAGTCAAGACGTAGAGAGTTAGTCACAATAGTTCCACAGGCTGGTACTGCGGGACAAATGACAGTGGATTCAGGTATTCAATTCACCTTCCCATTTTATGACGGTACGATGTCAGCTCAAGACGCGAGAGAAAACTTTCAGGTTTTCGTCGCCGCGACTGTTGACAACGTAAACACACCAGTTGGTAACTCTTTAGCCATCTCAGGTCAATTAGACACTGTAACCCTTGGAGGTGGTGGTGCTGGTGGTGGTGCAGGAAAGGCAACTTCTTCTACCTTTTATATTTCAGACAGAGGAGACGCGACACAAGCTTACGTAGTCGCAACGGTAGAAGCAGAGAATATGGGTTTCAAGACGAAATCTCTATTTACTGAGACAGGGTTTATTGTTGAAGACCCTAACACAATTTTAGGAAGCCTTGATAGCGTTCAAAAGACAGATATATTCAGAATCAGAGCAGTCATTGATTCACAGGTAGATGTAAACGGAAGTAAAATAACTCTGTCTTCTGCCGACCTCCAGACTGCTGCTCAGGGGGGAACGTTATCTGGGGCAAATACTGTTTATGTTACAGAAAATTACGAACTCGATACAGGACAGCGAGACGATTATTACGACCACGGTGGAGTCAAGCTGGTGGGGAACCCACCTACTGGACAAATTGGAATTGTTTTTGATTACTTTGACCATGACACCATCGGAAGTGTTAGCTACTTTAGCATTGATTCTTATCCTGCTGTTTTCGAACCCGAAGATATTCCTGTATATACTACGAGTGCTGGAAGGGAAATCCCGCTAGCTAACTGCTTGGATTTCAGACCAGCTATTCAAGACTATAACTATACTTCTTCATACTACGCAAATACAAATGTAGATGACCCAGCAACGGTGGGTGAAGTATGGGATAGTCTACTTTTCTTACCAACAATGAACGATGGAGTTTCATTATCTCTGGGGTATTACACAAAACGCATTGATACAATAATGGTAGATGCGGAGAACGAGATAGAACTCATCAAAGGAAGAGAAGACACTGACCCTGAAGCCCCAATGGTCAAGAAGAATGAACTAGAACTTTTTGATATCCTTGTTTACCCATACGCTCATTCTCTAAGAGAGTTGAAAATTAAACCAACTTTTGCAGAAATAAGTCCAAACTATGATTTGTTTACAAATATTGGAGAAGGAGATACCTACGGTCAACCTGCAGGACTTGTAAAATCTTACGTAGAATCATTTGAAGGATTTTCTAAGTCTGACATTGGAACTACGGAGTTTTCATGTTCTATCGACACGAAAGACAGAGTTCTACAGTCGATGAAAAATGTACAAGTCTGGGATATGGAATTCGCCCCGAACGCTTCACGGAATGTTGCATCTTACGATGACAAGGTTGTCGTAATGGAACATACTCACGTGGACGCTGTAATACAACCTTATTACTCAAATACTGTGGCGATAAACCCATTTGCTCGTTCCAAGTTCCAAGGTCAACTAAAGATGACACCTTCTATGGACACTTGGTTTGACCACAACGTAAAACCAACTATTTCTGTTAACGAAGTAGGAGAAAACGATTTATTTGAGTGTGGACAAGATTCATACCTCAATGCGGCTTTCAACTTCTGGCAGACATACTGGTGGGGATATCATTCAAAGAAAGATAAGTTTGGGAAACTCTCGTCAAGGCAGTTTGCGTCTTTTTCAGACAGAGTTCCCCAAGCTCCATTGCCATTACAGTTCAACGAAGAACTGGGTGACAATGTTAGAAGAGACGCATCAGTCGTTCCTTACATGAAGTCAACTGACATATTCTTTAACGCGGAAGGATTGAAACCTTACACAAACGTGTATATGTATGTTGACGGAGAAAGAGTAGACCATCGATTTGTGAACCTCCCACAAGGATTGGTATTTGAAGATATCAATATCTCAGGTGCTAACTTTGAAATTGGAGAGACAGTTTCACAGGTCACAAACGTAGGAACGGCGACTGCTACAGTTATTCACTCTTACAAACCGACTACTGACAGGACAACGGTCTTAGTTTATCGCTCATCCACAGCAGATTTTGATGTAGATGCAGAGGATACGGTAGACGGTGCAACTTCTGCGGGAAGAGGAAATCTTTTCAACGTGGAAGCTGCGGCAACAGAGTTTGAGGTAAACCAATACGGTATCGTTGCGGGTTTACTCAACTTACCTACTGGTCGTTTTACTGCCACAGATAAGTTAATACAAATATCAGATAAACAACATTGGGAAGCTGGAAACGTAGCCGAGTCAACATTCGCAGAGTTTGTTTACAGGTCACGGCCAAGTTTACCAATGTCAAGACAGACACGGTCTAATGAATTCAGACGATCTGATAATCGAGACCATACTGTTTATTACTCAGAGTTTGACAGAGAAAAATACACAACCGATTTCACAAGAGAATTTGCTCAGTGTATTTACGTAGACCCTGCTGAATATCCTCAAGGATATCACATGACAGGTTTTGCTATCTACGTTGCTAACACTGACTCACTGGCAAATACTGGTTCTCCTCTAAAGTTTAGCGTGAGACCAATGGTTGATGGTTATCCATCACCTTCTGAGATATTACCTTTCTCAGAAAAAATAGTCCAAGCTACGGAAGTGAGAACCACAGTCCAGAACAACTTGGAACCTGACAGTCAGACTACAAACGATGGTGACGGAAATGGAACGAAAGTATGGTTCCGTGCTCCAGTCTACCTCTACCCAGGCAAAGAATACGCTTTGACTATCGACACCGACAACCCAGAATACAAACTTCATGTGGGTAAAATTGGTGAGACTCTGACAAACTTGACACACAGAATTAGACCATACAAAGAACTACCACGTATGTTCAAGAGGAACAACAACGGTGGATGGAAAGAAGACCGCTTCAATATGTTGACAATGCAGACATACCGTGCAGATTTCTACACAGAAGATTCAGCTTATGCTAGGTTTGTAATGAAACAACCACCTTCAGCGAACGTGAAGTTTGACGGATTTTATTGTCACGTAGGTGATGTCACTTACGGAAACACAGCATACATTGACTATCAGTGGAAAGGTTCATCTGAAACATTAGGTGACGATTTAGATTTTCGGTCTTTTTCACCAAACGAGAACTACTGGTTCAATAATATTTCTAAGATAGGTCAGCAGAGAGTTATTTCAACCTCAGCTAATTCATTCGTTTTGAATTGTGTTATGACCACAACAAAGGAAGACCTTTCGCCGATATTCGACTTTGAACAGTTGAAACTGGTGACTTGGGAAAACATAATTGACAACGCTGAACTTTCGGCTGATAAATTCATCATAGAAAATCCAGGCTTAGGTTATCACTTTGACACAACCGTTAACGGAAACACAGAAGCGACAATAGCTATTTCTGGTGGTGACCGATATGCGAACGGTGATGAAATAGCAGTAGCTTCCCTGAACATTGGACCTGGCGGTCGTATTGGTTCAGTCACGGTAACAGATGGTGGTTCAGGATATTACGGAAATGTTGCAATAACAATAACGAACAAAGCAGGAGAGGCCGCTCCTACAACTGACGCGGTCATTCGTGTTAAATCAGAAACAGACCCATACCTTGGCCTTTGTGGAAGTAGATATATAAGTAAGGTCTTTGAAGTAGGTGATACAGCAAATTCACTTAAAGTAATGATGGAAGGAAAAAGGCCGGGTGGTTCTAATATCAAACTCTACATGAGAGCCGTTTCGGGTTTTGATAACTCTGGTATCTACGATGCGTATTACCAAGAAGTCCCAATGGTAGGAGACTCAAACACGGTTTACTCTGACATTTTTACAGAGTTCACTTTTGAAACTCCAAAAGACTTTTTACTAAGAGACACAGAACAATTAGTTTTTGGTGAATTTTCCACCTTCCAAGTGAAAGTGGTATTTACCTCAGAGGACACAAGCCGAACACCAGAAGTAAAAAATATGAGAATATTCGCTTTCAATAGGAACTTATAATGGCCGAAGCAAACACTTTTAATGACCTAATAGAGATACAGACTGCTGATACTCTTGACACTTTTCGCACAGAGTTCAATAAAGTCGCTAACTTGATAAACCTCAGTTATTCTTCTGAGTCAGGTAATACCGAGTTGTATCCAGATTGGGAAGTCAATAGTATTGTGATGCGTGGACCAAATGGAGAGTTCTCAGCGGGCGACCTTGTTGTAAATAACATCATGCTTCAAGGGGAAATTACTGGTAGAATCAATCAGTTGGCGGATGATGACTTCACCACACGTATTAAACTGGATGGAGAAGACGCAGAAATAGATGACGAAACAATAAAGTTTTATGCTGGAGGAACTGACCTAAGAGCCACTATCAACAGCACGATGGTTAATATTGTCCTTGACACAAATATTCTTGGTAACTTAAATGTCTACTCACAGGTCAACCTTCAGGACCAACTTGTGGTTTACCAGAATACAGAATTTAAGAATCCTATTATGTTGTCTACTGGTAATAATGTTATTACAGTAGGACTTGAAGGACAGGTAAGATATAACTTAGACAACTCAGAAGTTCAAGCATACAACCTTTCAGATGGTTGGACAAACGTAGCTTCCAGTATCGACGCCGCTACAGATACTATTATTTCAAATCCATTGGACAACGAAGTATTGACTTGGAATGGTTCAGCTTGGGTAAACAAAGTGGTAAACCCATTGGGGTCAGCTTCAATGGATATTCTGGCTGATGTAGCTATCGATTCAGCGAACGTAGTCGCAGGGCACTTCCTTCATTACGATGGAACTTACTGGAGAGAAGACACACTCAACTTTGATGATATCATAGAAATCGATACCGTCAACCGAACACCAACCGATGGTGATGTTTTACATTGGGATACAGCAAACTCAACTTGGGTGCCAAACACAGTCGCGAATACATCGACTCTTTCTGGGGCTTTAGTTAATCGTGACATAGTTTTCACGAGACAAGATACCACACTTTATTCTGTCAATGTAGACTCTATTTTTGACAGCGTCAATTCGATGGCTGATGTCGACACTACAGGAGCATATCAAGACGCCATTCTTAAGTGGGATATTCAAGCGGGTATTGGAAGATGGATTGTTACAGCACAAGACTCAGTAGCAAACTCTTCAATATCAGCCGCTTATCTTGGAGAGCAAACAAGTGTATACGCAAACACCATACGAGTAGAAAGACAAAGCGGGTTAGACCCATTCAACATTCCACTCCACGGACTTATTTCATCCATAGACAGGTTGGGTGATGTATTTACAAAAGATTCTAATGCACCAATAGGTGGACAGGCTCTAGTCTGGGATGATGTTGCAACAAGATGGTCACCAAATAATATTGTCGCTACAACAGCGAACTTAGACGCAAACTTTTTATACGAACTCAGTGATGTCACGAACACAGCACCAAGTGACAGTCAATGTCTCAAGTGGTCTTCAACCACGAACAAATGGGAATTGGCTGAAGATATAAATGATATCACAAACAAGTCACTAAACGAATTACAAGATGTTTCAATCGTCAGTCCTACTGCTAACTCCTACCTAAAATGGTCTGGGTCAGAGTGGGTAGCTGCTTCCGATATTGTTAGACAAGAGATTGGAGACCTTACAAACGTAGAGATCAATGACCCATTGGACATGCCTACGCACATGCAGGTTCTCAAGTTCAACTCTGTGACAACTAAATGGGAAGCTCACGATGATTCACTTACAGAAATAGGTTCCTTTGGTCTGTCTAGACTTTCAGATGTGGATGTGGAAACTTCCGCACCTACAGCCGGACAGGTATTAAAATGGGACGCAGCTGCGGCACAGTGGAAACCAGTCGCAGACAATTCATATTTACAGATATTAGATACAGTTGTTCTAACCATAATGAACGATGTCGACCTTGTCACAGTACCACCAACTACAGGCGACATTTTAAAGTATGATGGCACTGTTTGGGTAGCACATACACCAAACGATGACCACTCTGTTGGCGATACCACAGATGTTGATCTTACAACTGTACCTCCAAATGTTGGTCAAGTCCTCAAATGGGATGGTACGAATTTCACGCCTGCAGATGATGCCATTGCAGACTTTTCTACCCTTTCCTTCTCAGTTTTCCAAGATGTGGATGTTGCCTCAGCCACAAATGGAAATCACCTAGTCTTCAACGGCACACACTGGGTTCCTGAAGATGCAGATATTCCTAGAAATCTGAATGACCTGTTGGATGTTTCCTCAACCATAGGACTCCAACCGAACATGATTCTTTCTTGGGATGGTTCTTCATGGACTAGCCGAGCAGAGACACCAGTCGACTTGACCACACATTCAATCAACGAGCTAAGCGATGTCGTAACTGATGCCGTGATTCTCGAAACAGGAATGTATCTCAGATGGGACGCCTCAGGGTGGAAAGCTTCCCCCGCAGACACCATTTCACTGGATTTGTTGGACATATTCGCAAATACCCAAGCGTTGGACGGACAAATGCTCCTGTTCAATGCCGTGAATGATAACTACGAACCAGCAAACATTCCTAATCAGAACCTAGACCAGTTAACAGACACAAACCTCACTGGACTAGCTGATGACCAAATTTTAAGATACGACGCTGCTTCCACTAAATGGATTCCAGAAGCACCATTTGATTTGGAATACACATCTCTTCTAAACGCACCAACTCTTTCTGCAGTAGCAGGAACAGGAGAGTATGCTGATGTTCTCAATACACCGACTTTGGCAACAGTCGCGACAAGTGGCTCGTATACAGACCTATCAAATACACCTACACTTCACGCTCAATCAGCGACAGGAAGTTTCGTAGACTTGATAGACAAACCTACGACCTTGGCTGGGTATGGGATTACAGACGCTTTTGACGGAGAATTCTCATCACTGACAAACAGCCCAACTACAGTCGCAGGATATGGTATCACAGACGCTTTTGACGGAGACTATGCCTCTCTGACAAATATACCTGACAAGATGGATAACTGGCAAGCAGAACCAGCGAGTTCAGTAGGTCAGGCTGGAGACACCGCAGGAATGATTTCCTACAGTTCTTCTTTTATGTATATTTGTATTAGGGATTTTGATGGGGCAGATGGATGTTGGAAACGTATTACTCTAAGTTCAGCAACATGGTAAAGGAATAAATGGCAGGAGAAAGCCCACTACTACCGATAACTTATATCGAACTGACTCATACATTCGATGACTGGAGAGTATTAACTAACCAAGTGTTAGCCAGAGTGAATAATGCCGCGAGTGCAAACTCATCGGGATATAACTGGGATCAGTTAAGTGGCTCTATCATTATTCGTGACACTACAGGTAGCTTTGGTGCAAACGTATCAACAACCGAACTCGTACAGTCAAATAACGCAAATATCACATACGGAAATTCTTATCAGTGGACTACGAATGTTCACATTGTCGAAGGCGGGTGGTATGTAAACACCGACCCAATAACCGACCCAGCCCAACTCAAGGGTGGAACAATACGGACAACTGACGCTATTCTGATTCCAAGGGGAACAGACGCAGAACGACCTCCTTATCCTGAGTCTGGAATGATGAGATGGGATGACTCACAAGGTCAGCTCACATACTATTCCGAACTGGTAAACCAGTGGTTAGGATTAGGTGGTGGTCAAATTGGTGACCGTGATTTAGACACAAGAATTATGGCCGAACTAGGGCCAGGTACGGACGAAGATACCATCTATATGTTCGTTGGAAACACTGGTGATATCGAACCGATTTATATGATCAACGCTCTACAAGCGAACCTTGTAGTAAACGCAGTCTTCAAAGCCAACGTGATGTTCGAAAGAGATGTCACAATGGCAGGAAATTTGACCTTCCTTGGGTCGATGACTTCCATAGATACAACCTCACTTTCAGTCGAAGATAAAAAAGTTAACATAGGTCTCATCAACGGATTGAGACACAAAGCGACTGTATCACAAAGAGGTCCAAATATTGATATCTCTTTTGACCAACCACACGGACTAAGCTCTGGCGACCGTATCTTTGTCACAAACTTAAACGATGTTGTGTCCATGGCGGAAGGACTGTATCTTGTTCAGACCGCAGTCAACTCACAATACATGGAATTGACGAACCTAGACGGAACTGGTATTGGAGCTTCAGTTGGAAACTACCAACCTGAATGTTCTTTCTCTGGACCACACACAGATGTAGCCGTCAACAACTCAGGTATCACAATACCAGGCAATACCGAACACTACTTGGTTTGGGAAAACTCAGACCAGTATTGGCACTTTTCAGATGGTGCAAAATTTGATAATTCTTCAGCTCTAATACTTCCAAAGGGAACCAACGCACAAAGACCAGATGGTTCCCCTTACGGACACGAGACAGGACTTATCCGATTCAATACACAAACGAATACATACGAAGGTGTAGTAGAACGTAATCCTGGCATTGACCCATCACTTGTTTGGTCAGACCTTAGAGGTATTGTTGATACTGACTCTTCATCTGATACTTTCATCAACGTTTACGGAAACGCGACTAACCCTTACGCACTTCTTGCAGACACAGACCATACTACAGATGACTTAGTATTTGTATCTCAGGGAACTACACGATTTCACATAGATAGAACTTCATACGCTAGATTTACTTCAAACTCAGGTCTGGTAATTCCTAGAGGAACAAACGCAGAAAAGCCAGGCTTTCCTTCTGCGTACCCTGACTATGCAACATCGAATGGTGCTATTACAGGTATGATTCGATACAACGAAGATGTCAATACATTCGAAGGTTTGGCCTACGACCCAGACGGAACAGATAATCTTGAGTGGATTTCACTCAGTCACATGGCTGACTCTAAGTCTGGAAATAATACATTTGTTTCTGTCTATGGTCATTCATCGAACTCTACTTCTGTAACACCAGGCAGTGATAATCATGGTGGAACACACACCTACGATGATATGGTTTTTGTCACAAATGGAGTGGAAAGATTCTACGTAGATAACACAGGTTGGATAGAGTTCTCAGCTGCTAATAACTCAATACGATTACCAAGAGGAACGACAGCTCAACGACCTTTAGATTTTGATAGAGGACACAGGCCAGGCGCACTCAGGTTCAATACTGATAAAAACATCATGGAACTCCTTTTGGGAGACAATACTTCTTGGGCTTCCATTGGTGGTGGTCTTTCCGATTCAGGTGATGACGCTGGTTCTGAAGAAGACACTTTCATCAACTTGTATGGAAACATTTCTGACCCGAATGGAGTATCACCTTCAGCCTCAGGCGGAACTGGTGGTAACGGACACGAGAAAAACGATATGGTTTTTTCGACATTCGGCACAGAACGGTTTTTCATTGACAAGACAGGTTATATTGAAGTAACAGGAAACACAACTTTTAGAGCACCACAGGGAACAGTTGCTCAACGCCCGAGCACTTCTGCGACAGGTCATAATCCAGGCGCGATGAGGTTCAATACAGACTACAATATTCTTGAGATTGTATTGAACGGAGGAGAATGGCAGGCAGTAGGTTCCCTGACTCAAATAGACAGAGATACTTGGATAAACGTTTACGGAAACGCCGCGAACGGAACAGCTATTACATCTGACTCAAACCACGATGACAACGAAATGGTTGTTACTACGGCTGGGTCACACGCGATGACAATAGACAAGAACCAGAACGTAGGTATTGGTCCAGATTCAGACGGACTTATTACATCACCAGACGCAAGAGTCCGTGTTAACGGAACGATGAATGTCACAGCTAACGTGACAATGAATGATTACCTAAAAGGCGACAATAACTCGTCACAGTTAACTTGGGCTGGTCACATCAACGTATCGAATACAGCACAGTTCAGTAATACAATGGGTGTTACAGGTGCAGTAAACTTCGCGAATACTTTTGATGTCGTAGGAGCGATGGAAGCTCAGAACACCGTTAACATCATTGGTGCGACAACGACACAAAATACTATTAATGTTCTTGGTGCTGCGACATACCAGAACACAATGGCTATCACAGGTGCGACCACAATCGGAACGACTCTGGGAGTCACAGGTGCGACCACATTAAGCTCTACACTGGGAGTGTCAGGACATACACACTTACAGTCAACAGTTGATGTCGATTCAAACTTAAACGTAGATGGAACAGCACAGATAGACGGAGCCACCGTAATTGATGGCACACTAAATGTTAAGAGTGCAGTAGACTTTGACAGTAATTTGAATGTAGATGGAACGATTTCCGTAACCAGTCATGCGAACTTTGATGGGGAAATACGGATTGAAGCGAACGGAACTGCTGCACAGTACCGAATTCTACGTTCGCTAGACTCAGATGGTCGCTCTAATTGGGTAGATTTTGGAGTGTTCGATCTGAGCAATAACAGAGTATTCTAATGACCGTAAGAAGACCCCTTACCTTCAACAGCGGAGGTTCAACTCAAGGGATGAGGCAGATAGCCGATTCAGAAATGGCACTGCTTCGATATAACCTAGCAGTTGCTTACGCCGATTCCATAAATGGTGGTATTGGTAGTATTGGTGCAGTATCCACAGGAACAGGAAAAGTAGACATTTTTAGTCCAGGCGGTAGTTCTGTCACAGATACAAAAAGGACTCAAGTTACAACTTCCAATTCCGCAGGTGGCTCAGCCGCAGAAGACTGGCCAGCTTATTCTGGACCAGGCACATCAGTACACAACCAAATTCGTTGGCAACAGAATTTCGATTCTCAAAGTTCCCCCTCTAACTCAACACTGAACAGCACTGGCTGGCTTTATTATGTTGGTGATAACTATAACTTTCGTTATGTCTCTAATGAAACAGATGTTGTAGACACCATTATATCTGACACTATTTCGGAAATGAGGACAGTACATTCCGTAGGAACTTATTATGTTGCTACAGGTGCACCTTTTCACGGAGGGAATGGAACTTGGACAGACAAAGGAGTAGTTTTTACTGATACAACATACAGTGCTGGTTCAACTACTTACAGACTTTACTTAAAAAGAAATCTTAGTGATACTTCATCTGTCTCTGGTAACGCTCCTATTTACAGATGGGGCAGTAGTCCACAGGGATTTCGACAAATAGATGTTGGCACTGGAGGTGGTCTGATTCAGAACATTCTCTTGCCCTATTTAAAAAGGAAAGCCGCAGGTTCAGGACAACTACAATATAAGGTGGCAACTTCATCTTCAGGCTTAGCTAGGGGAACTATGATAGACAAAAGACAGGAATCGTATTCTGAGTCTAGAAGTTATTCATCTCCAAATTATACATCAACGAGGACACCTTCAGGTGGTACTTCAAATATTTCAACCTATTATTTTCAAATGATATGAGATCGCCAAGATGGGTAATCTGGATTACCAATCCAGAAGAAGACAAATTATTAGAACGACCCTCTTCTGTAGAAGTTATTACTACAGACGAAGAGCACAGGGATGAATGGTTACACGAGTCATTTCTTATGGACCCAGAGTCAGGTTCTTATCAAGAACTATTAAATGACGAAAGATGGGGTAAGGGAAATCACGAAATTTTGAGAGGAGCTATTGACGCTTCTACTGCAGAATGGAATGAACTAGAACAAGAAGGCGCCAAAGAAATGGCAGAGTTCAGGCAATGGAAAGACCAGAATAAAACACTCGTCACACCTGACCATGAAATTATTGAAAAGGAAGTGATAAAAAAGGAAATCGAACCACTTTCTCTTTGGAAACTAGAAGAAGTTTCTAACGAAGAAATCTTCAAGTTAAAGCTGGATATGTTTGAAAAGGATTTTGTTCAAAATGCAGACAGAGAAGTGAAGGCTTCTATTCGGAAGAGTAGTTCCATTTTTGAACTTGTTTCTCTTTACCACTCTTTAATTCCTTCTCCATAGGGTAATGTATTAAACGAATGTCTGGATGAAAACCTCCCATCCAGAGGTAATCGTGTTTATACTTTTCGTTCATCATGAACTGATAGTCTGAACAGGGGTTGTTCTTCCATTTTGTATGCCATGCGTCTGGAACGAATTTCATTTTTAACTTCTCAGTTCCACATCTTCCCCTGACACAATCTTCAACAAAATTCATTTCTCCGTTGACAGGACCACAAGTTATTCCTTGTTCGATATAGTGGGCTTGCCAATATTCTTTATCTTTTCTAAAAGTTTCTGCAATGTATCTCGTATCTTGCGGCCAAAATTTATAAAATCCTCCAGCGATTTTGTAGTGTTTTGGAGTAGGGTTGTCTTGACCCCACCAATTTCTTGTAACCAAGAACTCACCTCTTTCAATAGGCAATTCAAAAAGGTCGGTATAACGGCCAACGAAGTTAAGGTCAATGTCAATAAGTACAATGGGTTGAATTTCGTCTGCTTCAAAGGCTCTAAGTTTGTTCCATTGAAGTGATATGTCAGGTTCCGCCTCACGAATCCATGTGATAGGTCCCAGCTTTTGCTCAAGATCGTGTTCATAGTGAATGCCATATTTGTCTCCTATTCTTACAGCGTATATTTTGTAGTCCATTCTGGTATTTCAACATCATGATTAAGAAGGCATATTGGAAAAGATTGTTCTCTTTCATCCCAATACCAAGACCACGCTATGCGGTCAAAAATTCTAAAGTCAACTTGCTGGTATAGATATTCGTCAATTCCTTTTGTGTATCTCGACCTATCCATCCCGAATGCAATATCCATTCTGTCTCCCTTCCACGCCATGACAGATGAATTCAGTGGAGTGTGGTAAGGTGGTCTCCACCAAGCATACAACAGCGTGAAATCATCCCTGACCACATCTATTGTATCTTTGATAACGACATCCAAATCGAAGTAAACATAATTCTCGTCTTCTTTACGGCATTGTTCAAACATTTTCAGTTTGTCATAGACCGAACCTTCACCACGAGTAATAACATGAGTTCGTGAATATTCAAACCCTACATTGTACAACTGATATTCAATATTAGTACATGCTGAACGTGGGTACTTATCACCTGTACATACCATAACTACTGTTGTCATATTCCATCCGCACCTAAATTGTTTCCGTAAACGTATGTATGAGTATCATCGTGATACTTGTCGTACAAGTTAAAAAGACCATTCTGGGACATTAGTTGTGCGTGATTGTGTATAGGATTACAGTCACCATTATGTCCCTTCGCGTCTCCACGCAGAATGAACTCTCCTTGGTGAACCTTACCTACTGGGAAGGTTTTTTCACAATTCCAATGAACGACACAACCTTTAAATTCCACCTTATCAAAAATGGCGTCTTTACAGATTACATCATCCTTGTCTTTGTAATTTATGTCATAGTTAATACAGTGAACAATAATACCCAACTCTCTAAGTTGGTCCATTAGTTCAAAGTCGTTGCACGCGATAAAGGTTAGTTCATCGTGCTCAGTAAGCCATGAATAAATCAGTTTCGTGGAGTTCATAGTGTTTTTTGTATACAGAAATTTTGTTATTGTAAAGATGAGAGGTATTGAATAAAGTCACTTTACCTCCCAAACCATCTACATTATAGTTTGAAAACAAACCTTCGCCCCAAAAACTTAAACGGTTATTTCGGGCGTGCTGGTAAAATAAATACTTGTCGAGACTTTTATAAGTCCAAGCTATTTTTTCCCAGTGTTCTTCTGTATACTCGCGTAGCCACGTAGCTTTACCTTTATCCCAGAATACAAACGAACTATTGACATGACAGGATGATCCTTTTCCATAAGGTCTCAAACTCATATCTCTAAAGTCGTTCCAGTGATTCCAGATAAAAGTTATGTTTGGATGTGGGCGAGTAATTAGTTCTGTTATATTTTCGTTGATGTGGATATCTAAATCCAACCATCCATTTACTTCGCTTTCATCCCTGTTTATGAGCATCAACTTCTCATACGTGAACATTCGTTCTGTGTCGTATGGTCTTAGTTCTTTGATATCGCGATGCTCAATCTCAGTTGTTATTCCTTTCGTATCATCTGTCCATACAGTTAGTTGGAATGGTATGTCCAGATTCTTGGTGATAAGTGTATATAGTCGATTCACATATTGTGAATCATATTTATTTCCCCATTTCAGTACATTCAGTTTGACCAAAGTTCCGCCTTAGATGTGGGTTTTCGCTTTGGTATCTTTGAGTCAGCACTTGAGACGCAAGTGTCTGTGACACATGGCATGGGTTTGTCAAAGAGTTTAAATCCTGTTTGGATGTTTCCAAGAGGTACATCGCTGCAAGAATAAGACCGCTTAATAGAACCATCAGGCTCACGAATAATAATGGACCTAAAGCCTGACGAGCATGTCCAGTTCTTAAACTTGTTAAAACCGAAAGAGTTGAATCTTTCCGCTTGGTCGAGACGCCATGTTTTCCCTGAATCATCTCTCATTTCTATTTGATAATGTTGTCCGTTCTCCGCTGTCCTATGCTGGAACTTTGATTTAGGTCTTACGACCTTTCTTTTCTGCTCCGTAAAATCTTGTTGTGGCATCCCATTACGAAGAACCTCAAACATTCTATCGGTATATCCGTCAACCACGAAACTGGCCGTAGGGTCACTCATTGGTTTTAAAGTAACGTTGATCCCCCTATCGAAAAAGTATTCAGCATCTTCCCAGAGTTCGTCAAATCTGTCTGGGATCATAACTTGGTTAACCGTCACTTGGATGTCTCTGGATTGCAGAAAATCTAATTTATCAGCAAACTCCATTCGCTTTTGTTTTGTGTTAACATACTGCTTATGATACGAAGCTGTAATGGAAACTCTATGGAAATCTCTCGTTACATCTGCATAAGATTCCCAAT
>Ga0098054_1000945_pt1 | contig 15673 bp, 19 predicted proteins | sample 16_taG_FD_75048 | JGI IMG/M metagenome (GOLD analysis project Ga0098054, IMG submission 75048) | Marine viral communities from the Subarctic Pacific Ocean - 16_ETSP_OMZ_AT15313 metaG | ecosystem: Environmental > Aquatic > Marine > Oceanic | place: Pacific Ocean | collected 2015-01-18
ATCTCTACTCCTTCTGTAATCTCTGTACCGTACTGCAAGAAACCTGCCTCGTAGTTGGTAATGATGATTACCAAAGCGGTCATGGTACAGATCACAACGGTATCCACAAAAGGCTCCAATAGAGCAACAATACCTTCACTCGCAGGATACTTGGTACGTACCGCGGAGTGAGCAATAGCTGCCGAACCTACACCAGCTTCATTAGAGAAGGCTCCCCTACGAATACCTTGGATCATTACACCGATAAGTCCACCTGCAATTCCCAGTCCGGAAAACGCTCCTTCGAAAATTAATCCGAAAGCATCATCAATGGAAGAGAAATTTGCTCCTAAAATAATTAAGGCTGCCAAAACATAAACACCAGCCATGAAAGGGACAATTTTTTCTGTTACGGAAGCAATCCTTTTGATTCCTCCAATAATTACGATGGCTACCAATACGGCCATAATAATACCGAAATACAATCCTGCATTGTCGTTTTCAAGGTTGAACAAATCCACAAACTGGGCAGCTGCCTGGTTGGCCTGGAACATGTTTCCTCCACCAAAAGAACCTCCAATAACAAAAATGGCGAACAATACCGCAAGTACTTTTCCCAGTCCTTTGGCATTTTTCTCTTTAAGACCTTTGGTCAAATAGTACATAGGACCACCGTAAACGGTTCCGTCCTCACCAACATCTCTATATTTTACACCCAAGGTACATTCTGCAAACTTTGAAGCCATACCAAGGAGTCCTGCTAAAATCATCCAAAAAGTAGCTCCAGGGCCACCAATGGATAAAGCAACGGCCACACCTGCTATGTTACCCAATCCAACAGTTGCGGATAGGGCAGCGGTAAGTGCTTGAAAGTGAGAAACCTCCCCATGGGCAGATTCATCCCTAATGGTATCTGGCAAATCATGTTCCTCTGCCGTATCGCCATATAAGTGATCTACTCCATGCTTTTCAATATCTTCATACTTACCTTGAACCACCTTTATCGCAGTCCAAAAGCCAGTAAAGTTGATCAGCTTAAAATAAATGGTAAAGTACAATGCACCTCCTACCAAGACAATTAAAACCCAAGGAATCTGAAATTCTTCAGAAAAAGGAATCTCGTAGAATATGGCATCGACGAACCAACTCGTGTATTTGGAGAATACAGCATCAATTTTATCCGATGTACTTTCTTCCTGCGCAAAAGAAAGAGCTGGCAACATTAAACTTAATAAGGAAAGAAGTCTATACTTCATCATAATGTTTTGGTTATGTTAGTTTTTTGTAAAGGCCCCAATATCCTAAAAAATTTCTACGCAAAAAAATTAAAGGGTGTTAAACTAGCCTATCTGAAACATTTGGTTGAGCTTCCTGATCTGCTCCGGCCTTCCTAAAACAATAACCTTACTATTAGGTTGTAAAACCATATCCGCTTCTGGGTTAATGATATATTTCCCATCTGGGTCAATGTAACCTATTATGGTACAACCTGTTTTTCTTCTTAAGTCCAAATCTCGTAAGGAATTACAATCCATCTGATCGGTGAAATCCTCTATACTAACTTCTTCCAAGTTCGTGGTATGCTCGCCTTCTATGGAGAGTTGATCCAAGAAGGTAATCAAATCCGGCATCACCACTAAAGAAGCCATATGGTCACCACCAATTTTATCGGGCATTATGACCTTGTTCGCCCCAGCGAATTCCAACTTTTTTACGGAAGTAATTTGCGAAGCTCTACTAATAATGAATAAGTTTTTGTTGAGTTGCCTTGCGGAAAGTACTATAAATAGGTTGGCGGCATCATCAGGCACGGCAGTGATCAAATATTGGGCACGGTCAATTCCAGCTTGGCGCAATACCTCATCCTCATTGGCATCCCCTTCTATAAACAAAACATCCTCTTCATGCCGCTCAATGATTTCCTTATCCCTTTCTATTACCACAAAAGGTTTTTTATAGGCTATCAATTTTTCGGCGGCTTGCATACCATTTCTACCAAAACCGCAGACCACAACATGGTTTGACAGACTGTCTATTTGTTTTTTCACTTTTTTCTTTTTTAGCATGTCCAGTGAATTTCTTCCTAAAATATATTCCGAGACCACGGAAATGGCAAAACCAAATATAAAAACACTGGTGACGATTAAAAATACGGTAAAAATCTTTGCATTGGCATCCAAGGGCCTTACTTCCGAAAAGCCCACAGTGGTAACCGTAATAATGGTCATGTAAATAGCCTCTATCCATGTAAAATCGGACAGCATCTTGTAACCCACCACCCCTATCAATAATACCATTATCATTAGGGTAAGTGCCACAAGTATTTTGGAGCGCATTAATTTAATCATGATCAGAGGTCAAATACCGAGGTTCTTTTTGTATAAATCAAGTCTTTAATCCGAAGCCAGAATGCAATAAAAAGGTAAAGGGCAAATCCAAAGCCCAAGGTTACAAATGTCAAATAGATGAAACTGGTACGTACCACACGGGCTCTGATACCAAGTCTTTCAGCTATCCGCCTACACACCTCGAAGCCTCTTTTTTGAAAGTAGTAAAGCGTATTATAAAATAAAGACATGGTTAAAATTATGTATTTCTATTCAATAATTGTGTACCAATGGCGCATTGCATGCATTTATTTTTAGAACAATAATTATTGTAGAGCTCCAACTTTGCCTGACTTTCCAAGGCATTTTGTGTTTTTGATCCAATTTGCTTAAAGTTTTTGATGATGGAATTCTCTTCCCTTCCTATCTGGGAAACCAACTCAATCAACTCCTCGTTCCAATCCTTTCCTACATGCTTTGCATAGCAAAACCTGAGGGGAACCAAGGTATTGATGATGACTAGGTCGATAAATTTCTTGGATAATTTTTTTACCCGCTTATTGGAGATCTTACCAAAGGTATAGTGATCCTCCCAATATGATCCTGCGCAAACTTCAAAAACTTGGTAAATATCCTCAAGTTTGTTCAAATCCATCAATTTGGAAAAAATATTGTGATTACCTAAGTACAGATTAACTAATTGCGAAATCCTTATGGTGGGGAAATTTGGAGGCCTTAATCCGAAAAAATCCGGTTTTGCCAGACTCTCGGTCAACTCAAACTTTTGGGTCAGGTATTTATACTCTTTTTTGAGTTGTAAATAATAGGTATCCGTACAATCGGAAACATTCAAAAGTCCAAAATGGCCAAAAAGCAAAGCTTCCAATTGAAATGGTTCGTTACTAGTTTTACGAGCAATCGAAAAATCCAATTGCTTGGCCCGTTCCAAAAAGTATGGCCCATTGACCTTAGAACCAAAATTCTTGGCCAACAATTTAAAAAGGACTGCTTCCCAATCATTTTTGGATGTTTCCAATAAATCCATGATTAATTTGGATTTATGTTCCAACCGCTCAATGTATAATCGATGCAACCAGTTTTCAACCAAAAATAAATCCAGTTCCTTTAAATCCTTTTCACAGTTAATGAAAGAAGAACGGGAGTTTTCCAACAGATTTCGATAACGGTTCAAAAGTTCTTCGGAAACATAGTGCTTCACCTCCAAAGTTGGAATTTGTGAACCGTCTTTTCTAAAAACAGCAATGTCATCCTCCCAAACTACATGAAGAATGACATTGTCGTAATTTTCATCTGTTTCGTGATGATGCGCATACCAATCCGAAGATCTTAGGTGCATTTCCACATTACCGGCCCACAGCTGACCATCGATTTCAACTTTTGCGTTAAAAAAATCGGGGCCCGCGACCCTGTTTTGGATTCCGGTCGCCTTGACCAAAACGGTCTTGTTGTTGCTAGTACATAGCTGTTTGGTTGGAAGCTTGTTGTGCTTCCAAATAAAATAAAGTAGGTCTTCTCGCATTGATTTGGGATAAATGGAGGTCTACTCTGTCCGCTCGCCTTCCCAATTCATAAAGCCGCCCTCCAAGTTATATGCATTTTCTATTCCTATGCTGTTCATAATGGCACAAGCCTGTCCGCTACGGGCGCCCGACCTACAGTAAACATAATAATTTTTGGACTTGTCCAGTTTTCCAAGTTCTTCCAGAAAGCCTTGTCCCAAATAAATATCAATATTCACCGCGCCAGGAATATATCCTTCCTCAAATTCTTGGGGGGTACGAACATCCAACATTAAGGCATTGTCGTCATTTTTCATTTGTTCTTCCCATTCTTCTTGTGATAAATCTGCCATTTTTCTCAATTTAAGTTCTGCAAAAATAAAAATCCGGAGCGTTACTCCAGATTTCTACTTGTTTTATTTTTGTTGCGTGCTATTTTATACCACACCTAATGGTAAAAGCTACTACAAAAATCAACAGCAAAGGTGACCATCCTAAAATCTTTATTTTTTTTCATAGTTGATTATTCTATGAATTTATTCAACTCTTCGTTCAGTTCTTCGTACGTAAAACCACGCTCATAAAAAGTTCGTTTGTCCTTATTATATATTAAGGTAGCAGGAATTGCCCCGCCCCACGTTTCTGAAACTTTTGGAATCCAATCATTCTGCTTTGGATCGTCCAATATCACAACCTTAGCTTGTATGTCTTTCTTTTCCACATAGGGTTCCAATTGGGTCTTCCACATATTGGGCATATCCAAGCTTACGAATATCACCTCAACATCATTGTCCTTTTGTTCAGCATACACTCTCTCAAAATAGGGCATTTCTTGAATACAAGGTTTACACCAGGTCGCCCAAAAGTTAATGATGTAGGTTTTATCGTCCTCCTTGTTCAACAAAGGCTCTAGACCTTCAAAATCATAAATGGGAAACTTAACTTCTGATGTTGAATTGTCTTCCTTCGCAATCACTTCTTTATCAGCGGTTTCTGCAACCTCTTTGTTCTCCCTCTTCTTTTCGGCGCAACTCAAGAAAATGGCGACTACTAGTCCAAAAATTAATAACCTATTCATTATCCGATTTTTACACCTCCTAAAATACGCACCGAACATACCACATTTCAGTCTTTAACAAAAATTTATCAATCAAAAATTTGGTACAACATGCAAAATCTACATACATTTGTATATACAAATATTGTTTATACATGAATGTTGAAGAAATAATAAAAACCTCAAAAAAAATTCCTTTGGAACCCAGGACCCTAATTCACATGGAATTGGTACATAATAAAATCAATGAAATTATGTACGGGGCCCTGAAACCATTTGAGGTCTCTTTACAACAATTTAATGTATTGCGAATTTTAAGAGGGCAGCAAGGTAAACCCGCCAACCTTTCAACTCTTAATGAGCGTATGGTGACCAAAATGAGCAACACAACACGATTAGTGGATAAACTTTTGTCCAAAGGTTTCGTTAACAGAACCGTTTGTCCATCTAATAGAAGAAAAGTAGAGATAGTAATCACTGATTCAGGTCTCAAGGCTTTGAAACAAATGGATGAATCATTGGAAGATGCTCATAAGGTCATCTATCAAAATTTTAAAAAAGAAGATTTAGAACAATTAAACTATTTACTGGATAAATTTTAAATATAGCATGAGTACAGTTATTGAAAATAGAACATGGCGCTACGCCACCAAAAAATTTGATGCCAACAAAAGGGTGTCAGAGGAAGATTTACAAACACTTTTGGAAGCTACACGCCTGAGTGCTTCTTCTTACGGACTACAACCCTATCACGTAATTGTGGTTTCTGACCAAAAAGTTAAAGAACAGTTGAAACCTGCTTCTTGGGGTCAGTCTCAAATTACCGATGCGTCACACATTATCGTATTTGCTAACGCTACGGATTTTGGCGAAGAATTGGTAGATGATTTCCTGGAAAATGTAAGCAACACCAGAAACATTCCTATGGAAGGCCTTAAAGGGTACTCCGACTTTATGAAGTCGAAACTTATGGATCTCCCCGCAGATACCAAAGGTACCTGGACAGCAAAACAGGCTTATATCGCTTTCGGAAATTTAATGCAAGCGGCAGCTGAATTAAAAATTGACACCTGCCCCATGGAAGGTTTCGAATCTGACAAATACAATGAAATTCTAGGTCTTAACGGCAAAAACCTAAATGCGGTAGTTGTTTTGGCAGTGGGGTACCGCTCAGATGAGGACGAAACCCAACACCTGCCAAAAGTGCGAAAATCAAAAGAAGAATTATTTACTCATATATAATTATTGAACCCTTAACAATTAAAAACAGAAATTTAAAGCAATCATGAAAAAGACAATTTTAAGTTTAACATTGATCACCCTATTTGCATCCGCTGCAGTAGCGAACCCAGTTGAAAAAGAAACCAAAGAAGTAAAAACTTCTGAAAGCCAAGTAACCTGGAAAGGATACAAAGTGGGAGGTTCTCACACAGGAACCATTTCTCTTCAATCCGGAGCTTTGGAATTTGACGGTGAAAAATTGGTTGGTGGAAGCTTTGTTGTGGATATGACAAGCATCAACACTACTGATTTGGAAGGTGAATACAAAGACAAATTGGACGGACACCTAAAATCTGATGACTTTTTTGGTACGGCCAATCACCCAACAGCCAAATTGGTTTTCACTAAAGTTAAATCAACAGGGAAAAATTCATACGAAGTAAAAGGAAACCTTACTATCAAAGGTACCACCGAACCTATATCTTTCGATGTTTCCGTTTATGGAGACAAAGCAACAGCTACAGTGAAAGTTGATAGAACAAAATACGACGTTAAGTACGGATCAGGAATCATTGGTACGGCCAAAGATAAATTGATCTATGACGAATTTGATTTGGTAGTTGATTTACAGATGTAATCAGTACCTGTTTAGTGTGTGAAAATCCCGTCCAAGAATTTCTCGGACGGGATTTTTTATTTTAAACAAAACATTGTTGTGCCGTTAAAAATTCCTCCCTATATTTGAAGCAATGATTAACAGAACAATAAATAACTGGTGGTGGATTAACTTACGGAAAACCTCGTGAGCTAAGTCCCCATTATAACCATATAAAAGGCTTGTCATCACGACAAGCCTTTTTCATTTTATAGAGCTAATATGAAATACGAATTAAAAACACATTACAAAAAAATACTTGCGGACACCATTACGCCCGTAAGTGTTTATCTAAAAATTCGGGACAAGTTCCCCAATAGTATCCTTTTGGAAAGTAGCGACTACCACGCCAACGACAACAGTTTTTCGTACATCTGCTGCAATCCCATTGCATCGATTGAGGTAGTGAACGAAACCATTACCCAAAGGTTTCCTGATGGCACCAAAGAAATCACCGAAATCACACCAGATACCGATGTTACCGAGGTCATTCACAACTTTAGCAAGAAATTTACGGTAGCTCAAAACAACTTCAAGTTCATCAACAACGGACTGTTCGGATATATGGCCTACGATGCTGTTCGTTACTTTGAAGATGTACAGATTTCAAAAAAGGAAGATTCTGTCAATATTCCGGATATTTATTATGCGGTATACAAGAATATTATTGCCATCAATCATTTTAAGAACGAGGCCTATTTGTTCGCACATTGTTATGATTCCGAAAGCAATGTGGATGAGATTGAACAGCTTTTCAACGTTCGTACCTTCTCATCCTACAACTTTAATAAAGAAGGTGAGCCAGAATCCAACCTTAAAGATGAACACTATAAAGAACATGTAGAACTCGCTAAAAAGCATTGCCAGCGAGGTGATGTTTTTCAATTGGTACTATCCAGAAGGTTCAAACAAAAATTTAAGGGAGACGAGTTCAATGTGTACCGAGCGCTTCGCTCCATCAATCCCTCCCCTTACCTATTCTATTTTGATTACGGCGACTTTAAAATATTCGGAAGTTCTCCCGAAGCACAACTGATCGTAAAAGAAGGCAAAGCAGAGATTCACCCTATTGCTGGGACCTATAAACGTACAGGGAACGATGAAAAAGATGCCGAATTGGCCAAAAAACTGGCACAGGACGAAAAAGAAAACAGCGAACACGTTATGTTGGTCGACCTTGCCCGAAACGATTTGAGCCGCAATGGAAATACCGTAAACGTGGAGACCTATCGAGAGGTGCAATATTTCTCACACGTTATCCACTTGGTGTCCAAAGTAACCGGACAAAAGAAAAACGAAAGCACCACTATGAAAGTCGTCGCCGACACCTTCCCTGCAGGAACATTGAGCGGAGCACCAAAACATATGGCCATGCAGCTCATTGAAAAATACGAGAAAACAAGTCGTTCTTATTATGGCGGAGCCATCGGGTTTATGGATTTTGAAGGCAACTTTAACCATGCCATTATGATCCGAACATTTTTGAGCAAGAATCACGAACTGTATTATCAAGCAGGAGCAGGTTTAGTGGCAGCCTCCAACCCCGATGATGAACTCCAAGAAACCTACAATAAATTGGGCGCATTGAACAAAGCACTCGAAATTGCCGAAACAATCTAAGCATGGGACGAAAGATTTTAATGATAGACAACTACGATAGTTTCACTTACAACTTGGTGCACTATTTGGAAGATTTGGATTGCGAAGTAACCGTAAAACGGAACGACCAACTCACTTTGGAAGAAGTAGAACCTTTTGAATATATAGTTTTATCACCTGGACCCGGAATCCCGGATGAAGCGGGGCTTTTAAAAGAAATCATAAAAACCTACGCACCTACCAAACGTATTTTTGGAGTTTGTTTGGGATTACAGGCAATCGGAGAGGTTTTCGGTGGGACCTTGATCAACCTCGACCAAGTATATCATGGAGTGGATACCACCATTATGATAACCAAAGACGATCCAATTTATAAGGACATGCCGAAAACCCTTCAGGTGGGACGATACCATTCTTGGGTAGTGGACCCCGATTTACCAGAAGCCTTGGAAATCACCGCGGTGGACGAAAACGGACAAGTAATGTCACTTCGACATAAAGAATATGATATTACGGCAGTACAGTTTCACCCAGAATCCGTTTTGACACCCGAAGGAAAACAAATGCTTAAAAATTGGTTGTATAGCTAGAACCATGTCATTCCTGAGAAATCAGGAATCCAAAACAATAACAGAATAGATTCCTGCTTTCGCAGGAATGACAAATCAAGGAAATGAAAGAGACATTAAATAAACTAATCAATCACGAGATACTCCCCAAGGAAGAAGCCAAACAGATTTTGGTAAACATTGCCAATGGGGCGTACAATACCTCACAAATTGCCGCATTTTTAACCGTTTACATGATGCGTAGCGTGACCATTGAAGAATTGGAGGGCTTTCGAGATGCCCTATTGGAACTTTGCCTCGCCGTAGACCTTGCCGAATACGACCCCATTGACCTTTGTGGAACAGGGGGAGACGGAAAAGATACCTTCAATATTTCCACCTTGGCCTCTTTTGTGACAGCAGGAGCGGGAATCCACGTAACCAAACATGGAAATTATGGGGTTTCCTCAAAATGTGGCAGCAGCAATGTGATGGAGTTTTTGGGCATCAAATTCAGTAATGAGGCTGATTTTCTAAAGAAAACTATAGAGGAAGCCGGTATTTGTGTGCTTCACGCACCCTTGTTTCACCCCGCTATGAAGAACGTTGCTCCCATCCGAAGAGAATTAGCAGTAAAAACATTTTTCAATATGTTGGGACCTATGGTAAATCCGGCGTTTCCAAAAAACCAAATGGTAGGTGTGTTCAGCTTGGAATTGACAAGAATGTATGGATACCTATATCAAAATACAGATAAAAAGTTTACCATTTTAAATGCTTTGGACGGCTATGACGAAATCTCTTTGACAGGGGACACCAAAACCATATCCAATAACTCCGAAGCTATGTTAAGACCTGCTGATTTTGGCGTAGAAAAAGTTTTACAGCAAGAAATCGTTGGCGGCGAAGACGTAGCAGAATCCGCCCAGATATTCATGAATATTTTACAAGGAAAAGGTACCGAAGCCCAAAACAACGTGGTTTGTGCCAATGCTGGAGTCGCTATTGCCACGGTACAAAGCATCACGCCAATGGAGGGATTTGAAAAAGCTAAAGAGTCGTTATTTAGTGGCAAAGGTTTACAAGCTTTAAAAAAATTACAGGAATTGAGTAAGGGATAAAAATTAAAAGGAATGTCATTCCTGCGCAAGCAGGAATCCAAAATCGATGGTCAAAAACGTTCAACAAAATTATGTTTACATTTTAACCAACAAACACAATGGCACATTGTACATTGGTATGACCAATTCTTTAGAAAGAAGGATTCTAGAACATAAAGAAGGAGCTATAAAAGGATTCACGAAAAAATATGGGCTCAAAACCTTAGTCTACTTTGAAAGACATCAAAACGTAAACGATGCAATAACTAGAGCAAAACGTCTGAAAAAATGGAAAAGACAATGGAAAATTGATTTGATTGAAAAAGACAATCCCCATTGGAGCAATTTAGCCAATGATTGGTATTCTTAATGGATCCCGCATCTCGTGCGGGATGACAACTGAAACAAAAAATAATTGTCATTTCTGCGAAAGCAGGAATACAGTATAAATTAAAAAATAGATTCCGTATCAGGTGCGGAATGACAAAAAACATGAACATACTAGACAAAATAGTAGCCGATAAACGCAAAGAAGTCGATTTAAAAAAATCGCTGATCACCCTGCCCCAATTGGAAGCCTCAGTGATGATGGAGCGTACCTCTGTCTCTTTGGCGGAAGTATTGCGAAATAGCAATTCGGGCATTATAGCAGAACATAAAAGACGTTCCCCATCCAAATCGGTTATCAACCAAAGTTTGAATGTGCAGGACGTGGCCAAAGGTTATGCCGACGCAGGTGTCTGTGGCATGTCCGTGCTTACTGATGGGAAATACTTTGGGGGTTCCTTGGATGATTTGGTACTCGCAAGGGCATCCACCAACATTCCCATTTTACGAAAAGAGTTCATTATAGATGAATATCAAATCGTGGAAGCCAAAGCCTATGGTGCCGATGTCATATTGTTGATTGCTGCCATTCTGACCAGGGAAGAAATCAAAACCTTATCTGAATTGGCCAAAGATTTGGGCTTGGATGTACTGCTGGAGGTGCATAACGAGGAGGAACTGAAAAAATCCCTCATGCCCAGTTTGGATATGTTGGGGGTAAACAATCGTAATCTTAAATCTTTTGAAGTGGATTTGGAAATCAGCAAGTCGCTATCCAAAAAAATACCTGATGATTTTGTAAAGGTTTCTGAAAGCGGGATTAGTTCCGTGGAAGCTATTCGTGATTTAAAGGAATTTGACTATCAGGGATTTTTGATCGGAGAAAATTTTATGAAGACGGACGAACCAGGTAAAAGTGCTAAAAAATTCATTGATAAAATAATCGCTTAATCATTACCATGAAACTAAAAATCTGCGGCATGAACCATAACCCAACCGAGGTTGCAGCATTGCAACCCGATTATTTGGGTTTCATTTTTTGGGAGCCTTCTTCAAGATATTTTTTTGGAGATATGCCCAAATTGCCCAGTTCCATCAAAAAAGTGGGTGTTTTTGTGGACGCGCCTTTGGAAGAAGTTATGGAAAAAGTGGAGCAGTATCAATTAAATGCAGTTCAACTCCACGGAAAGGAAAGTGCCGAGTATTGTAACGCTCTTCGTCATGTTGAACTTCATTCAGCATCTCAGAAGGATGAGACCTCAGAACCAGTTAGGAGTGACCAATTTGACATCATCAAAGTGTTCTCCATCAAAGATGATTTTGATTTTGATGTACTCAAAGATTATGAGGATGTTTGCGATTATTTCCTTTTTGACACCAAAGGAAAACTCCCAGGTGGCAACGGCTATACTTTTGATTGGTCCGTTTTGGAAAAGTATCCATCAAACAAACCATACTTTTTAAGTGGTGGAATTGGATTGGATTCTAAAGAAAAACTACAAGAATTTTTAAAAAGTCCCGCTTCCAAAAACTGTTTTGCCATCGATGTGAACAGTAAATTTGAAAGAGCGCCCGGATTAAAAAATATAGAAGACTTAAAAATATTCATCGAATCGCTTGAGAGCGATATTAACTAAAAAAGAAACCTATGAAGAGCTATCATGCAGATGAACGGGGGTATTACGGGGAGTTCGGGGGAGCATTCATCCCCGAAATGCTGTATCCCAATTGCGAAGAGCTTCGGCAGAACTATCTAAATATTATGGAGGACCCTTCTTTTAAAGAAGAGTTTCATCAATTGCTCAAAGATTATGTTGGTAGACCTACGCCCCTTTATTTCGCTAACCGTTTATCAGAAAAGTATAGCACAAAAATCTATCTCAAACGGGAAGATTTATGCCATACCGGTGCTCATAAGGTCAATAATACCATCGGACAGATTTTGATGGCCAAAAAATTGGGCAAGAACCGAATCATTGCAGAAACAGGAGCAGGTCAGCACGGTGTGGCCACAGCAACCGTTTGTGCACTAATGGGAATTGAGTGCATTGTGTACATGGGCGAAATAGACATTGCCCGTCAAGCCCCAAACGTAGCTCGCATGAAAATGCTGGGCGCAGAGGTAAGACCTGCCACATCGGGCAGTAAAACATTGAAAGATGCCACGAACGAGGCAATTCGAGACTGGATCAACAATCCAGTGGACACACATTACATTATTGGTTCTGTTGTTGGCCCCCACCCCTACCCGGATATGGTGGCTAGATTTCAATCGGTTATCTCGGAAGAAATTAAAAATCAACTTCAGGAAAAAGAAGGTCGTGAAGACCCAGATTATGTGGTGGCTTGTGTAGGTGGCGGAAGTAATGCCGCAGGAGCATACTATCATTATTTAGATACTCCCGAAGTAGGCATAATTGCTGTGGAAGCAGCAGGAAAAGGGATACATTCTGGTGAAAGTGCTGCTACTTCAGCCCTTGGAAAAGTGGGTATTATACACGGTAGCAAGACCTTGTTGATGCAGACACAGGATGGACAAATTACAGAACCTTATTCCATTTCGGCAGGTCTGGATTATCCTGGTGTTGGTCCCATGCATGCGCACTTGTACGCCTCGGGCCGCGGGGAGTTTATTTCCATTACCGATGATGATGCCATGAAAGCCGGTTTGGAACTTTGCAAACTGGAAGGTATTATCCCAGCTATCGAGACATCTCATGCCCTTGCCATTTTTGAGAAAAGGAAATTCAACCCGGATGATGTAGTGGTAGTGAACCTATCAGGACGTGGCGACAAAGATTTACAGAACTACATCGATTATTTTAAATTATAATTGAATGTCATTCCTGCGAAAGCAGGAATCCAAAAAAAATGAAATTGATTCCGCATCAAGTGCGGAATGACAACTTTTAATTTTGAACAAGAGGATTGAAAATGAACAGAATCAAACAAAAATTACAAGAGGACAAAAAAATCCTTTCCATATACTTTTCCGCTGGTTATCCAAATTTGAATGACACGGTACAGATTATTCAAGATTTGGAGAAAAGCGGAGTAGACCTCATCGAAATAGGGCTTCCATTTAGCGATCCTTTGGCAGATGGCCCTACTATTCAGGCCAGTTCCACTGCTGCTCTTAAAAACGGAATGAACACAGCTTTGCTCTTTGAGCAGTTAAAAGATATTCGAAAAACGGTTTCCATTCCCTTGATTTTGATGGGATACTTTAATCCCGTGCTTCAATATGGAGTGGAGGAATTTTGTGCCAAATGTGAAGAAATTGGTATTGATGGACTAATTCTGCCCGACCTTCCATTGGATGTCTACAAAGAGGAATACGAAACTATTTTCAAAAAACACGGATTGATCAATGTATTTTTGATCACTCCGCAAACCAGTGATGAACGTATCAAAGCCATTGACAATGCTTCCGAAGGATTTATTTACATGGTGAGTTCGGCGAGCACCACAGGGGCCAAACAAGGATTTGGAGCGGAACAATCAAATTATTTTGACCGCATTGCCAACATGCAATTGAAAAATCCTCAAATCGTTGGATTTGGCATCAGTAATGCAGAAACTTTTGGACAAGCGACTCAAAAAGCCAAAGGCGCCATCATTGGTTCGGCCTTCATCAAACATTTAACAGAAAATGGTGTAGATGGAATTAGTGACTTTGTGAAGCAAATTCGTTAAATTTCAGCTTTTAAAATCAACACTGATTTGTCTCATGAAGAAAACGCTATCCCTTGTTTCCCTATTCCTTACTTTTTCCCTTTTTGCACAAGATGATGTTGCTGTAAAATCTCAAGTGGCCGATGCCATTAACGAGATTCGAGAATTTATTGCCATTCCCAACGATGCCTTGGATGCAGCCGATATCGACCGAAACATTATGTGGTTGAAGCGCAAATTCGGTGATAGAGGTTTTAACACCGCTGTTTTGGATACAGAAGGGCTTCCCTTGTTTTTTGCCGCCACGCCTGTTAGTGAGGACAAACCAACCGTTCTTATTTACATGCATTTTGATGGCCAATCTGTCGATCCATCCAAATGGGACCAACCTAATCCCTACCAAGTGGTTTTAAAAGCACCAAAAGATGAAGGTTTTGAGACGGTTTCCTTTGATGAGTTGGGAGATGATATTAACTATGATTGGCGGTTGTTCGGAAGGTCAACTTCTGATGATAAATCACCTATTGTGATGCTCTTGAACGCTATGGATTTGTTAAAGAAAGATCGCAAGGAAATTCCTTTCAATGTGAAGGTGATTTTGGATAGCGAAGAAGAAAAAAGCAGTAAACCTTTACCTGCCGCCGTAAAACAATATCGCGAACTATTGGAGTCCGATTTTTTGATGATTGTTGACGGACCTGTTCACGCTTCGGAAAACCCAACTGTCGTTTATGGTTGTCGCGGTATTACAACCCTTACCCTGACGACTTATGGTCCTATTAAACCACAACACAGTGGACATTATGGAAATTATGCGCCTAACCCTGGATTCCAGTTAGCACAATTACTGGCCACCATGAAAGATGCCGAAGGTAGAGTGACCATTCCGGGATATTACGATGGTATTTCTATTGATGAAAGCACGGATTCAATTTTAAAAAGTGTTCCAGACAGTGACGAGGCCATAGCGGAGAAGCTACAGTTTAAAACGGCAGAAAAAGTAGGGGGCTATTATCAAGAAGCCTTACAATACCCATCCTTGAACATTCGCGGATTAGGCTCTGGCTGGGTTGGCGACAAGGCACGAACCATTGTTCCCGAAAGTGCCACAGCCGAACTGGATTTACGTTTAGTTGTAGAAAGCGATGGTAATCGTTTAAAGAAATTGGTAAAGGAATACATTGCAAAACAAGGATACAACGTTTTAGATCATGTCCCTTCCAAAGAAGAGCGCATGCAATTTGATAAAATCGTAACAGTGGAAGAAGGAAGCGTTACCGATGCCTTTCGCACAGACTTGGACAATCCCTACGGTAAATTTATTGTCAACACCTTGAATCAAAGCTTTGGTGAAGAGGTAATTCAGATACGCACCATGGGTGGCACCGTACCGATTTCACCTTTTATCAACGAATTAAAGATTCCTGCATTTATTGTTCCTGTGGTAAATCCAGACAACAACCAGCATAGCCCCAACGAGAATGTAAAGATTGGCCAGTTGGCCTATGGAATTAAGGCTTTTTATGGGGTTCTTTCTTCTGAAATGAACTAAAAAAACTCCCGATACTGCATTACCCTGAAGTCAACCGTATTGAAATCAGGGTTTTTGCTTTTTAAATCTTTATAGGCTTGTAAACTACCCACAGCTCTATTGGCTGCTCCCGA
>Ga0098054_1000963_pt1 | contig 15454 bp, 37 predicted proteins | sample 16_taG_FD_75048 | JGI IMG/M metagenome (GOLD analysis project Ga0098054, IMG submission 75048) | Marine viral communities from the Subarctic Pacific Ocean - 16_ETSP_OMZ_AT15313 metaG | ecosystem: Environmental > Aquatic > Marine > Oceanic | place: Pacific Ocean | collected 2015-01-18
AAAAAAATACCTTCCTCCTTTTCGATCCCCATGAAGACATATGGCTGTAGCAAAAGTAACTTTTCTTTTGCTGATAAAGGAATCTGAACCAATAAAGACTTTGCCACCATTTTGGACACAATTCTTAATTTGAAGCACTATTTCGCTAAACTTGACAGGCCGCTCAGAACCTGAGTGCCAATTATTTTCAATAAAATTGTTCATATCCTATAAACGATCATATCAGATTGTCCTTATATATTTAAGGCGGCACATGGCCGCCTTAAGTTTAAATAAAATTCAAAATCCACCGATACCGTTTTCGGGTTTTTAGGTACCCCGGCTTCCATCCGGATTGTCGAGCTTCAACTTCTGCTCGAATTGCGAGGTATGCATGCCGGCCTGTAAGTTTTCTAATATAGAGAGCAATAAGGTAGTCATATATATACAATAATAAAAAGCCAACAAACAATGTTTCCAACTGTTGTTGAAAATGGACAGTTTCATGTCGAATATTTGATTCGTTAACTTTTCCTCGACAAAAAACAAGGGGCCCAATTGTAATAGCAGCAATCTTTATTGGGGCAAACTTCTCCAAGAAAAGAGGAACACGAGAGTTTTCAATAAAAAAAGGCTTCCACTCTGAAGGTCGAAAAAGTTTCATTTTTCTTTCTTTTCAAAATATACGCCCGGCTGTGGATGGTTCCGAAGCCCCATTTGTGGATGATGAAGTCCAGTATCCGCGGGAACTTCCTCCTCTTCTGGGAAAGCAGCGTCAGGATCCCTTGATATCTGTTGCATAATCTGTTTGAGGTCTTCCAAGCCATGGTTTCGATTCAGCACAAGATTAAGTTGATACCACAAGGCATGCATCTTTTCAACAGGAGGGGGAACAGGAACTTGCATATCTCGCAACGATTGAGCAACAACTGCTCTGGCTTCAGAGTCCTCGTCACCGGCAGGGTTAACCCCAGCAGGGCCAGACATTCGAGCCATGGTTACATTATCATGATCTTCCTTGATAACTTGTTTGGCGGGATCGACAGAATAGATGTTAGCAACACGGCCCGGGCTCTTAACACCCCAGACATAAGCCGCGGCTTCTTCTTTTATGATTTGGATAATTTGGTTTTTTGAAACTTTCATATGCACTCCTCGTATATCAGTAAGTAGTGCCTTTCGGCCGAAAATTTTTTCTTTTGCGACGGGATTTTTTTTACTTACCCAGTCGACTGCTAGTTGCTAGCAATTATCAACAAAACGTAGCGACTACCTTACTACCTTAATGCAGGATCTCTTGCGGTCGCTTTCAGTCTTGGTATTAAATCTTTGCGAAGCTTAAGTAATTTTTCGAACTTTGCTTTTTGACGAGTATCCGTCCAAAGAACCTTAGGTCTTTGAATCTTGCCGTCAATAAGCAATTCATCGAAATTATAAAACTTAGTTTTTGCGTTGCTATCTGCCCACGCGCTTAAAGGTGCACATATTATCACCAAAAGTATTGCTCTCAATATCATCTATAAAACCTCCTAAGGTTCTATTATGAACTTATTAAACTAAATTTTATTCAAACTTACACCAACTTTAACGAAAATGCGCTAACAGATAAACTAATATCTTATACTGACCAAAACTTATCTTGCGGACATCACCTTCTGAATTAAAATGGATCATGGCGGGTATCTGAAGTACCCCCAGTACTTGTGCTAGGTGAGCTGCCCAACTTTCATCAACATTGACAAACACAATCGAACTTGAACTTGCACTAATACCACCGGTATCCATAAGCTGCCTTAATCCTTGACATGCTTTACACCAATCGGCAGCGAATATGAGAACTATATCCTCACCGGCTTCGGTATTATACCTAACTAACTCTTTTAATGAACCTTCTGAGACATACCCTTGATACTCTACGACTCTTAGAACGTCGCTGCGGGTCTTTTGCGGAGCGGAGCACTGCGTTAGGAACGCGCAAAGCATTACCATCAGTGCTATTTTTAACCTTCTCATATACTAACTATGCCGGCATTGGCCAATATCTACTTTTTTTCTTGGGGTTTTTTACGTATTCAATCAAAAATCAACGCGCTTCGCCTAGGCCTTTTCGCTCACTGTTGTGTTTGCTTGTTTTTCTGCCGGAGTTATAGCTTTATTGTAAGTTTAAGGCCTTCAATAAGTGCTCCAACTACTGAATCACTATCCTCACAAAGAATGGCTTCAACTTGTTGCATGCTCTCCGGGGCCTCTGGATACTTGATTTCGCGAAACTTGGGGTTAGCTCCACCTGCCTCTCGAACAATACGCTCAGCGTGGTCTATCGCCTTCTCACGCCCCTTATAGGTAGCCATCTTCCATAGCGGCTTATCCAACTTTGTATTAACCGACCAAACTGTATATTTGAAAAGTTCCATTTTTTCTCCTCGGTATAATTATGCTGGACTCGATCAAATCTGTGAAATTTCTTGGAGCTATATCGCGTGTACTTAGCCACCGTCAAGGGATTGACGCTCCGGAGGGACATACATTCGGGTAGGGGGGAGGGGGAGACCCCTAAGTGTTTGATTTTATTAGAGAAAAACGTTTGTTCTTTTTGGGTTCTTTTCTTTTATTATCGCGAATGTCAAAGCTTTGACGGTGTCAATTGCTTGGCGCGTCATAGTTCTGGCGGTGTCATTGGTTTGACAGCGTCATATTATTGACGGTTGAATTTAGATAAAAAGAAACCCGGCACGATGGCCGGGTCTCAATGCGTTGGGATTTTGACGGTTTAGCTATCCAAGTTTTCCAACATCTCAGACAAGCATGCGTGCAAGTCACGCGCAGCCTGATCATCCAAGCGGATGCTGGCGCTCTTACGCGCTCCGTTGATGGTGCGGACAGAAACCCCAGCGGAGCAACCGTTAACGATGCTCTGATTGATTTCTACTCCGGCCTTGTCGTCTTCGCTCATGCAGACGAAACCCAAGTTGATGATGTTTGATGTGTGTCGTGAAATGGCCATGATGGACCCCTTTTTGTTTTGCCCTTGTGGGCATGGTGTTTAGTAGCGAGGAAACCCTTCCCTCACTTTCTTTATATATTATATCATTCTTTTTGAAATAAATCAAGTTTATTTACGAAAGCCAATGATTTCAAGTAGTTAGCTTTTTGGCTTTTAAGGGCTGCCGTGCCCGTGAAACTTAGAACCTGATTTTAAAAGAACTGGCTGCTGGTCATTCCCTCAACCTGTTATATATATTATCTCATAAAAAACGCATTAAATCAAATAAAAATGAAAACCCTAATGATATCAGTCACTTAGGTTTTCGGCACTTTCGGGCTAGTGTGCCCGTGAAACAGCCGTCAATCTATTGTCGTTTCAAGTCCCGTCATGGTCTCGTCGTATTGCATGCGCCTAGGAAACCTGAATGATCTCGCACACTTAGCAGCCGTTACATTCCTAACGCTGTCAAGTATATGACGGTCACGTTCACGCCTAGCATCGGCAAGCGTTAATAAATAATCGTTGACAAGGCGCTCTTGTATATGTATTAGGTCCATCTCGTTCAAAAGCTAACGCCCTCCATTAATAAAAGTAAAAAACCCGTTAATAAACTAACTGCATAGACTATGCAAGGGGCATAGGCTAATATAGCTATAATGCTTCACGGCCTACCAAACAGCAGACTCACAAAGTAAAGATCCAGAATCCAGAACCTCGTGTAATAGTCCCATGACTCATAAAACCTTGAATGACTATAACCGAAACGCCTTGCTGACCTATGGGGAAAGCATACACTTAGCGTTGAGTTCTTCCAGTTTCTTGTAAAGCTCATTTAGTTCTTCTCTATCTCTCTTCTCTATAGGCTCTTATATCTGAGTATAAGACAAAGGCATGAACAGCTATTGCTAACGCTATGCCTACTGTAGCTGTAATGGCTACTGGAATAATCTTCTTTTCTATTCTATCGCGGATCTTCACTCTCTGTAATAGGGCGGGCTCTAGATTCCATGATTAGCGCGGGCTTCTGGCTGTGTGTGCTTAATACCTTTATAATATTATCACCCTCGAAGAGTTTTCCTCCGATGAAGCCAAGCACAATTCCTGCTTTCTGATCTAGACCCCACGTTACAAGGTCGCCTTTCTTTATCCTCGCTTCTTTGTTTTTGTCCACGTCTTGCGTACCGTCTTCTTTGTTGATCTCTTGCTCACAGTGCGAAGTCCTCCGCGTTCTGGTTTTCGTAGTTGCGGCCCTCTGCGTCGATGAGTCGAATCTCACCCTTGATGTCATCACAATCGACCCATCGGCATTGCCCGTTGGACCACTTTACAAGCAGCTCTTGACCACCACGACGACTGCGAAGGCAAACCCCATTGCGCTCACCATGTACGGTTGTTGATTTACTCTGTACAAACATTAGCAGACCCTCCGTGCTTCGCCGTTGAATTCCAAGGTGCTGCTGGGCACCACGAGTGTGGAGCCGGGAAGCCGCGCCAGTCGATGCTTCTGTCGAATCATGTGCTTTGCCTGCTTGTTGGTGATTGGTGTGGTCGTCGTGATGCGACCTGTCCAAAGGAAAGGGGCTGTTTCATTGCCCAATCTATAGTACCATTGGTTGTTCATTATGTTTTACTCTCGAATCGCTTTGTTATTAGTTAATAAAAAATGGCGCGAAAACCCCACCGAATTCGCGCATCATCTCGTAGCCCTAGAAACTTCGTGATGAATCCCTCTGTTGCCGGGGAATGTTGCAACAGATCAAACCTAAGTGTCGCTGAAACACCAATCAGCGATCCGCTAAAGTTGCATTGTTCTCTTCAATGAAGTTGTCGATGCGACCCGAGTCGAAGAGGTCTCGGATCTGGTTGATTTCGTTCTTGTAAAGGGTGATCGGGAGTCGGCGCATGCCGTAGATCGAAACTGCACCCTTCTGGCTAACCTTCATGCGAACAACCTTTGCCGCTCGTCTCTTGAGGGCTTTGAGTTCGGCTTCGGCTGCTTCCAGTTCCGCGATGCGTTTCATTAAGTCTAGTTCGTCTTGATTCATTCTAAGTACCTTTCGGTTTCATTGGTGTTTGGTTTGGTGCGGAATTTGCCCGCACCCTCATCTTGTGTATATAATACTATCAGGTTTTCACCCCCATGTCAAGAAAAAAACGACATGAAAGTGAAAATAATTTCAATGCTCATGGTTGGCGCGAGGCGTATCTCCTACCAACCACATGCAGACTCGTTACCGGTCGCGCCAGCAACGCCCCAACCATGAGCGCCCTAAGCAGTGTTACCCTGCTCTTCATCATAGTCTTCGAGTGCCGTCTCTCGAAGCAGTTCGGTTGACTCATCATCATAACAAGCCATGCCCCTGAACTCCAACCACTCAACCAGTTCGGCCCTGCTCATCTCGGCAATGGCCTGCCTCTGTGCGTATCGCCACGTCGTACCAATTCCTTCAAAGAATCCCAAAATAGTCACCTTACTTAGCCTGTGTCGTCTGTGAAGATGTGCCACGTCGGCCATCAAGCCGCATTGCCTTGAGCGGGGAACTAACGCCGCGGTGGTGGGCCATCTTCAGATATTTCATTCGATTCGTCGGTCGGTGACACGACGAACAAGGATAAAGTGTATTAACACTGCAACAATGCATTTCAGACTCCAAAAAAATCGCGGCGAACTCGCCGCCTTAAACGGGGTCGTCGTCGAGTTGAATAGTTCACGGTATAAGAACTCAAGCGAATCATAATAAACTCTCCTAATCGATGATGTCGGCCCACATTCGGGCCTTGCCAACGTGCTGGCTGGTGGTCATGGATTTGAATCCGTGCCGCCCCTTTGCGCTATAGTCGCGCAAAACCTTGATGCCATCGGTAGTATCACCGATCTGCAACTCGTAAGAAAACAACCGCTTGCCATCGGTCCTGAACGAACCTTGATGGTTGCTTGCTTCGGTGCCTGCGGCCCATCGGCGCACAACTACTTCGTTTCTAACTCTACTCATTATTGGACTCTCCAATCTTCAACGCCATCTAAGGCAAATTTAACATCTACACCAACAACGTGGTGCTCGGTTCCGTCTCTCATAGTGACCCAACTCTGTCGGTTACTGGTCCCTCGACCTCTAACTCGGATGGATTGGATCTCGTGGGCTACAATGCCGAAATCACGTTCAAAGTCTAATTGGCGCTGCAATTGAGAAATCAACTCTTCTCGCTGCTGCAAATTCTCGCGTATCGATTCCAACAAAATAAAACCCTTCCCTCATCTTGTGTATATATACTATCACAATATCATGGGCTGGTCAAGAAAAAAGTGACCCTATTTATAAAATAAATTCGATGCCAAGCGTTGGAACATCCATGTCCAATCGGGGGCTTGTCTAGCCGCGTTTTCCTTCACTCTGGGAGCAACCCCAGTGTGACATTAAGCTCGAAGGTCTGCAATAAGATGCTGCGTTTAGTCACGCATTGCAGCCACTTGGCATCGAAATCTGGTGGACAATCGAGAAAGGTGGCACAGAGGTCGTCAGTTATGGCGGATCCGCACACGACATGCACTCTTTTTACTCGATAGCCCGATTCTAATTCACTGCTCACCGACTACGATGGGTTCGAGGAACTCCGTGTGATGATAGTCTTGGCGGATCTGGTTATATACAATGAAGTCCTGCCAGTCGAGGTCGCGGGCTTGCTTAACTGCTTCCTCTTCGGTGTCGGCTGTGATATTGACCGTTGCATATTCTCTAATCATCTGCGCTACTTGCACTCTATACGTTGGCATTTGCTTGTTCCTCAATCGTTGTATTATAATACTATCATAAGATTAAGGCCGAGTCAAGAAAAAAGTGACCCCATTTATAGAATAATCAGGAGCAGCTTGGTGCCTTACCGGGAGGCGCATCACCCCTCAAATAGTATAACTCCTTCACAACCAAAATCCTAGAGTCCGTGTCTAAAGCCCCAAGGGTTTGAGTTCTTTCTCCTTTCGGGAGATTATAGATTTTCCTCGCGAGCATTCTTGCTTGTTCTTTATTCATTATCCCACCATTCCCATCACATATGCCTGTAGTTTGTGGAGTAGGGCGCACACTGAATCCTTGCCGACAATACAGCCGGTGATGAATCCCACACAAAATAAACCAAATTCTTTCATTTCTTTTCTCTATATCCTTTAATATGCAAGACACTCATTGGATACCACCACGCTTGATCCCTGCATATAAATTTGCACATGGCCCATCCGGGCCTTATTTTTGATAACTCCACCACCAACCCAACGCCGGGTGGACCACTGTCCATTGTATGAGCAACCAAATCACCGATTTTCACTGACTACCTCCAAGTTCTCTGGTGCTTCTGCAAGCCGCTCTCCGTTATCCCAGCGAACGAAATAGTATTTTCGATTCTCACCATAAATAATTCCACGCTGCCGATGGTGACTTATATCGTGCAAGTAATTACTGCGGCGAAGCCATGCACTCATGCAGTCAGACCACCTGACTAGATCGCCGGGTTTCACTTATCAACTCCAAATACTTATGATTTTTAGGGATTACCCCAGAACCAACCCCATCGAACCATTTGACTAGAATGTGCCCATTGAGGACGTCGAGGGCGCTGAGATTCTCATATTCACCGACAACGATGCCAAATCCCGGTGCGGCCGGATTGGCCCACCTCACTAAACTACCGATTTTCACTGACAACCTCCAAATGAATCACTCCACAGTTACGCTCACCAACCAGCTTTTGCCACTGGACATACACTCTTTTTGGCAACCTAGTGATGTCATCGTAGTGTGATATCTTCGTCACCAGCCCATAGCCACGTAACCTGAACGAAGTCGGGCAAGACATCTTAACTAATTTTCCGACAATCACTGACTACCTCACATCTGTTTTCAACATAATCTCTTGAAAGATAATCTAACTTACCATTGCTTACCAACACATGATATGCATTGACATCACCGTATTCATCCTTGTAGACAATAAGACCCCAATTGGGAATGGATGCATATTTATCTTTAATCAAATCACCGACTTTCATTCAACACCATCAACATATCATTGCGAATTATCTTTGTTCCATGGGAAGGCAGCGCGACTTTGTACCAAGTATGGTTTGAAATACGATAGGCCCATTCGCTTTCTAGAGAAGTGACGACTCCGACCGCTCCGTACCAGTCTGGCCTGAGCGTCCCACCTTCAATCTTTACCAGATCACCGACTTTCGCTGATGACAGCGAGTTCATCTTCTTTCTGTGCAAGGACTTCTCCATTTTCCCAGCGAATAAAAAAATACATCGGGTTATTATCTATTATAATACCACACTGGCGTTGGCCTGTCAAGTCTCTTAAATGTGAATTGTGTACTAAATTCCACGCAATTTGAAAGTCACTCCATTTAACAAGATCACCGACTTTCACTGACCAACTCCAAGAAATTGGCTCCGAACCTTGCATGCTTGTTGCCATCGATGAGAATGTGCAAGGCAGACTTATCTCGGTCATCACCTTCCTGATCACCATAACCGTAGCCTATAACCAATCCAACCTGCTCACTCCACCAGTAGCGGTCTTCTTTCGGACATCTTACCAGATCACCGATTTTCACTGATTAACTCCAAATCTGGTTTGGTGGTCCAATACCATTTGCCACTTGGGTAAAGGACACGATAGTTGTTGAACATAATCTCTACGAGTATGCCAACGCCAAACTCGTATGTTTCAACCAAATCACCGACTTTCACTGATAACCTCCAATTCTTCGACGTTTTCCCACAGAAGTTTGTTCGTACCCAACTGTGTCGGATTCCACTTGACATATGCTTTGTCCAAATAAAGAAATGTATCTACATCTACAATTAAACCCACCAAAGACGGATTTCCCGCTTCATCAGAAGAGAATCTAAACCTCACCAAATCACCGACTTTCACTGATTACTTCCATCCAGTCGTCTTTTTCACAAACATCGAGGTCTTCGTGGGTGGATTCCATGTCATCAAACCACATAACTAACATTCTCATGCCGTGATCAGGGTAGTGTGGATCGGTCTGCTTCCTTAGACAGAGGCCAATTGCTTTGTATGGGTAATGTCCATCCTCTTCCAGTCCTCGATACTTAATTAAGTCACCGATTTTCACTGATGACCTCCAGCAAGCTCCCAAACTCCCACGATTTGAATCCAGAATCCATCCAGACAACTTCGACACCTGCGACGTTATCACCGTATTCAAAGTACATGCCACACTCTGTGACGATACCGTAGTACCTATCCAGATAACACACCAAGTCACCGACTTTCACTGATAACTCCTATGCTTGGATGGCCCGGGCAGAACCAGCCGTTTCCATCACCAGTTTGCCACACGATAAAGACATGATTAATCGCGCTGAGCGTGACGAAACCAACATCTACCACGGTGGTGTCTGCGTACTCAGTGTACCACTGAACCAAATCACCGACTTTCACTGATTACCTCAAATTCCGATGGCCTGTATCTATAGGCTCGATGGCCAGAGCCGGGATAATAAACGACAAGCCATTGACCACAGAGCATGGGGTTTGAACCCCGAGTTTCGACTTCCTTGCCGACGATGACGCCTGCTGTACTCTGTTGGTATGGGTCGATGCGCCCGAAACGCTTCCTCACTAAATCACCGACTTGCACGACTAATAACTCTCTTTACTGCAAAAGCACTAAGAATGTAAAATTGTCCAAACTTTCGCGAGTGCTTTGGCGCTTCATTAAGCCACAATACCTCATAATTCCGCACCGGAGACTGAGGGTGGCCCGGATAAAGCATCTGCATGCCCATGATTATTGCTCGATGGTCGTTGTTGCACTCAATCAGATCACCGACTCGCATAGTATTTGAGTCTTCCACTTTCTATATCCGCGATGAACGCTGTTTCAGCATGCTGGTCAGTCTTAATCATAAAATGCTCAACATCGTTGCGCGGAGGAGACCTCAGAGAGTAAACCCAGTCGTCGCCTCTTTTCTCTATCAAGACGCCAAGTGCAAGGTGTGGCTCGAAGTACACCATATCTCCAGCTTTCAATTCCACTTGCAAACTCTTTACCTTTATTGTTCTTATATAATATCAAATAACTTAACAAAAGTCAAGTATTTTCTGAATGTGCAAGTCTAAGTTGTCGGATGTCAATGTCACCGTTGGTTTTACATTTTGACCACAAAACCTTGACGCGAGACGGGCGTCCGAATGCGTCTCTCCTAGTTACTGATTGAACAAGGCCAAGACCATAATAAAATTCAGGGTTATATCCAATGTGGTGGACTGCTTCTCCAATTTTAGGTATAGGCGGGTCTTGATAGTTTGTACTGTTATTTGACCACATTAGGGTTTCTCACTAACCACTTCTAAAAGGCTCATTTGGATCGGTACAGGCGAGGAACCGTGAACAAAAGTCCAATCGTTGGATGGCTCGACTCTTCGCACTATATAGATTTTAGTTGGGTTTGAGCTAAATAAGCTAGGCTTATACCTCACTAAATCACCGGGCTTCACCGTTCTACAATCGTGATGTTCATGTGAGTGTCTGACATATCAACGAAGGATTCGGCCTGACCATCGTAGAATACGTGTGTGGTCTGCTTAGTCGGGTCGCTCTGCCACCTGACAGAGACTACATCACCGGTGCGGATTCGGTATGCATCCTGATGGGGCATAAGCTCTTGGCCACCTTCGTCTGGAATCTCCAACCTAGTCACCTTTGTGACTGTGCCCAGTGCGCCATCTTTACCGGACTTGACAAGAGCACCCAATGTTATTGCTACCACGATATTGACCTCTGCACATGCATGTCGCTGGCGTAGAAGCCACCACGCTCCTCGATATCAGTCGAATCCTCACCAATTCTGATAAAGTGGAAGTCTTCATCTGGGATGTGCTCCAATAGTCGTTCGACCATTGAGATCTCTTGGAAATCATCGTACCATTTGATATAATCCCAGTAGAGTTTACCACCTCTGTCTTCTTCGCTCGTGTTGATAGTTTGTTGGCCATCACCAACAAGTTTACGAACTTCAGGCTCATGTTCCATGATTGCGTTAAGCAACCTCACTGCATGATCCGTCAAGGCTATAGCTACTTCTGATCTGTATCCCATATCTCCCATCCAATCTTAGTGGAGCATCCGAGACTCGAACTCGGAACCAGCGGATTAAAAGTCCGATGCGCTACCAATTGCGCCAATGCTCCATACAAGGGGTTTTTTTTGTTTCAGTGAGAACCCCTGCCCGTCACCGAAGTGACGGGGTAAACTCACCAGTGCTTCCAAAGCTACGTAGCCCCTTGATTCTCCCTGTGCACGGGAAGGCATTGCACATGCCTATAGTTTTTTATTTATTTGGTGGATTGTTGTCACGTCCGCCACCACTGGGGTTACCAGTTGTGGAAGGCCAACCACCATTGCCATTGCTCATGCAATAAACTTCGATGTGAACCATTTTTAACTCCTTTCAGTCCCGGCATGTGCCAGACTACTTTCTATAACTGAAAGAGTTACGTTCTCTCTTTTGCCCACTCGTGTGCGTTGCCTGAAAACCTCGACATATTATAAGTTATGAGATGTTTTTCTCCATCTTTGTATTTGGTTGTGTGAACACCATCAGCTACAACCAATCCCCAATTCTCAAGAACTTTGAATTGTTCTAAGCTGATCTTGCCCTTGTTAGTCACCGCAATGCTCATAAGGTATTGTCTCAAGCTTGAACGGCGGCGGGTGGGATCATCTCCAAGACGCCAAACAACCGCATCATCGATGTCACCCTCTTTGAGAATCAATCTTGCCGTTGCCATATTGTAGTCCATGACGCAAGCATTGAACCCGTAAGCACCAGCGGCTAACATTTCTTCCTTAAGATAACGCAGGTTCCCAAGAAAGTCACGTTTAAAAGCTGGCTTAATATTATAAGCTGAGATAATCTCAAAATCTTTCGAGCTTAGCTTCTTTCCTGCTACCAATAAATCATTGCGAAGATACTGATATCTTTCCTTTCCGTATCTATCTGAGCGTAGCTCAATGCCAAAACAAACTGCCTCTACCGCCTCTTCAATAGTTATTAGTCTTGAACCAGACTTGTCATTGAAGTGACCGCCGAATTGAACACTGTAGTCTCTGAACAAGTTGCCATCTCTATTATCAACAATATCATTGCCAACCTTGGCTACGTTGCCCAAGTATTGGACGCGAGTTTTCTTACCCTTAACATTCTGGTAACCTTTCCAAGTAGCTTTTGTGTCAAAGTGTCTGCCAATATCCATTCTGAGTTTTCCTCATTCTGTATATTTATATATTATCACTTTTTCTTGCTGCTGTCAACAACTTTTTCAAGAAAAATGGGACTAATAATCCACTCATGGCCAGCAATTGTTCTTACTCTTGCATCCTGTGAATGAGTATAAAAGCCAATGACTTCCGCTTCGATGTTGTTCTTATTTGTGATCACTACTCGATCACCTCTATTTAGACTCATTTACTACCTCCAGCTCATCCACGTATTCCTGACATATGCATCCTGCGGGATATCCCGTACCTCGATCCCTTGTCCACATGATGTCAATTAAATGCATGTCCCCAATGCCTCTGTCAACATAAGGCTCAGATGTAACCAGACCTGTCATTCCAGATTTATGAAGCTCTTCGTGCGGAAACGGAGTGTACTTCACCAAATCACCGACTTTCACTGACGACCTCAAATTCATCTTCCCAACAATTTAACCATTCATTGTGGCATGGATAGTAAATGCGGAAGTTTTTCTTGCCCTTTATGTGAGAGACCCGCTGCTTGACCACGATTGCGGGACGCTCTAAGTGTTGCCGGGAAGGGTACATAACATTACGATACACTATCAAGTCACCGACTTTCACTGATTACCTTCAATTCTCGTTTTCCAACATATGAAATTTTACCAGATAGGGAAAGTCGCGTGTTTTGAAACCAAAAAAGCTCCGCGAAATCCCCATTAAGGCCGATTATGATACCGCGTGGGCGTAGCGTATGAAGATTCCACTCAATCAGATCACCGACTTTCACTTATTAACACCAATTGTCTCGGTGCACAAAATATTTTTCTTGTATATACGCCTGTAGTATACCATACTTCGTAGTCTCCATTGTTTGTTTCCTCAGGAGTTCTTGTCACGATGCCATGCGTTTTCGGCAGGCCTATGTGGAGCTTGTTGGTGACTAGATCACCCTTTTTTATATTCACTAACTACCTCCAACTGATTCGTGAACTCCCACGATCTGAAGCCGGTATCTACCCAAATGACAACAACTCCTGTGGCGGCGGAGGCGTGGTGTGGGTTGGGCTCATCGATAGCCACCACAATACCGCAATACCTATCCAGATAGCTTACTAAATCTCCGACGTTCAACGATCAACTCCAGTTCACCTTCCCTGTACCAGTCTCGGTTTGAACTGGAATGATCTGTCCAGCGGACCTTAAACTCAAACTCAAGTTTGTTGGGGATCTTCTCGTATTCCAAAACGAGGCCGATACCTTCATCCGGGTAGGCAAGGTTGGTATACCTAACCAGATCTCCTACTTTAATCACCAATTTTCATCTGTTCTTTCAAAAAGCTCCCACTGTTCTTACATATTACACTATTTCCCTGTTCGTGTCAATCTTTTTCTGAATAGAGCCACCAAAATAAAACAATAGAAAACCCATGGGTGGTCAGTGGTCGCGACGTTAACATTACATCCGGATTGGTGACGCAATTTCGGAATGTGATATCCTGCAACCTCCACTCGGCTAGTGAAAGTAGCGCGGGTTTGAATTTCGCGAGAGACCGAGTCCTCGAAGACAGTGACGACATCAACCCTAATAACATACTCCCCACTAACGTCAGGGGTGATCATCGGACGAGAGTTGTCGTATTGATATTCATAAGGATCTGATGTGTTAACGTGACCAGATCCGCTTCTTATTACAGCAGCGGAAGTGCGCGGTCGAGAAACCAAGGTCCACTGATATCTGGTTGACTGATTTGTCCTATTCATGAACAGACGAAGAGGGACAGGCTCACCTACTGATGCGATCAGCGAGGGCGAATAAGCCTGAAGCGGAGCTGCCGGGTCTAGACAGTTTGCTTTATCGCCGTACACCACAAAGCAATATATATCATCACAGCCGTCGTCTCCTAAACCATCGCGGTCGAGGTCTCTCTGGTGAGGATTAAATACACCTGTGCAATTGTCGATGTTATCCGGTACCATGTCTGCATCATCGTCTGGATCGCATGGAGTGCCCAGTCCGTCGGCGTCAGCGTCGTACTGTAAAGGGTTGTAAATTCCAATGCAGTTATCCACCGTTGGGTCCGGTGATCCGTCGCGGTCGACATCAGGAAAACACTCCGTCGAATCATCCGGAGCCTCTACGATTTCGCCGGGAATCATAGGGCAATTATCGTCGAGGTTGTTAATGCCGTCGCCGTCGATGTCTTCATCGCAGGCATCACCGATCCCATCCGAGTCTAAATCAGGATCAGAGCCATTTGGAACAAGAGGGCAACTGTCTACGTCGTTGTTGTTTCCGTCGCCGTCAATGTCCACATCACAGGCATCTCCGAAGTCGTCTGAATCTGAATCAAATTGATCATCATTCGCCAAGTGCATACAATTATCGCAAGCATCTCCTACTCCGTCACCGTCTGTATCAAACTGATCAAGATTTCGCAGACGCGGACAGTTGTCATGCGGATCTTCAACTCCGTCGTCGTCATAATCGTCGGCGCGTTGATATGTATCGCCTAAATCTGAATTATTGATGAGCATAGACCCACCGCCGGCGTTTCCTCCGCCAGACATCTCCGGTGTGCCGCACTCACCAAAGTTATCGTCGCATTCAAATGGCGCTTCTGCCATAGCATACGTAACTGTTGTTATCAAGACAATAATGATATTCTTTAACATTTCTTTTCCTTTATTTATGTATTTCGCAAGGCTTTTAGATGCTTGCAGTCTTTTCGTCGTCGGTATCCCCAACATTCGCACGTACCAGAGCCGTCACTAAGAACCTTCACTAGGTATTCATCACCCTTCGACCCTGTTATATACTCTTCTTTTACAATGGTCACAGCATTAACTGGTGGATCTGGACGAACCACCTTCACGTCTGCAAGAGTCGTACCTAGCGGTACTTCTATCCATTGCGGAACAACATATCTCTTACCACCGATGTTCGCCAGTGCAAATGAACTCGATGTGGTAATTGTTACCACGGGCCTTTTACCACCTTGGATGATCCATCAATTGCGGACCAATTCATAAGCTCTTCTTCTAACTTCTTTGAGTATGCTGCTGTTAGAGTCCACTTGACACCGGGTTCGGCCATCTCTCCTTCGATCTTATTCTCACACGCTAATGCAAACAAACTCATCATGGTGTGATTTGCTTTGGGATCATCAATGGATCCATTTTCATAAGACTCAGCGATACTCTCAATGATGACTTCCGCT
>Ga0098054_1000966_pt1 | contig 15430 bp, 18 predicted proteins | sample 16_taG_FD_75048 | JGI IMG/M metagenome (GOLD analysis project Ga0098054, IMG submission 75048) | Marine viral communities from the Subarctic Pacific Ocean - 16_ETSP_OMZ_AT15313 metaG | ecosystem: Environmental > Aquatic > Marine > Oceanic | place: Pacific Ocean | collected 2015-01-18
GAGAAGCATGATGGCGGTTCGCCCATGTCTAGCTCTGGTTGGTCGCCGTCTAAAGCCCAAAGGCGCACCGCGTCGATTGACGCTGACGTTATGGTTTCGCCACTTGCCGTAACGAAGGACATATCGTGGTATTTCTTAGGTGTTTTCTGTGGGGGGAAGTAGGTTGCTCGTTCGTTCTTAGAGGCGATGCCGACTCTGCGCTCGGCTTCCCTAACTTTTTCCACCATAGTTGGGTCGTTTAAGAAGTCATTAGCCAATGAACCCTTACTTGCCATAACGCAAGGATGGCAGCCAACACGCGTCGCACCACACAGGTATAGCGGATTGGGCTTCACGTTATACTTTTTATGAATAGCGAACACTTCTTCGGAAGTCCACTTCATAAATGGTCGCCACATAGGGCAGTCATAGGCTTGGGAGTAAGCCCACTCGGCCATTAGAGCGCGTCGCTGGCTTTCCTCTGCTCTTATCCCCACCACCATGACAGGATCAAGACCCTCCTCATCTATTAGGCGTGATATATACCCCTCAATTGGCTTGACCTTTAGATAGTCTGTACAGAACCTTGCTCGACTGTTGGGGAAGTAACCCCACTTTTCGCACAGCTCTACAAAGTCTAACTCGTGTCTAACCGTAGTTATTTCTATGCCAAGTGTCTCGGCGAGATAATCAACGTAGGTCAATGTGTCTTGATGTTCCCAGCCAGTATCGGCAAGAACAAACTTGAGTGGATTAGGTAGGTTAGCTTCTTTTAGAAAGTGAATACACATGGCTGCGGAGTCCTTACCACCGCTTACGCTTATAACCAAAGTCTGGTCATCTCTTAAAGGCTCGTCGTATGGTTTTTCAGGTTTCATTGCTTCCGCCCCCACTCTGCTATATGACAGGCATCTGCGAAGCCATCAGCTGTACGCTTAGGTGTCTCAAAGCAAGTCAGAGTGCCATGGTGCATTTGCGCTAAACGTATTGAACGCTGCTTGCTCCACTTCTCTCCGCTTTCTTTAATGAGGTCAGCAAACAGAAATCTCTGCCAAGTCTTTGGGGCAACAGTATCGAACGGTCTACTGAATACATCAACCAGCTTACTACTCGATGGCTCGCCCATCCATTGAACGCATAACGACTGGAGCATCCCAGAATTATAGCCGCTAGTATAAGCCGAAGTTACACCTTGATTATAAGCTGGAGATTCTTCGACAGCTATACGTTCTATGTCTGTGAAACATTGAAACCACTTATCTAAAGCCAGCACATCGAGAACTGATCGCCTCTTATCTAACCGATAGCAAGGCACTTCTTTAATATGAGGCAAGGCTATCATGCCCAGTATCTCCCCATATGCGTCAAGCGCAACAGCAGCACCGTTGATGCCTGTATCTATTCCGATGTAGGCTTCAGTCATTTAACTGCTCCTCTGCTTGTCGCGCTTCCTCATCAATCTTCTTGCGAGTCTCATTAACCAGCATCTCTTGCTCATCCAAGTGTTTGCGCGCTAGGCGATACTGTAGGTAGGCTTGCTCGAAGTATACCTCCGCAGTTTCGTATCTACGGATGGCATCTTCAAGTAATTGAGTTAGCTTTGGTGTCATTTTCTTACCCCCAAGTTATTTAACGCTTCAAGTGTTCCCTCGAACATCTCGTCGATTGTAGCTGATTTATCCACCAACTGTGGTTTACCCAAGTAATACTCCATCGTCTTTCCCAAACGCTTCGCAATCTCGTACAGCTCATAAGGACGAACCTTTCGAGTTCCCAATTCTATGCGCTTCATAGTGTCTGGGTTCATGTATACCATCTTGGCAAAATCACTACGGAGGATTCCAGCCTTCTCACGATCCACGAAGATGGCGTGTCCTAGATTAAAATCAGAATTAACCATTAGAGAAACCTCAACTTTGTCTTACTGATAAGCGCAGCACCAGCGATTTCCTCGCCTTCCTGTAACGCCTTCTTTATGGCTTTCTTGTCTGGGGCTACCGTTGTCTTTACGCGCAGATACTTATCATCTAAAAGATCTTCCGCGCCCTCGATTAGTTCTACAGACGGTGGACACTTGCCTACCTTTACCTTCCACTCCGGACACTCAATCTCAAAGATTCTGTTATCCATCATGTTTGCTAACAGGTATTCCTTCAGACGCTCCTTAGCGTTCTCTAAAGATTTGCGGCGTTTAGCTATACGCTTCTCCGCCTCCTTTAGTTGCTCTATCTCAGACTCTTGGTTCAAGATGAACGCCGTTACATTATGAGACTTCATCTTTATAGTCATTTCCATTGCTTCGATTGTGTCAGCCGCATCTTCCGCTGGAATCGTGCCGTCCTCGATGAAGCTCTTTAGCTCCTCAAATTCGCGTGTCATTTCATATAAGGATTTGCTCATTAGTCTATCCTCCATGCGTCTTGCTTGGCTGCTTCCTTTACGCGCTTGCGCTCAACCAAAGTGTCCTTGACCCATTGCAAGGTAAAAGCTGTCATCAAAAAGATGCCGACCCATGAGGCGACCCCTATAAAAATTGCTGTGCCGACATCGGCGATGTATTCGAGTAGTTCCATTTTTTAGTCCTCCGACTGGATTAAGATTTTAATTGTGCGGTGCTTAGAGCCATTCCTACGAATAGCCCCTTTGCGTTCCAACTTCTTCAAGCAAGAAAATATGGCTGGCTGAGAAACCCCTAGAACCTTCGATAGTTCAAGTTGGCTAGGTGTCTGACCGATAGTATGGAAGCCCTCGATAGCCCTCAGCAGCCGTTGCTGCGACTTAGTTAGTTTCACTTTCGCCTCCAGACTGTTTGTTTACGCCCATGCGTTGATGGGTGGTGGCTCTTTATTCTATCGCCTGTCTCAACGATAAGACCCTTCTTGCTCGCCTCGCGGAAAACAGCACCTATTGAGTTTGGGCTTATCACATCGAGGACAGCTGGGCAATTACTAAGCAAGCGATCGCGGAGATCATCTGCCGTAAACCCATAAGGTTGTAACAAGAAGCACATTCTAAGCTCCTCCCTAAGTTCTGTCTTCGCCTCTTCTGGCGTGTATTTGAGAGCTTGCTCACACCCTATGGTTGCTAACATCTCGCCCACCTGTTCGCCGTTCATCTTCTCTGCATGACCGCTATCGACCATGTGAGTCATAGTGCCGGCAGAACAAGGGCAACACTCACGATGAGTGCTGTCAGCGTCATGCGTTTCGATTACATACCCATCGCCGTAGCAGATAGGGCATATCTTTTCTTGCTGTTCGTTCATTATTTTAATCTCCGTAAAGTTTGGCGGAATTGCCATGTATTTATCTTATCGTCATCACATTATAACATTCAATAAATAACTTATATTTATTTTGAGAAATAACAGGGGCTTCCGTCGCAATTCATCCGAAAAAGAACGAAAACCCCCATTAAACAGTAATTTCTTAAAAAGGAATGTCGTCTGGCGTATACTGCTTAGGCGACGGTGGGGCTTGTGCTACGCCTTGACCTTCGTCTTGAGGCTGTAGTTGTGGCTGTTGATCGTGGCGCAATATCTGCTCGGCTTGAACTCCACCGCGCCCATTGCTCACGTTGATGTCCACAGAGCCTTTCTGCTCCAGCTCATCTAAGGTGTCTCGAACTACCTTGTATATCTTGAAAGCGAACTTCGCCTTACTCTTGGTCTGCCCATTAAAGGTGCTGACATCAAAGACTATCTGATTGAAGTTGCCATACTTGGACGACGGAAACCATGTAGAGCCGTCATCCTTTTGGAACAATCCGCCATCGTCAATAAGCTTCCCTTCCCACTTAGAACGGTCTTGCTTCGTGAGTTCGCACAGGCGACCCATCTGATTTGCCCAATCTTGAGGCAACTTCTCTGCATTCGTGAACCAGCCCTCAGTTCCCTCTGGCGGAACATTGACAGCCTCGCCCTCGACATAAGCTTGCCCAGTAGAGCTAACGGTTTGAGCCACAGGAACAGGCTGTTGAGCTTGCACAGGTTGGCTTGTGTCCATATTTATGGCTGCTTGACCATGTTGCTTATACTCAGCAGTCAGCTCATCTACACCGTAAATACCTTGTGATGGGGCGGTTAGGGAGATTACGCCTCTTACGATTAGACGCTTCCAAGCCATCTCTGGCGCGTGGGTCTTTTCCGGATTGTTGTTGCGACCATCCCAACGACAGCTTCCTATCTCATGGGTAGTGTTTCCTGCCTTATCTGTGAATGTAGCTGTGAAGGCGATCGAGCAATCAGTTACTACAGACTGTGGCATTGTGAAGGTAATCCCCTCCGCTTGCCTTAATTTTTCTGCACCCTTCTTAGTGATGCAATGAGTCTGATGGCATAAATACCAGTCAGCGTGCTTACCCTCCTCTAGACCATATTTGGCTGCGAGGGCTTGAATTGCGTTTTCTGCGCTCATTTTTTTTACTCCGTTAGAGATTTAGTGAAACCGTCGACACTCGCCGATAGCGTTAGTGTTACAGCATATTAGAGCGAATATAACTATGTCAAGAAGTTTTATAAAAAAAATATCTAACATTTAGTCCTTGACATCGTTTTCGCACACACTAAGATTACGCTTACAGCGGTTATAAGAACGCAATAAATTGCTTTTCATAAAACACGCTTGTAATTAACCGCTTTAATAAATCGCCTTTCTAAAAACGCTTTTCGCTTCGCTTAAATCGCTTCTACAAAAGGCTACTATATAGCATCACATGGAAGAAGAAGAAAAGACACCAGTAATAAGTAAGGCTTTAATAGCCTACTTAGAAAAGGTTATCCCTTCTGTAGATCATAAGCCTGTAGATGCCTTGTCAGACATAATGTTTAATGCTGGCAAAAGAGAGGTGGTTAATTTTCTTAAACAATTACATTTAACACAAAAGAGATAATATTATGGCAGGAGCAGCACTAGCAACATGGCTGACAGCAGCATCAACAGCATTGGCAGCAGAAGGCCTCCGTAAAGGACATGTCGCTGGAAACATAGCTAAGAAGCGACAGGACGAAGCAACAAAGAAAGCTGAAAAGCGTTCTAAAGAACAAGAGGCTAAAAACCTTATGATTCGTCAGCAAGAAGCCCAACGAGCAAAAAAGACACAGCAGGAAGCTGTTACTAAGAGTCCTTTCGCTGGGAAGAAGAAAGGCACTATGCGCCAACAGTTTACGATTGGCGGTGGTGGTTCTGGGTCTGGTACTAATTACTAGAGCGTATGGGCAAGAAGCGTTACAAGCAGCTTAAAGATGAACGCGAAAGCTATCTTCTTCGTGCTAGGCGTTGCTCTGAGCTAACGCTTCCTTTGGTCGTTAGGGATCAATACAACAATAAAGATACAGGCGACATATCCTTTGCCTCGCCTTGGTCGTCTTTAGGCGCAAGAGGGGTTAATAATCTCAGCTCAAACTTGATGCTGTCATTGTTCCCTACTAATCTAAAGTTTTTCCGCCTCCTTGTCAGCGATAACGCCTTCGATGAATACGGCGACCAAGCGGAGCAAGTTAAAGCAGAGGTCGATACTTCTTTAGCTACGATTGAGGAGACTGTTTTCGAGGAGATTGAGGATAAGAATCTTCGCCCTGTTATCTTCGAAGCTCTAAAGAACCTCATCATTGCTGGCAACTCGTTACTCTACGTTCAGCCAGACGGCAACATCCGTAACTACGCCTTAGAGGACTATGTGGTGCATCGTGATATCGAAGGTAATGTTTGCGATATTATTTGTCGTGAGCAGATTTCTAAGACCGTTGCTGAGAATCTAGGCATTGACACAGAGCTTCCTAGCGATGAGCGCGTTATGGATAACGACAAGAATATAGACATCTATACTTGCGTTAAGCTAACGGACAACAACGAATACCACATCTACCAAGAGGTAAACGGCAACGTCTTAAAGGACACAGAAGAGTATGTGCCTTTGGACAAGCTACCTTTCCTACCTTTGCGCATGAGTAAAGTAACTGGGGAAAGCTATGGGCGTTCTTACGTCGAATCTCTTTACGGAGACCTGCGATCGCTTGAAGGGCTACAGAAGGCCATGGTTGAGGCCGCAGCAATCTCAGCGAAGATTGTGTTCATGGTAAATCCAGCCTCTACGACTAGGGCGCGTTCTATTGCACAGGCAGAGAATGGCGATGTCATCAATGGCAACTCTTCAGACGTTACTACGCTCCAAGCGAGCAAAGGCGCGGATATGAATGTCGCCTTCCAAGCAGCTCAGAACATCGAGCAACGCTTGGCTTTTGCGTTTAATCTGTTAGACAATGCACTTCCAGCTGGAGGTCGCACTACGGCTACAGAGATAAACCACCTTATTAGCAGTTTAGAGAAAGTGTTGGCTGGAACTTATGCCATGCTTTCGAGTGAGTTTGCGCGACCATTGGTGCGCATTATTGTAAACCGTCTTACAGAAGAGAAGAAGATTCCAGAGCTACCTAAAGAGGTAAAGCTAATTATTAGTACAGGGGTCAGCTCTTTAGGCAGAACATCGGACTTAGAGCGTCTACAACAGTTTGTTGGCATGGCGACTCAGATGACCCCAGAGGCTTATGGGCAAGTGGTGGATCAACGAGCATTGATGCAAGCCCTAGTCAGAGCAGTTGGTGTGGATACGAACATATTGAAATCAGATGAGCAGCTCGAACAGGAGCAACAGCAACAAGCTATGATGGCTCAACAGCAACAACAACAAGAACAAGCCATGATGGAAAAACAGCAGACTGGTCGCGTTATTGAGAAAGTTGCACCACAATTAGTCCAACAAATGCAAGAGGTACAGCCAAATGAGTGATACTTTCGACGAGAATACAAACGGTGTTTATATAGAAGATAATCCGCCTAAGCCAGAGTTTAGCGAAGCAAACCTAGAGTTTCTCGCACAACAGAACGCTACTGAAGAGCCTAAAGATGAGAAAATCTTAGGGAAGTTTAACAGCCAAGAGGATTTGGCAAACGCATACAAAGAGCTGGAGAAGAAGTTACATGAGCCATCTGAGAATAAAGTTCAAGCTGACGATGCTGAGACTCCAAGACTACCTAGCGATGAAGTTAGCGAGTCTAGTAATGAAGAGGAGCCTACCGTCGATGAGGGAGAAGAAAGTGATACCTCCAGTAACGAGGAAGGAGAAGGTATTGCTTCTGCTTTTGAGGCTCTGCAAGAGGCTGGCGAAGTAACAGAGGACGTATTTGAGAAGTTCGCGGAGGCTGGCATACCAAAAGAATTGGTTGAACACGTCCAAGAGCTTTCGCAATACAAGCAAGCCAACGAGATGAAGTCGGTTACCGCGGATGTCGAGGACTACTCAGCACTACAGAAGTGGGCTGGCGATAACTTGTCTGAATCAGAAATAGACATCTTCGATGGCATCATAGAGAACGGTACTCTGGATGAAATGAAGTTCGCTGTGAACAACTTAAATGCTCGCATGGTTGGCAACACAGCACCAAGGCAATCTAGGCTAATTAAAGCTGACGCGATTGCACAAGCGGAGGGCGGCTATGAATCGCAAGCACAAATGATTGCCGACATGGCAGACCCACGCTACGACCAAGACCCAGCTTATCGAGCAGCAGTTGCTCGCAAGGCATCTAAATCAAAAATCTAAATCAATGAATACTACAGCAAGCCTCTCCCTAGCCGTTACGACGGCAAGCGTGTTGAGACAACTTCAAGAGAGAGTTCATTTGTTTTTTTACGAGTTAGGTAAAACTACACTCGCTTCAATCCCTATTACTAGGGTTTATCATCTCAATTAACGAGGTTTACTAATGGCTATTTCAGCTACATCACACAGCAACTTTCTCCAAGTTTACGGCGGAGAGGTTGTGCTTGCCTATAACGAGGCAGCAAAAATAAAAGACCGTCTTATGAATCGCTCAATTTCGAGTGGTAAGTCGGCATCATTCCCTACCTACGCAACAGAGACAGCAAAGCTTCACGCTTCTGGTTCTGACATTCTTGCAGACGGCGCAGCTTCTGGCGCGACCTCTGGCGAAAAGGTAATCACTATCGAAAAGTTGCTTTACGCAGCCCAGCTTGTAGACGAGCTTGACGAGTTCAAGTCTCACTACGACATTCGTGGTTCACTAGCCAAGCAATCTGGCGCAGCTCTTGCTACACAGCACGATGCAATGTTGCTAGGTATCATGGCTAAGAAGGCGACTACTTACCACACGCACTCTCACGATACTGGCTACTCATCATCAGCTAAGTTCGCAGATATTGCCGAGCTTTTGGCAATGATTGAAGAGGTTGCAGCTAAGATGGATAATCTTGCTGTTCCAGCGGAAGACCGTTGCTTAGTTCTACGTCCTTTCGAATACTACCAGCTATTGACTTCTGACGCAGCCTTGAGCCGCGACTTTAACACGACAGGCGATCGTGCTAAGGGTCAGCAGTCCTTTAACTACTTAGGCTTCGATGTTATTGCAAGTAAAGTCCAAAAAGACTTCGGTGGAAACACTCAAGCTCAAATGGACGATTCTGGCAAGCCTCTCTACTTAGGTGGCGTTGAACCAGGTCAAGGTGCTAACACTTACTCGCCGTATGTAAATACTGCTGGTGGAACAACTGGTGGCACAGAGAACACTAACAACTGGTACGCAACAGCGTTCCACAAAGGTTCTGCTGGAACTGTTACTTTACGCGGCGTAAAAGCAGAGGTAAATTACATACCAGAACGCAATTCTAACCTCCTTAATACGAAGGTGGCGTTAGGTGTAGATGTTATTCGTCCAGAAGGCATCGTAATGATTACCGCTGATAACTAAGTCGGTTTTACTATTTGGGTGGGGTGCTTTTGCACCTCGCCCTTCCTTTAACTTTTTAACAAACTATGGCAACTCTAAACACGACAACAGAATTAGAAGCAGTAAACACAATGCTGCAAACAATAGGGGAATCCTCGGTAACTACCCTTGCTGGCACGTTGCCCTACGAGGTTGCTGTAGCTCAAACAATATTGAAAGAGGTTGCTCGTGAGATTTGCATGGACTCTTTTGTTTTCAATACCGAGGAGGATAGAGTTCTTACCGCAGACGGTAGTGGAAACTACTTAGCGACAACTCCTCAAGATTATGTGCAAATTCGCAATCAAGGCTCTGGCGAAGATTATGTAATCCGTAGTGGCAAGGTCTACTCCATGAAGGATAAGACCGACACCTTTACCGTTGGAGACACTATTACTATCACAGGTGTCTACCTACTAGACTTTTTAGATCTGCCAGAAGCAGCCAAGCGTTACTGTTTGATACGCGCTGCTCGCACCTACGCCGATCGCATGGTTGGCTCAAAAGACATTCGCGCTTTTAGTGAGCGTGATGAGATGGAAGCTAAGGCAAAGTTGGCTGACTACGAGTTTGGTGTAGATAAAATCAATATGCTAGGCGACAGCTCGACTGTGGCATACTCTTTAGTACGTCGCTCATAATGGCATATACACGAAAGAACATCAAGAATCTTACAGGCGGTGTTTCTCAGCAGCCAGACTCAGAGCGCTATGACAATCAATGCACCGCACAGACTAACTTTCTGTCTGACCCTATTAAGGGGCTAACTAAGCGTGCTGGTACTAATTTCGTGCAAGCAGTTTATGAAGGCGGAACTCCAGCGGCGTTACTTCACGACCCAAAGAACACGTTTACTCATATAATCAATCGTAGTTCTGGCGAGCAGTTGATGCTTGTTATTGGCTACGACGGCGACGACACCGACGGCGACGGCGCACCAGATGTAACCCCAGACATTTCTTTGTTAAAGTTAAATGAAGAGGATAACACCGCTGAGGTTCTTGACCTAAAGGATGCAGACGGTGGCGACCTTGACGGAACAGAGCTTGATTACTTCGATGTAGCTAACAACCACGCTACGCACCCTTACTCAGCGGTTACGATTGCTGACTACACATTCATAGCTAACAAAGACAAGACACCAGCATTAAAGGCAACAACGTCTGGTGGTGCTGGAATGTATGAGCGTGAACACGTTAAGCGTGGCTTAATCTTCGTTAAAGAGAGTGCTTATAACGCAGAGTTTACAATTAAGGCGACAGACTCAGAGGGAACAACTAGAAGCATTAAGATATTTACAAGTGATGGTTCTGGTTCTACCAGCCGTAGAGACGTGAGGACAGACATGATGGCTGGCGCGATGCACTACGCTTTAGAGAATACAACGGAGACTCGGCATGGTACTACCTTTAACACAACAAACGCCCCTTCTTACACAGAGAAGGATACAGCGATAGCTATACAATACTCTGACGACAACGACGACCAATTATTTAACGGTGGCGGTGGTCATGTTGATTTAGGCGGTAGTAACTACTCAAGTGGTCGATGCACATTTACAGCAAACCCAGACGATACAGACATCCTTCTCGTTATTGGAGACGGAGGAACTGGGGGAGATAACTACCATACCTTTGAGTTTACCAGCGATGGGTCGGTTTCTGGTGGCAGAGTCGCTGTAACTCTTGGAGATACCGCTGACGAGACAGCCGAGAACCTTGCTGTAGCAGCCAACGCAATAGAAGACGTTAATTTTAGTGCTGCTGTTACATGGGTGGATGGGGCAAACCCTACAGTAAGGTTTGTAAACGACACCGAGGATGTTATGACAGGAACAAGTGCTGGAAGCATCTTAGCTTATGAGACTGACGGCAGTTCTCCTGTTGATTGGGGTGTTACTTCAAATATGGGTGGGGCAAACGCCACCGCAGCAGACTCAACCGCCCCTGTGCGTTTCCCTATTAATTTTGAGCGATTGTCTATCGAGGATAGTGGTGGCGATGCCCAAACATCTGGCTCTGTAATCGCATGGTATGCTTCATACCCTACTAAAGCGGAGGCAGATGCTTCGCCTATTAAAATTGAAGTGGGCGACTCTTATGGCGACACGATGGTTAAAACCTTTACGGAGGTTACTGACCGTATATCAACTCTTCCTTCTAACGCACCAAACAACTACTTGATGAAGGTGGAGGGGGATGTTGAGAACGATGCTGACGACCATTACATTAAGTTTACGCACGACAGCGATGTAGCCACCAACAATCAGTTTGGAAGTGGCAAGTGGAAAGAGGATATGCAAAGTGGGCTGCAGTATCAGCTAGACGAAACCACAATGCCTCATCAGCTTGTTAAGCACGATGACGACGAATACCGCATCTACCCAGCTACTTGGTCAGATAAAACGGTGGGCGACGAAAACTCCGACGCTGCCCCTAGCTTTATTGGCAATCCGATAAACGACCTATTCTTCTATAAATCAAGGTTGGGCTTCTTAGCTGGAGAAAGTGTAATATTGTCCGAGGTAGATAATGCGTATAACTACTGGAACACCTCTGTAATTAACTCGGTGGACTCAGACCGCATCGACATCTCCTCGTCTGTGAATGAGATCACATATCTCAACTGGGCTATTCCTTTTGCGAATCAGCTCGTTATATTTTCAGACAGAGCGCAGTTCCTATTAACGCAAGGCAATCAAGGTTTAACGCCATCAACGGCAGCCTTGTCTCTTGGTAGCAGTTATGAGAACAGCACGATCGCTCGACCAGTAGTAAACGATAACACGATAGTCTTTGCTCAAGAGAAGTCTGGTGCGTCGGCTGTTTACGAGATGTATCCAACAGGCTCAACGGAGTTTAGTTTTGAGGCAACAAGTATTTCAGAGCATATCCCTAGATATATTACTGGCAAGATTGTCAAAATATCTGCATCCTCGTTAGCTTCAACAGTCGTGGTGCAGACAGATACAGGCGACAACACGTTATATATTTACAAATACTACAATAGTGGTCAAAAGCGTGTGCAATCTGCTTGGTCTAAATATGAGTTGGCTTGTGATTACATTAAGGGAGGACACTTCATATCAGACAAATTCCACATCATTGAGGGGCATAACGCTGTTTCTGGAACTACGGTAGCAACCGCCTACCATATTCTTACCTACATGAAGTTCGATAACACCGACCCACTAACGAACGCAGTAGATTTGTATTACAACGTCACAGCCGATGAAATAACCGACACTTCAGACACTTCGACCATAGCCCTCGACAGCAGATTCCGTATACGCGACAATACCCCACGCGCACAAAAAATCGTGGTTTTCAACAAGTCTACAAACGAGGAATACAAGGCGGCTGACATACAGGAAAGCGATAAGTGGAAAATAACTGTCAAGAGTGGGGAGCTTGGGGATTCCACCGACGTGGTGGTTGGTCTTAAATACACCGCCTCTTACGAGTTCAGCAAGCAATACATTAAGCGTGGCTCTGCCGACGGCAAAGAGGTGGCGGTTACAGACGGCAGAACGACAAACAAGTGGGTTGAGGTTTACTTCAATGATACACAGCATTTGACGGCGACTGTCTCGTTCCCTACAGAAACAGACTTTAGAGCTTCATCGGTTAAAACCTACACAGGCTCATTCGCTGGTGGCGGAGTTATAGGCGACCAGCCATCAGAGACATCATCTTTGCGCACATCAGTTGCAGCAAGAAATGATCTTCCGACTATTACACTTAGCTCGGCTACGCACCAAACGGTAACCATTACAGGTGCAGCATTTGAGCTAATGCACACATCTAGGGCATCGAGAACAAACTAGTGAAACTACACATCAACCCTAAACCGACATTCGAGGAAGCGTCCATCGTTGGGCGCGAACTGAGAGAGCAAGAAGCTGCTCCTCTAGAAGAGCTTGGCTTATCCCCAGCGGATAGTTGCATGGAAGGCATAAGGGATTCTGAATATGTATTCACGATCAACACAGACGACGGCATACCAGTAGCCATAATTGGATTGATTGAACACAAGACCGAGGAGGATACAGGGGTTGTTTGGTCAATGGCTACCAACATCGTAGCTGAATACCCTATTGCTTTTATCAAAGTGCTGAGAGAGTTAATAGATGAATACGGAGGACTGTATTCTCGATTGCTTTCATTAGCCCTATCGGACAAGCCGATGCACCAGCATTTCCAAAAACTCATCGGCATGATAAAAACCGAAGAGGAAATCTCAATACCACATACGCCCTTAAAGTATTTGGTATACGAACTAATCACAGCCAAAGGGCTAAACAAACTCTACTATGAGCAATCTTAAAGACCAAACGACATTCGTTTTGACCAACACTAAATTAGCTATCACTATAGCCGTTCCGTTTGTAGCCGTTATAGGTTTCTTCTTCTCGTTGCAGTCAGCGTTGGAATACAACTCTGAGCGCATTGGCAAGAACGCAATCGAAATAGAAAGGATTGAATCTCGCATGGAACGCATGGACGACTTGGTTATAGAGAACAACACGAACATAAAACTGATGCAAAAAGACATCACAATAATCATTGAGCAGATGAAGGGGGATAGGTAATGGCTGGCTTTGCAGAAATACTTGGCATGGGTGGAGAGGCAGAAGTACCCCTTGACTTCCGAGGCAACCCTCTGTTTGGTGGCGATAAGGGTAACCCTATGGGGCAAGGAAGCTCCTCTATGAACGAAGCTAGGGCTGCTGGTGCGCTTACGCCAGCCGACGACGGCATGAGCATGGAAACAATGGGCGCGATAATGGGAACTGCTCAAGCTTTAAGTGGCTTGATGGGGCAGCACCAAGCCTACAGGGCGCAGAAACAAGCACTCAAGCTAAAACAGGCGCAGAACCGTATCAACGCTAGGTTCGCCAAGGCAAACTTCGAGAGAAAGATGACAGGCTTATTTCAAGCACACCGCGACCTAGAAGAGCAGTCAATGCAACAGCACACGCAACGCGAGGCAGCCTACCAACAGAAGATGGGTAGCATGAAGGTAATACAAGCAGAACGAGGCATGGCTGGAACATCCGCTACCGAGACTAAAGATGCCTTGACCAGAAGCAACCTAATGGCAGAGCAGATAATGCTAGGCAATATGAAGAAGGCTCAACGCTCTTTGATGTATCAGCGTGAAGGCATAGCAGATCAACGACTAGCCGAGGAGCTAGGATTCGATATGTCCAACGCAAACATAGCATCTCAACTACAAACACCAGCTTGGGCGCAACTATTAGCTGGCGCACCAGACCATGCGATAGGCGGTTTCAATACCTACTTTAACTTCGTGCGTGATACAGGACGAGGCGGAGACGTAACATAATGGCAGAACTAATACCAGAGCCTAACATACAGGCAACCAATATCCCAACAGGCGGTGGCGCACAGGTCAGCTTTGACTTTGCAGCCCCTAGTAACACCTTTGCTAATCTTTCTAAGACGATCGCTGGTGCAGCTCAGACAATGGTTAATTTCAACCAGCTAGAGGAAAACGAGCGTAAGAGCAAAGAAGCGTGGCAAGAGCAGTTGGGGCAGATACATGGCTTGACCAAGACAGGGCAACTGTCGGATGCTGACTACCTAAAGATACAGCGTGAGGCAAACGCTAAGGCGCAGAAGGAAGGCATGATTCGAGCGCATGAGAACTGGTCTACGATGACGGCTGTAAGCAAGGAGAGGTCAAGGATGCGGATAGATGCTTTAACTAGCCACATGGAGAGCCAAGGTGGTTTAGAGCGTATGTCTAACCCAGACCCAGATAAAGCGTCTACCTTTGAGCAAGAACAAGCTAAAGCGTTTGGCGAGTTGGCGGAAGTTTCTATTGGCAAAGACAGTCAAGGCAACGAAGTGTTCATAGATGCAGAAGGTATGTCTCCTATGGAGCTAGTCGCCTTCTCACAGGGTCAATCAGCACTAGAGACTGCTACAAATCTAGCGGTAGAAGAGCGTAAGCATAAGCAGTCTATTGAGGCTTCAACTTTGCGGATGGAAGCTGACGTTATGCGTAGCCTAGAGGGGATTGCTAAACTGCCTTCGGACAGAAGAGATGAGCTTGCGCCTATGTATCTTGAAGAGATTCAGAGCATTATTGGGGCAGCACATGGTGCTGGCGTAACTGAGGTAAACAACCACGTTCTACAGTCATTGACCTCATTTGGTAATCAGATGTTGGCGGTGGCAGATCCTACAGACGAGGACTCAATGGTTGAGGCTAATGCTATCTTCGACATGATTGAAGAGCAGTTGATGTTGCGCGACGGTGTTCGCTTTGCCGAAGAAGGCACAGGCAACTACAACAAGGTTGAGACTATCCGCAACAACATGGTTTCCTCTTTTGACACCGCACACGCTGCGTATAAGAAAAACCTCCCTAAAGCGGAGGATGATTTTGAGATGCGCTTTGAGAGAGAGTTGATGGCTTGGGATAGAACGAAGGAGTCAGACGCTGATTTTAGATTGAGAATGAGAAAGCTTGCTATTAGTCCTCCAGACCAAGGTGGCTATGGAGTTCCCTTTCAAGGATATGAAGCAAGGGTAACTAGCTTCGAGAAGGGGCAGACAGTAGACACAATTATCGACGCTAATTTTGTTAGAGAGACTTATGTAAAAGTAAGGACAGGGATTATGTCTCCATCAAACTAC
>Ga0098054_1000969_pt1 | contig 15388 bp, 20 predicted proteins | sample 16_taG_FD_75048 | JGI IMG/M metagenome (GOLD analysis project Ga0098054, IMG submission 75048) | Marine viral communities from the Subarctic Pacific Ocean - 16_ETSP_OMZ_AT15313 metaG | ecosystem: Environmental > Aquatic > Marine > Oceanic | place: Pacific Ocean | collected 2015-01-18
GTACTAATAACTGCACCTTTGCGACCATTGTGTAAATATACTCCATTCTTGTCTGCAAAAAACATGCCAAAGTCAGTAGCAATTATACTTTTAGCATTTAAACAACCCATACCATCTGTAATATCTACTATAGAAAGATTGTTTGGATTGATAGTATAAATCTTTGAAGAACTAAAAGCAAATAACATATTATTATAAGCCTTTAGAGCAGTAGGTCTTTCAGGTAAGGCAACATATTCATTAGCCCAATTAAAGATACTAAACTTACCCGGTTTACTTCTGAATACATAGTTACCTACATTTGCTATCTCTGCATTATTTGCGTTTGCAACGAACAAGTATCCAGCACATTGTTCAGACTCACCATAGTTTAAATAATTAGTAGTCATCTCAGGAGATAGCCCTGTTAATGCTTCATAACTTCCAAAATGCTTACCTTGATTATCAATAACTTCATATTTAACATAACCATTAGCAGAAGCTTTCCAACCTGCCCCATCTAACTTTACTCTTTCAAGTAATTGATAATCTAAATCTGGACTAGTAGCAGCACTATCCCAAGCTCTACCTCTGTAAATATTGATATGAGACATTCTCTTACCTAATTTATCTGCTAATACTTCTACTGTAATTTTATGTCCATTCTTATTTGGATTTTGTGAACCATTTGTATAGACAGTTTCACTTAAAATTGTTTCCTGATATCCATCAAGCATTAGTGATATCTTATAGAAATTCTTATAATAGTCAGTATGGTCATCATAATCTGGTGGGTCATTACTATCATTTAAGTCTGCTCCCGGATGTACATTATTTTGGTCTAGGTCTGATAATCCAGTATTTGCTACTGTTACCTTAACAGTAGATTGTAAAGCCCATTCTGTCCAAGCAGTACCATCATTACTATCAGCATCTAAATAACGCATTGTAAATGAATCTGGAAAGGTAACTGCCATCCAACTGAAAGAAGCTGTAGAAGAACTTTTATAATTCCAACCTTGTGATGCTGGGCGAACAGGACCCGGCTTTCCTTCAGCAGGTGTATGAATTTCAGAGTCTATACTATTATTTAAGAAGAATAAACCATCCTTATCTGAGGCAGATGTGTATTGGGTACCCACTGTTAATAAATTCCACCATTGAATATTCTTACCAAATGCAACACTTATTCCATTAGGATAGACAGAGGTGGTAGTAGTAGGAGAAACTGTATTAACAGCATGAGCCTCTTCCCAATTAGCACCATCACCAGTCCAAGTAATAGTTGCTACATCTTGAGTATCTGGGGGTTGCCCAGTTTGAGTTTGAGTAAATGTTGAGGTTATACTTGCATCACTGTTGTTCATTATTATTCTCTTAACTCCACTAGAAGCTGATGTACTAGCACCGGCTGTATGCTCTTCAGCATCTCTCCATACAATCATATGTGCACCAAGTGCTACATGTTTACTTGAACCACCATTTTGCCTAATGAATGGTCCAATTCTTCTATCTGAGTAAGAAGTACCAACATTATCATTACCATCATTACCTGAATTGTAATCTACAATATTATCAGCCTGACTAAAAGTATTCCTAACATAGTTTATCATAAGACCTATTGATTCTTCATTAGCCTTATTGCCCCATATACACAATCCTCTTTTAGCAGGTAGTTGTCTTAATTTCAACTGACCACCATTACCTTCTATACCTACATTAGACATACCAGTTCCACCAACTCCACCTTGGTCATCAGTATCCCACCATTCTTCTTCATGCCATGTATAAAAATAAGGGTCAACTTGGTCGTTATCAGCGACTGATACAGTAGCTAATGGGGGTGTCATATCTGTCATATTTATTGTAGTATATCCATTTGCTGGAACTGAACCCGGTGCAGAAGCAAGAGTCTCACTTCTCCAGATGAATGATTGCCTATTATCTCCATCTCCAAAGCATTTATCGTTTACTTCCTTATTATCATCATCATATTGTGAATCAGTTGCTGATACATATAGAAAATCATCTAAGTATAATATATCTGATGGTATAACTTCATCTTTAACAAAAGGAGTTACCCAATTCTGGTCATCATCGAGTCCTTGTAGTGAGTAAACTCTGTTCTCGTGAACTTCCATAGCATTACCAGTAGCATTTATCTTTATGCACTTTACTGCATAATAAGAAACAGCATCATATAATACCCATAATTCTTGGTTATTTCTATGGTCTAGGTACATAGCTTTTATCTTACCACCCATAAATAAAGAAGACTCTATTCCAGCAGCCTTAGTACCCTTTATCAAGTAAGAACTTCCTTTTACATATCCAACTATTAGTCTATTAGCAGTAGTTAAGTCTAGTACAACATCTTCTGTTACACTATCTTTGTTCGTTGCTGCAGGTATTACAAACTGCTCGAGTGTTGGTAGAACAGATGTATCAAGGCTCATAGCAGAACTAGTAAGTGTCAATGTATTCCCTTGATTCTTTCCAAATTGCTTGATATTTGGATATCCTATATACATAGGTTCATGATTTGGACCTAATCCAATATAAGTATCGTCACCTCTAGTTACAAAAGTTGGCTCAACCTCAATAGCAGGTGACTCTAAGAATGACTGAGCTCTTGGTTCATAGTTTTTATTAGGATTCTCATCATATATATCTTCTAATACAGAGAATCTTTCTACAGCTTTATTCCATCCAACAATATGTGACCTACCATCTTTTTCTAATTTTACCATACCATGTGCACTAAACTCTTTAGTAGTGTACCCAGTAAAATCAAAGTGTAAATATGAATCTGCACTAGCAGGTGCTGGATGACCATTAAATTGAGTACTAAAGTACATACTTATTCCATGAAACTTAGCATGTGTGTATAGCTCACTAGAGCTTTGATGGTCATCTACATCAACCTTAGCGTTAACTCCACCCATTGGTGTACATACATAGTTTATTTTAGCAGTAACCTTACTCGTTCCACTTATAGCATCTAAACCATTAGTATTATCAAGAGTAAATTGCTTTACATTATGACCCTCTGTACCAGTAACAATTGATGCAACCTTACCTATATACCCAGTTCCAGCAGATGATATATCTGGTTGTCCAGTTGATTCATAAATGTAGTCTCCTACCCATATTGGTACTCCAAAATTATGAACAGAAGTATCTCCATCACCATCATCCTGAACTACTGTTACAGCAGTACTCTGACCTTGAAATTGCATTGTTATGGCTCTATCCCAATTAGTAATAAGCACTTCAAACTTTGAAGTATTTGTTCCTCCAGATGGGAAAACCTTTATTCTGTAATCAACAGATACATGACCAGCATAAGTTCCTGATAGTTTTAGATTAGTTGGGTATATATTTGGCATTAGTCTATTGGTCCTCCACCTGCACTTACAATATGAGAACCTACAGTAATATTACCAAATCCAGCAGAAGTAGCACCAAAGCCTCCAATAGAGGCTAAATACCTATCTTCTTTTCTACCCATAACCTTACCATCACTAGCAATTGTTTCAACATTTAATGAGTAATCAGCAGCATCTGGTGGGATATCTTTAGCATCAGGTGTTGATACTATACCACTAGAGAAATGTTTTATTTCTGATACTTGCTTAGGCATTTCCGTCTATTAACTCCCCATCTACAACTGTTTTACCATCTATTATAGTACATACTTCCACATTAAAGTTTCCTTTTTCGTAGAAGTTCACGATTGCAAATCCATGTTGCCAGTTATGTTGCCTGTTATTGAGCCATACATTTGCACTAGCTCCCATATCCTTGAGGCATCCAATACTCCATGCAGATTTGGGTCCATCCATATGCGTGACTGTAGACTGCTGTATGTCATGGTGGTGCCCATATATGACATTACAGCCGAGGCGTAACAAATGATTTCTAGTATGGCTAATGCCAGCAAAGTGATGACCATGATAGAAATAGAGGTGACCAATCTTGAAAAGCTGTCCAGCAGGATGGTATGTATAACCACGCTGTTTAAGCCGTACTGCATCCTTAAATAAAAAGCCCTCAAGATAGGGATTTTCATCCACAAATCTATTAAGCCAATCATCATGGTTTCCTTCAGTAATATGGCGTTCTTTGCAACCTGTTTTATTAAGTGCATCATCTATTAAATCCATCCCTTTATTAACTTCTTCAATTTCCTTCTTAACAAAGGGTAATTGATATTCGAGTGGAGGTCTTTTCTTTTTCTTCCATTGCCAATGAGAAACTGATTCCCATTCTCCTGTATCACCAAGGTCAACATAAACATCTGGTTTTACCTTCTTTATCGCTTTACAAACAACATTAATTGCTGCAACATCGTGCAGGGGAAAATGTTTATCTGGCGTAACGATAACACGCTTTAATTTGGTCCTTCTAGCCATGCTCTTTCCCATTCCTCTTCTGTAATATCTATTTCTGGAGCAGACTGTAATAATCTTTCAGTCTTTGCTCTGGTAAATCTTAACATATGTTCATTGCAATGAGTACATTCCCATATTAAAGGCTCATCAAAAGCCCCTATTATCTCGATACCAATAATGTCCTTTGAACCACAATAGTAGCATTCATTAGGGCATTTCTCTGCCCTCTTTGTACCTTGGATATTAAATCCATCAATACGCTTTTTTGTAGTATCTCTGGACACCTTATATTTCCTATCGACAGGTGTTCCCCATGTGCTCTTCATCTTTATTTTAGTGGAGCTCACGACATTAGACCAAGGAGGAAAAAGTCAACATTGTTCGCCCCACTAAAATTATTTACCTTTAAACACACCTTCTAAGAGGTCTGTTACTATGTCGACTACCTTTTCAAAAAAGATTTGTTCTTTCTCTTCTGATACAAAAGGTATATCAATTTTTTCATTTATTTTAGTAGCAATCTCATCAGCGAACTCATCAGATGCTAACCATCCTACTGCTTCACCCTTCATCTTATCTGCTTGTGCCTCTGCTAAATCCATTAGCATTTTTTTAAAGTCCATTTTAAGACTCCTTTATCTTTTTTATTTTATATGTAAGGTACACTACTTGTAGTACACCTATCATTACCATTAGAGCCCAAGGGATTGCATCCCACATTATAGCTCCCATACTTGCAAAACTTGAACCTGAAACTTTTAAACTATCCATTAGTGTTTACCATTTACCCTACTTAAACTGCCTTTAACTTCCGATACTTGATTATCTAAATCATTTATCTCTTTATTTAATGAATCAAACTTCCTATCTAACTTGTCATCACTTTGATTCCACCTGTTAATAAGCTTGATAATCATACCCTCCATATTTTCTAAAGTCTCACTTTGTCCTCTATTTTCAACTTTCAATTTCTCTAATGTTTCCTGTTGCTGTGCTGATTTGTTTGATAATGAGACTACTAAATATACAAACATTGCACCAACAACCCCAATCATTCCTGCCTCCCCATAAATAGCCATAAAATCCATCATATACTCCCTATTTCTTTTTCTTTAAAGCTTTTTGATACCATTTTAAATCTTCTTCCATCTCTGCATACCTTTCTTCTTCTTCTGCTATATGCTTGTTGACAAGTTCTCTAATTGTGGTATCAGATTCTGATACTCTTCTTTCAAGGTCACCAATTCTTTGGATAACCATATAGTATGAATAAACAAGTCCAGCGACAAGTACAAGCATCTGACCAAGCCACTTGATGTTAATACTAATAACGGCATTATCATCCACGACAGCCCCACGGTACGACCTTGCCGTTTGAGGTTTGTCATTCACTTCACCTCCCATCCAGCAACTGACCATCCACTATCGCAAGAACTCAACAATAACAAGGTGAAAGCAATGAAGAATATTGCGATACCTACTGCCCTTAAAAAATCTTTATGTTGCTCATCCATTATAATCCCATCTTTTCGTGAGTGTCAGCTATCCAACCATTAAGTTTAGCATCTGAACCTGTTGCATCATCACCATAGTGGATACCTTTCATAATAGTAACCAAGGCAATATCTCCATCAAAAACATTAGCACCAGACGATGATGAATTAGGAATACAACCTATTCCATATGGGGCAGTTTCTGTTTCAAAAGCAACACCATCTATACAGTCACCATATCCATCATTCATTGCAGTCCAATTACCAAGGTTCTCAGCACCTACATAGCAGGTAATCCTATATACTACACCCTTACCACCTGAGTATGTATCAAATGATGCAACATAACATTTCCAAACATTATTTGGTACGATAGAAGTAGTTGAAGTTCTTGTTTGCCAAACACCATTGGTACGCATAACTCTGGTTTGCATAGCACCTGAACTTATGGTATTCATCTCCAATAGTACATTACTACTATTGTCTGAAATACTAAATAAGGTTCCATTGTGGGATGTATGCTTTTTGAACCAAACCATTATTAGAGTACCACCACCTGCTGCCGGGTTTGTAAGATTTGTTATTGCACCTTCATCCCAAGAATGAACACAATCAGCACTACCATCACAAGTAATATATCCGGGTGTAGTTGCACTCGTAGATGGAGTAAATGATGCACCACTTATAATATCAGAATCGTGACCCCAAGATGTTACTTCATTTACAGTACCAGTACCATTATAAGACGCACTATATCCAAAGTCTATTCTAAATTTAGAGTAAGTACCCCAAAAGCCAGTATTAATTGCGGCATTATACCAGTCAGTATTATTATTCCAAGAACTATAATCGTGGTCATAACTATAAAATTCTGACATTGCGTGTGGAGCACTACCATCTGGTCTATCAGAAGAACTGTTCTGTGTATTGATAGTTTCTTGAGTGCCGTCTGAAGCTTCTTTTAAACTCATAGCACCAGCAAAGGAGTTAGAAGTATAATCATTATCATCAAGCTCATTGACGATACCTTTTAATGATAATTCCCCAGAACTTGGTACTGCCATACTAACTCCTTAGTTCTATTATTTCTTCTTTTAATTCTTGGATAGCACCTATAAGAACTGGAACTAATTTTGCATAGTCTACAGTTAACATAGTATCACCATCTAAGTAATCACTTATCTCTCCGATTGTGTTTACTTCCTTAACTATTTCAGGAATAACCTTTTGAACATCTTGTGCTATTAACCCAATATCCTCGCCCTTATCTTTTACAGCCCAATCAAACCTAACAGGCTCTAACATCATAATCTTTTTTAAATTATTTTTTAGGTCAACTACATCTTCTTTTAATCTTTTATCTGATGCTACAGTTGTTGACATAGCAATTACATCACCATCTGCGTGGAAATCTCCATCAGCTTCCATTCTAAACTCATTATTACCATTGACATAGAAATCTGTGTGGGTATTAACAGTCCAGCCAATGTAATCTCCTGAATCAGTTCCTATATGAGTAATACCATCTCTTAGGTCTGCTTCAACACTAAATGTAGTACTCGATAAATCAAGCCCAGACCCTGCTGAATAAGTTGTATTAGTAGCCGCAAAAGTAGTGCCATTCAAAGTCATATTACTACCGGCTGAATAGGTTGTGTTATTATCTGAAGCAGCAATAGAAATATCTGTTCCACTACGAGTTACAGTTACATTAGAACCACCCTCAATATTTAATAAATCACCACTTGCTACAGCAACATCATCTCCACCTTCAGCACTTAAAGTAAAGCCGTAATTATTAGCAGAAGCTGCAACACCATCTAACTTTGTTTTTAATGTAGTAGTGAAGTTCTTTTGAGTAAGTCCACCATCTCCAACTGAATAAGTAGTATTACTATCCGTAGATGAGATTGTAAATGTACTAGCGTCTGTTCTTGTAACAACTGTAGCACCACTACCAACAAATTCTACTAAGTCATTTGAGGAGTCACTACCATATAAATTAAGTTTAGTTGAACCCGACTTAATATTCATATCATAAGTCGTATTCGTGTCAGTATTCGTAGTATATGAAGGAGTCGCCCAAGTTGCAGTACCAGATGCACTATACCTTAAGAATTGTCCAGAAGAACCTCCAGATGGAATATGCTTATTACCAGCACTTGTAGGATGTGAATAGTTATTTGCAGAACTGGCAATTCCATCCAATTTGTCGTGATGAGCAACAGACATCAAGCCTTCAGCAGAACCAGTTGCTTCACTATAAGTTGTATTATTATCTGGTGGAGTTGCCCAAGAACCATCTCCTCTAAGGAAATTAGATGTACTACTATTAAAACCACTAAGACTTGTTATAGTCCAAGATGAATTTGAATAGGTAGTATTAGTAGGAGTAGCCCAAGTGCCATCCTTTTTTAGAAAGGTACTACCAGAACCTCCTCCAAGATTTGTTAAAGCAGAACCACTGGCTAAGCTAAATGTTGTAGTACTAAGACTTAATCCCGTGCCTGCTGAGTAAGTTGTGTTGGTGTCTTGTGTAGTAACTTGGTTACCATTACTTATACTTAATGTTGTACCGTTTACAGTAAGAGTTTGTGAGTCAGTTTGAGATGTTAAATATCCAGCACTAGCGTGATTACCCCATCCATATGCACTATCCCAATTTGAGTTATTGTAACCACTTGTCGTACCCGTTCCCCCTCTTGCTACGGGCAAAGTTCCACTTGTAATTAAAGTAGCAGAGTGATTTGGAACGCTTGTTAGATATGTAGCATTGGCTCCACAGTCAGCAGGAAGTCTTGCATCTGGAACAGTACCTGAAGCAATATCTGTTGATGCGTCTATACCCCCTGATACAATTAGTTTCTTCCATGAAGCCATTTCTTACATCTCGCCTTCTGGTGGATATCCAACATATTCACCAGTCTTAGTCATATGATTATCAAGAAGCTTTTGGTATTTTGCCCTAATCTTCCCAATAACCTCAGCCTCACGACCACTTATAGTTGCTTTGTCTATTAGTTGCAATACAAAGAATGCTTCTATTGCTCCCAACTTTAAGTTGTAACTCGGCTCTTTTGTTGTTATTACCTTTTCCATAATTCCTCCTTTTTAGCTTATGTTTAAGAGTAAATATATATGTCTCCATTCGTTAATGTATACATACTTCCTTTGCCTTTTCCATCTGAAAGGGCGGATGGTGCAGTGTTATCACCTGCTGCTACATTTGTTGTTATGTAAGCTCCAGTATGAGTTCCTGTACCTGCTACACCTTGTGAATCAATTGCAAAGTTACCTGCACTCTGGTCCCAGATAAGTTCAATATCTGCTCCAGTACTACCCTGTTCTATAACTATTGCTGCATCCTCACCAGTAGAAGCATCTTTGTTTATAACAATCTTATTGTCATTAACAGTTAAGTTGGTTGTATTAATCTCAGTAGTAGTACCAGTTACTTCTAGGTTACCTCTGATTTTAATAGTTGCATCATTACCACTATCACCAATGTAAAGTGTGTCACTACTATCTAACGCTGTTAATACTGCCTTAACATTAGTTTCATCACAAGACACTTTACCATTAGCCAAATCGTATGCTGCTTTAACTGCTGTCGGAGTGGCTGCTAATGCTGATGATGTAGTAGATGTTGAATCACTAAGTTGAACTGCACCTTTTGCACTTGTTGAAGCATCATCAATACCAACTGTGAATGTAGTATTTGAAGATGCGTTTGCTGTGAATGTGTCAGAACCAGTCAAAGGTGATGATGTTGACATCGTTAATGTAGCGTCATTAGCTGCTGCTGCTGCTGCTGACCATTCAAAGCCAGAGACTTCACCTGAAGCGGCAGTTAGAACATAACCATTAGTTGGTGAGTTACACTTTAGATGACTTTCATAAATCAAGTCATTTGATAAAGTTGTAGCGTTACCACTATTAGTTATAGCACCAGATAAGTTTGAACCACTTAAGCCTTCTGCTAAAGTTGCTGTTCCTGTTACATTACCAGTTAATGCACCTGAAAATTGAGTTGAGGTTAGTTTCCCCGTACCCGGATGATAAGTTAAATCTCCGTCAGACTCAAGTCCAGCCGATGTGCTACCATCTATATCTGCACCAGCGACAAAAACAAGAGCATTTGCCTCTGATGTATTTTCATTGTCAGTTATGACAACATTCGTTGCCGTAGTTGCTGTTGTTGCACTTGTTGCTGTTGCAGCACTACCACTTATGTTCCCTGCTATCGTGCTACTGAAGGTTTTAACACCTGCAATAGTTTGTGCTCCAGTAGTATAAACACCATTGGTCACAGCACCAGCAGTTAAGTTTGTGGCTGTTCCTGAAATGTTTGTACCTACTAAGGCAGAGGGAGTTCCGGCATCTCCACCGGACACTATTAGTTTTTTCCAACTAGCCATGTTTTACTCCATATGTTTAGTTAGGATGTCAAGTTTCGCTTGCAATTTCATCTTAGTGATGAGTGCTAACTCTAATGCTTGACCATCGTGTTTACTAGTCTCTACCAGTTGTAGTAGATACCCTACCTCCTTTATAGTAAGAGCACTGTCTTGCTTTTTTTCACTTTTTTGTGATACAGACCTCTCACTTAAATTTACAATTCCCATAATTATATTCCTACATTTAAACTATTAGTGCTAGAGTCAAAATATATCTGACCTGCAACAGGACTTGCTGGAGCAGACGATTGTGGTTTTAACTGCAATGTCCCATTAGTATCTAATGAGAATATTGATGCACTATTATTATTGATTTCAAAAAGCTTTCCTGAACCAACTGTGCTTGTTGTAGTGAACCTTAACCAAGCTAAATCATTATTTATCCCAGTATGCCCACCTCCTATAACTAGTTCTACATCACTAGAACCATTGTCTCTATAATACTTTCCATCGGAATCTTTATAGAAAACTAATTGTTTGTATACATCCTTAATTAAATTAGGATGACTTAAACTTCCTGCCATTATGCGTTACTCCATGTAGTTGCTGTTGGTGATGAAACAGAACTATAACTTGTACTTGTAGGTGTACCAACACTTGTAAAACTTGTGCTTGCAACTCCTGCAATTGTATTAAATAATGCTTGGTCAAAGAAAGCATCTGCTGATACCTTATCAAATGCAATATTTATCAAGTTAAAACTACTATTATGGTCCCAAATATCAATCATTAAAAGTCGTTTTGCCCTATTTCTTTAAATGTTCCTGTTCTTGCTCTATAAGCATACTTCCTCCCATTTTTAACATCATCTTCAAATTTGTTATTAAAATACTGTGCCATTTGTAAACCTTCAGGACTCTTCTCATATCCTATTGCAATAGCCTTATTAACTAGTGCATCATGGAATTGCTCTGGAACTTCTGGTGATTGTGCTTCCCAAGCATCACTAGCAGAAGGTAGGTCAAAATGGTCTGACTTTTTATAGTAGAATACAGTAATCTTCTGTCCAGCTATTGTGTCATCTGGAGAAGTAAACTGCTCATCATCTACTTTAGTTTCATCATAATAGCCTATCCATATAGCACCACGCTCAGTCCACCATACCCATTGTTTTACTGTAGCCATTATGTTAAATCCCTCTTATAAGGTCTTCCTAAAAATCTTTTTATTTGTTTACCATCTAGGTCAACATTCTTTATTTCCATTATCTGGTCATCATTTCCTGATACACTTAGACTATAACCCCTTTGGTCTTTAATTAGTGTAAATTGAACTGCATCTTCTAACAACCTAGTTCTTGAGCAATATTCATCCTGTGCTCTATTTACCATCTTAACAATCTCTTGAGCACCTAAGTTAGGATGGTGTTGCTGAACTAATTCTACTATTTCTTTTAACTTCACTTTGCTATGCCTCCCCCAAGTAATTTTGCTTGAGAGTCGAAATCAGGTACAGCAATCATAGACCATCCCTGTTCTAGTTGCTGGGTTATCATCGCAATCTGACCTTGTAACCACTGATAATCAGTAGTGATTTTACTAATAATTGTACTAAAAAGCTGAATCTTTTTTTGCAAGTTTGCTTGATATTCTTGAAGAGCTTGACCTGCCTCTGCACTCTCTTTAGATATCTCTGCTTGATATTTATTTATTTCAGCACTATGACCTGCTAGTATTGCTGATGCTCTCTGTAGCTCTTGAGCTGCAGTAGAAAGAGTTCCACCTAACATCTCAGGGTCTTCATCTACTAACCATTTCTGTGCTGAATAGATATCAGTACCACTACCATCTACATTCACATCTCCACCTATTTGACTTACATCATCTATTAAATGCTGTGCTTTATTGACTGCATCTTCATAATCTGCGTGTATACTTGGTAATGCAGTTGTTACTCCGATAGAATCATCAAAGTCTGCTATTATATCAAACATAGTTGTATCAGCATCTAAATCTGTTGGGAGTTTCGTTGTGAAATCACCTAATCTTTCAAGTAAACATTCTCTTGCTGCAAATCTTACTACTTGTATATATAAATTCTCTGGCATTTCTGTTATAGTTCCATTACTATCATTTATGGTCCCAGCAACTACCTTTGTTACTTCTGAATTCTCAGTAGCTGTAGGTTCTGGATATATCAAGATTCGACCATTATCTATAGAGTATACAGGAGAAGTCTTTGGGGCATAGTAAATACTGCCAGTATCGACAGCCTTTAAGATATTCTTTTTATCTATAGGCATACAATCTCTTCTTAGACTATTAGTGCTGTCATACCTATTGACATGTAAAACTAAGTTATTTTCTTCTATCTTATTATCGTTATCATCATTCGCTGTTACTGCAACAGTACTACTCATACTATGTAGCATATTAGGATTGATTTGGGATACCTTTACAATAGTTTCTTTAACACCATTCTTTAGAGCTTCAACAATCACACTAGCTTGATTCTTTGTTTTATCTCCAGTAAGGTAACCTATTTGATTAGTAAATGAAGCCATTATTCTCCCTTCTTCTTATCACCAGATATCATTGACCAAAGATTCTGTACACCACCCCAAGCATCTCCAAGACCTTGAAGTGGATTAACCAAAGGATTTGGTGCAGTACCTGCTACTACCTTTGGACTTCCATCTGGATTCTTAGGTGAGTTAGATACATTATGTTTCATTCTATCCCACCAACCCATCTTTGATTTATCTTGGGGTAATTTACTCATAATATCTTTATAAGCCGAGTGACTTTTATCACCATATGCACCCCATCCATGCTTTGCTATATCAGAAGAAATATCTCCTACATCGTAACCCATGTTTTTCATAGTGCTCATTAGAGCTCCCATATTCTTTATATTTCCACCTTGACCCTCTAGCATTCCTTGGAAACCACCCTTATCATCTGACATTCCATAAGAATCGTGGAATGTTTTCATAAATTTTATATCCTTATCAGCCCATTCAGGTTGACTAACTTTATCTGGTTGTTGTTTAGTATAGTCCCCTGTATCTGATTCTTGAGCAACTTCTATTGCTTCTTGTATAACAGGATTATCTACATTTCCTATCTTTTTATCATACTTCTTTTCATCAAGATATTGTGTAATTCTTTCAGCACCCTTCCTAAATGGGTTACCAAGAGCATCACCAACACTCTTACCTTTTAGTATATCTGCACCTTCGTATTTACCCCAATGCCCTGACTTAGTAACTGTTCCATCTTCTGCTACTTCATCAGGAGTCCACCATTTATCTCTGATAGCCTCAGATAAGACATTAGTTCGGTTACCGAACTCATCTTCCTTGTTGAACTGGTCAAAAAAGGAAGAGGAACCACCATAGGAACCCATTCTACTATCGCCACCTGAACGGAGTAACGATTCATTTGGATTGATAGCCATTCCTCTACCTATTCTTCTTAATAGTCGGCATCGCCTGCCCAGTTAAAGAACTTCTTAACACCTTCCTTAGCACCTCTATAAGGTGAGGATTCAGCAAGCCAAGGAGCAGCACCTTCGATATAGTCGTCTATACCTTTAGCACCACCTCTGACATTACCAACAGCGTCTTGTCGTTGCTTTGTATTCATACTGAATTCAGGGGGAGTATGACTTATCCCACCTGTACCGGCATAGTTACCAACCATTTGTGTTTCACCACTCGTTGATTTACCACGACCTTCATCACTATAGAGATGTTCTTTACCTCTATCATTGACATTGCCATAGCTTGAATCACCTGCAGAAAGTTCAGATACAGAAGCATTGTCTTGTCTGTGTCCACCCTGCATTTTTCTTAAAGCAGCAAGAGATTGAGGTCCAAACTTTCCATCTTCAGAAAGAGGGTTTCCATCTGCACCTGTAAAACCAGCTTGGTTTAACATTCTTTGCATTTGTCTTACGCTCTCTGCGTTGGAAGGGTCGAAACCTTCTCTCATTGCACCAACATCCATAGCCCCACCTTGTGAACCTTCTCTTAATACACCTTCTGCTACTGTTCTAGCAATATCTGCTTTAGCACCAGCATCGGCAGTAGGAGGTCCAGTTTGGGGTGCAGCATTTTCTGCTGCCTGTTGAGTCATATCTGCTTGTTCAATAGGCGTTTTAGCCCAAGGAAAACCATACTCTTCAGTTCTCGCTTGTTCGTCTGCTCGTCTTTCTTTTCTAGCAGCACGCCTTTGTTTTGATTCTTCATCGAATGGGTTAATCATAGCACCTAATCTACTTAGCATGTTTAACCTCTTTTCTTTGATTTTGGTTTAGTGGGTTTAACTACAGTTCTTCTACTATTATTATTGGTTTCTTCTTTTCCAGATTGGAACTCACCACCAACAGTATTAGAGAATACCATACCTTTAGCCACTATTTCCCCCTCTTATCATAGACGCCTCTCGTAGGCTGAGAAGGTTCTACCTTCTTAGGCTTAGGCTTGTCTACTACTTTCTTTACTTTTTTATCTTTAGCCATTACAGCCTCCGTGTTGACTCAGTGGGCTCCGAAGAGCCCACTAAGAATGGTACGATATTATGACCACTTCAGAATAGCGTGAGTCTCAGGAAGTTGAATCTCAAGACCGGCTTCGGTCATTACGATATCTTTTCTTCCATCCACATTGTTATTCTGGACATTGGTTATAATGTGCGTATCACGATTAACACCATTACCTGCAAGAGGGCGATAGTTGACATTCTTCATATCAATCATCACTGCATAATCTTCGTACATTCCTCTAAATAGAGGCTCTGCAACAAAGTGAAGATTACCATAGATGGTATTAACTGTAGATACATTGTGTCCAAATGCACCCTTAACATTCTGAATATCAAGTGCGTAGGCATTAGAACCACCAGAGGTAGTCGCTGTATGTCCTAGTGCAACTGTGTTACCCAAGAATGAGTCGGCACCGAGCTTATTCAACCAAGTGATAACTTTTCTTGAAGCAAGAACAAGCTTATTTCCACTATTACCAGATTCTGGTGCGAAAATATCTTCCATTGCTGTTAAGAAGTTATCATAAGTTGAACTAGCGTATGTGAAAGATTTAATCTTTCCATGTCTTTCGGTGTAA
>Ga0098054_1000974_pt1 | contig 15312 bp, 12 predicted proteins | sample 16_taG_FD_75048 | JGI IMG/M metagenome (GOLD analysis project Ga0098054, IMG submission 75048) | Marine viral communities from the Subarctic Pacific Ocean - 16_ETSP_OMZ_AT15313 metaG | ecosystem: Environmental > Aquatic > Marine > Oceanic | place: Pacific Ocean | collected 2015-01-18
TGTCCTGGGTTTTCCGGAACTGAGAAGTTCGTCATTCGTCGTTCCAGGAAGCGGCCCCATCCGATGGAGCGTATAAAAAGGGCGACACCCCTCTAAAATTTGGTTACAATGCGATAAAAGGGATTCGTATGGACAAGACGAGTATACAGGGCTACGATTTTGACGATGACATTCTGCCACCGAAGCTGGTGCTGGATCAGTTGCGTCATCACGATGCCCGGATGGATTCTCTTCAATCCGACATGGCGCTTGCGAAGGCCAGCTATACGACCCGTTTCTGGCGGTACATAGATGGGCAGGAGCGTTTCAGTTCATCCCAGAACTACGAGTTGTCTCGCCTGGACCAGATAGAGGTCAACCGTGTGAAGCCAGCCATCTCCGGCTATCTTTCCGCGTTGTATCCGCGTCGAATAGAGGTTGTCGTATCGAACAGCCCGTATACATCCGGTGATTCCGAGAAGGCTGAGATGGTTCTGAACGACTGGATCAACAAGCCTTTGATGCGGAACAGGATACTGAGTTGCTCCAGGCAGGCCTTGCTGTACAAGGGAGCCGGGGCGAAGATAGGGTACGACCCTGCAGGAGAGGGATTGGACCGGGTGTGGATGCGGATCTTCCCCTATTGGGAGATGGTTCTGGACCATGACGTTCACGATGTCGAGGACCAGCGTTTTGTCGGCCATGTTTCGTTCCAGTCTAAGCAGAAGGTAATAGAGGAGTACGGTCTTGAGGAGGATGATCTCGGGGGAACGGGCCGGGATGATTTTCTAAGCAGTTCTGTTTCCGGTATAAAGAGGAATTCCACGAGTGGCGAGATGACGGATCACCGGGCTTTCGTCCGGGTCCTGGAGTTCTGCAATCTGATTGACGATTTCCGTGATTCGGACGGCACGGTCTACAAGGGCCGTCTTGAGATATACGTTTTGGGCGAGGGTTCATCCCCGTTGCCTATCTACCTGGGTCCTCTTCCACTTGTCGACCACAACAAGAATCCGATGGCCCACATATGCCCGTTGATTTTCGAGCACGAGCCGGAGTATCCGTTGCGCGGTCTCGCCTATGTCGACCAGCTTATGCCCCAGCAGAAGGAGTTGAATGCCCTTCGGAGTTTCACGAGTGTTGCCTCGAGGCGCGACAGCCGTGTCTATCTTGCGAGGAAGGGTGCGTTGGATGCGGATGCGTACAGCGATCTGAAGTCCGGGGAGGACGGTCTCATCGTCGAGGTGGACGAGCAGTATGCCGGGAACCTCAGGGATGTCGTTGTACCGATCCAGCACGGTCCGTTGAGTGGAAACATGATGATGGCGATGCAGATGGCCGATGCGGACATAGAGCGTGCGATGACGGTCTCTCCAGCTGCTCTCGGTGTGGTCACGAAGGCGACGGCGGAGGAAGTCCGTGCGGTTGAGCGTCACACGGAGTCCGAGTTTGGCCGTCATGCGGAGCAGAGAGACCTCTGGCTGCTCCAAATTGCAGAGCGATGTCTGTCCGCGCATGTTGCCGCGATGTTCGATGTTGGTGATTCCGAGGGAGCGGAGCAGCATCTGGACGAGGAGGGCAACGAGATAGACAAGGACAGAGAGGAGGCAGAGGATTCTCCGAATCCCTTCGGCAAGGAGGATCAGGAGGAGGATCAGGAGGATCAGGAAGAGGATCAGGAAGAGGACAAGGAAGAGGACAAGGAAGAGGATAAGGAAGAGGAGGAAGAGAAGGAGGAGGTTCATCCATTCGACGAGGAGGATGAGCCAGGGGGTGTCGAGGAGACTGTCGAGGAGCGCAGGGATTTCGAATTGGAGCGGCCCAAGCTCAGGACCATCACCCTTGCGAAGCCCGATGGGGAGTTGCTCGAGGTTGTGCCTGAGGATCTGGATTCCGATTTCGACATAGGGTTCAGCGAGACAGGCAGGACTCCTACGTCCGATGCGGATCTGCGCCAGAATCTTCTTGGTTTGATGGATAAGATGATGCAGTTGTTCGACGTGTCGCACAAGGGTGGCCCCATGTCTGTGCTTGCGGACGAGTTGATGCGGACGATACACGAGAGGTTCGAGTTGCCGCCCAATCTGCATCCGGACTATTTGAAGACACGCGTTTCAGAGTTGGTTGATGAGGGTGTTGCGCCGGGGCCTGTTCCAGATGAAGAGGGTGTGGCTCCGGCGGCACCTGCTCCTGCGGAGGCTCCACAGCCACCAGGGGCAGGTGCTCCTCAACCGCCAGAAGCAGGTGCTCCTCCCAACATAGAGGAGATCATAGCAAAGATAGAGCAGATGCCTCCGGCTGAGGCTTTGGAAACGCTTGGCGAGATATTCGCTGACAATCCGGAATTGCTGAAGATCATAGAGCAGTCCAAGGCTGAGCCACCGGAAGCGCAGGCGGAGACCGTCCAGATGATACTTCAACGAGTTAGGGAGGTGATGTAGTGCCGATTTACACATATCGCTGCGAGGAGGGTCACGAGCAGGACGAGGTTCGTCTGGTCGATGATCGGAAGAAGGACGCGGAGTGCCGGGTCTGCAAGGGTGTTGCATCTCATGTGTTCAGCATCTTCCGCCCGAAGAAGGACAACAGCAACGTGGTGGAGGAGAGTGGGATGAAGGTCCGGTATCTCCATGGGAAGCCGGAGCATGTCTACTACTACCGCGATGTCCTGTGCCGTTCGTGCGGAGGCAAGAGCTATGTGGATTGCAGCCGCGACAACGAGTATGACCCTTCGGTCGCATCCTGCGACGATTGCGAGTCATCGGATGTGGAGGTTCTGATCAGCGTTCCTTCCATTGACCGGTTCAGCGAGAGGTTTCCCTACTTTGACAGGGGTCTCGGGATGTGGCTCACGTCCAAGGCGCACCGCAAGGAGATGTGCAGGAAACTTGGTGTTGAGCCAGTGGATGGCGACATAGACATGACCGAGGAGGCGCGAAAGGCAGAAAGGAAGAAAGAGGCGGACAAAAAAGTGTATGATGACTTGCAGAACAAGATAGACAATCATCCCGGGTATGCGGAGTACCGCAGGCTCAAGGACCGTGGATGGTCACCAGAATTCAAACATCGGAGACAAAAATGAGTATGACACAGGCGGATATGGCAGCAGGCGCACCTCCATTGGAGGCAGGGCCACCACCGGCGGCACCCATGGAGGGTGAGGCCACAGCGGACCAGGCAATGGCCGCGATGGAGGATCAGCGGATGGCTGAATTGGAAACGATAGCCGCTTCAGCCCCGGAGCCGGAGAAGCCGTTCACGGCAAGCCTTGTCGAGAAGCTTTCGGCTGCTCTCAACGATCTTATGTCCATGGTCGACGAGACCATTGCGCCCATTGACTATGTTGCGGAGGCTCCCCGTGTGGAGGGTCCTTTGCCGGGCGAGGTCTATGTTCCGCTGGTTCTGACCTTGATGTATGTCGCCCAGATTGGCGGATATGACAAGTATGCCATGAATCCGGAGGAGCTGATCAACGATGCAGCGGTTCGGAAGGCGACGGCGCTTGTGCAGATGATGCAGAAGGACGACGCTCTGATCGAGGATTTGCAGCAGCCTGCGGAGGGCATTCCGGAAGAGGAGATGGAGGGCGAGGAATTGCCGCCCGAGGCATCCGAACTTCCAGCCGAGCCGGTTCCAGGCGAGTATGACGATGAAGACGAAGCCTTAATGGCAGAAATGTAGGGAGAAAAACATGTCGGAAGTGGAAAACGTACAAATTGAAGGGGAGGCAACCCAACAAATAGCAGAGTCTGTGGCTGAACCCACAGCAGAGATTGCACCCGAGGATACTGTAGTGGAAGAAGCTGCAGTGGAGGAGGCTACAGATTCTGCACCACCCACTGAAGTTGCTGGTCTTGATGCGTTCATGTCCAAGCTGGGAGAGATCCCGGAAGAGGCGAACGAGCAGCTATTGAGCCAGATAGACGACAAGACATTCGACAGGATGTCGGACAGTGCGAAGGGTGTGCTGAAGCATCTCATAGCGAAGCAGAATGCGGACTATGATAAGCGCGTGAAAGCGTTCGAGGCTCAGCAGCAGGGCATGTCCAGCCGGGAGGAGAAACTCCGTGACGAGGCGAAGAGCCTGATCCGGAACAGGGCCGAGTTGAACCGTGTTCTTCTCGATCCGAAGTTCCAGGAGTTCATGAAGGCCGCTGACATAGCGGAGGAGGACATGGAGGACCCTTTCAGCGAGAAGGGTTTGAATCAGCGGATCAGCAAGGGTGTCGTGAGTGCGATGCGCGAGTTCCAGACTCCCATCCGCGAGGCTGCGGAGAAGGCGCAGCGAATGGCATCGTACCAGGATTTCATTGACAGGCATCCGGAGATGAAGGACCCCGGCTTCAAGAAGGAGGTACGTCAGATGATGACTTCCCGGAGGGAGGCAGGCAATCCGGTTAGTCTGGACGATGCATTCAACCTTGTTGATCGGCAGCGCATGCTTGCCGTGAAGCAGGCGAGGGAGGAGAAGGAGCGCACGGCCCGTGCGAAATCCGCCCGTCGTGTGGCCAGGGCAACGAACAGCAGCAAGTCCGACGGGGGTGACCCCGTTCCGAAGTGGGTCACTAAAAACGGCTACAAGGGTGCGAGGGGCAATGTCGCGAGGATAAGATATCTTCAAGATAACCCAAAAGCTTTAGAAAGACTTCGTCAACAGCAGAAAGCTGGACGATAACAATTTAACGGAGATGACGATATGCCTACAACCAGTTTGACCGTCGATAACGAGTTGCTTTCGGCGACCTCGATCGAAGCGGCTAAATCCGCCCGAGATCTTAATCATGTTACGACACCTTTCCTTGCCGAACTCGCTCGAGTACATGGCGAGGGCCAGCCCAACAAGGGTTCTGGATCGAAATGGATATCGAGCTTTGAAACCGGGGGGCATAGCTCGCCAACCAGAAAAAGAACAGGCTATGAACAGATGAACCTGAGTTTCTCTGGAGTTTTGACCCCGATGATCCTAACTCCGGCCGAGGTCTCATTTCCCATCGGCATCTCTGCCGTGGAGGAAGATCTGAATGGTGGCGATTTGCAGACCATCGAGTTGGCATCCCGTCGCGCCCAGAGCGTAATGAGCGAAGCCAAGCGCCAGTTTGAGAAGCACATGATCCAGGGTGGTGTTGCCCAGTTCGAGGATTTCCTCACGCTGAACGGTATGGACTACCAGTATGGCGGTCTTCTCGAGGCTGCTGCTTCCCAGGTCAACGTGATCGGCGGATTCTCCAAGGCGACCTATTCGGCGCTTCCCGGCGCTTCCAATCAGTTTGCCGACATCGGTTCAAACTTCAACTCAGCTGGTCTTGTTTCCCTGTACCGAACCATCATCAAGGCGAAAGCCAGAGCCACGGACGACATTGGCGGTCTGAGTGTTCTGTGCTCGGAGAAGGGTTTGGAAAATTATAAACGCTGTATACAGGCCTCGGAGCGGTATGTTGTCACTTCTGGAGACCAGAAACTTGACGCTACCGGACTGAACCTCCTGATCAACGGTGTACCTGCCCATGTCAGCACCTACATGCCGACAAGCGGAGGCACCAAGATTTCCTTCTACCTGGTTGATCTGAATGCAATCTACTTTGCCTGGAGCAAGGTGCTTCGCGATGGCTATTTCAGCATGTCTGACTTCAGTCCAGTCGGTAACGGCTACCAGGTAAGGGTGGCGGAGGTGCTCATTAGGGGCCAGATGCAAATAGAAAATTGGTCAGGTAGTGCAGTAATTGCTAACGGTGAAACATTTTAAGAAATAGGAGTTTAATATGAGTTTTCCAAATAAAATAGATGGATTTGGTGTTCGCAGAAGCACAACTGCTGATGAATTTGTGGCCAATTCTGGTGTCGAGTCCAGAGCTACGTTCATTCGTGGATATGTATACTGCGATTACGCTGTATCTGCTGGTGAAACATTTGAAAAAGGTTCAGTAATGGTCATGGAAGTCAATACAGGCACTGGATTTTTGAAAGCACTCGGTGTTGATGCCCTTGATGCGGATCATCCCATTGGTACTCTTTTCCGCAAAGCTGGTGCCAGAACTGATGGGTCTACAAATGTAGACACTGATGATGTATATTTTGCTGGTATTTTAGATGCTGCTGTAACTGTAGCCGCTGGGGAATATGCTGAATGTGTAATTCAAGTGACTGGCCTTAGAACTGACGTTGTATGTGATGGTTCTACAGCTATTGGAAGTCCGTTGCGACCTGCAGACGCTGCTGCTCAAGTTGGACAGTTTGATATTCTCGTGGCTGGAGATGCTGGACAGGCTGGAGCCATTGCGGTAACTACTGGTGCTGGAGCAGATGTCTACCTTCTTAATCCATTGAATCTATAGAAAGTTTTTCCTGACGTGGGTTTGCCTCCCTTCGTCGTTTTCTGCTCTCGATGGCTCTCCCGGTCATCGAGAGCTTTTTTATGGGTTATAATGGTTTCGGGGGTTGAGATATGAATGTACAGGAGATACGTCAACGCATAAACGACCAGATGGATTTTAACCCGGACATCCAGCAGTACCGGGATTCCATCGTTCGCCGCATCAATGATCACTACCATCGAATCAACGATTCGGCGCACTGGCTGTTCCTGCAGAAGGAAACGCAGATCCAGCTGCGCCAGAATGTGACCGGCTCGAGCACGGTTACGTTTCAAGTGGCCCCAGCCAACCTAAGAAAGTTGTTGGCCGATTCTTCGGTTACAGGTCAAACAGGCCTGAGTTTCACTTTGGAGATGGAGGGCCAGACGCTTGTGGCCGCTGATGGAACGGAATACCGAATAGTTAGGGTCCTAGGACCAAAGGAGATGTATATCGAACCGTTGAGGCTCGGAGACATTGATTCTGCAACCGACCCGAGCGTTGGCTGGATAGGGGATACAAACACCAACATCACGGACTTCACGATTCGGTTCGACCGATTCGGCCTGCCAAAGAATTGCATCGAGGTCCTGGGGTATGTCGACCGTGCGGATGACAGGGGCCGTCTGGTTCAGATAGACAGGCGACGGGAGGAGTTTGCCTACCTGGACCGAGACACGACGGGCGATGTGTTCGTGATCATCGATGACGAGAGCATCATCGACGAGCCTCCACTGAACGAATTGGGTCAGTCCTCGCCAGGCACGTTCACTGTGGAAACGGAGAACGTAACGCAGTCATCCAACGCTCTTTTTCCAAACGACAACGAATACGAGTACTTCTACACGATATACCGAGAGGGCAGGGAATCGCCTCGCTCCAGGGTCGTGAGCGTCACGACGAAGGCAGACGACAAGGACCCGGACTCCCGGAACCTCCTGTCGGGCATGGAGAACACGGGCTGGAACGAGGCCGACACTCCAACATACAAGGCATCTGGAAAGCAGAAGATCATCTATCGCCGGGACAAGACGAATGAGGGTCCTTGGCTCATGGTGGGGGTTGTGGACAGCATCACCACGACATTTACGGACGACGAGTTGTATCCGTCTACGAGTTTCGCTCATTTGAAGTACACATCCTTCCGGTTCAACGATCACGATGCGATACGTCGGTACGACGATCCCGGACCCAGGCAGTACATGAGGGCCTGGTACGGCCCGTCCAGCGACAAGAAGATCCATCTTCGCTATCACTACCGTCCGCGTGACCTGGTGTCTGAAACGGACACACCGGCATGGCCCCGTCAGTACCATCATTTGCTGGTGTACCTGACGCTTGAGGACATGTTTCTCCAGATGCAGGACACCACGCAGGCTGGAATCTTCCGTGGCAGGGCGGAGCAGCTTCTAACACAAATGCGCCGGAGATACCTGTCTCGCGACGACACGCGAAAGAAGTTTGCCCGGTTCGACAGACCAGGAGGTTTTCGGTCCTTGGGTATTCCGGGAACAAACTTTGGTGGGGCGGACCCATTGCCATGAGCATAAAGACTTCAAAGATTCGCGTCCAGCCGCTACGGGGAATGGACGACAGGTGGGTGGCCCAGCCCAACAAGGCGCTGGTCATCAAGGACATGACCTGGACACCGCAGGATTCGTGGAAGCAGTCCGGAGGATTCGGGTATGCCGTTCACGGCTACTTCGCAGCGCTTGTTTCTGAAAAGGAATTGAGCTACACGGCTGCGGTCGTATCCTACCGGCCAACCCAGCCCGATCTTCCTGCAGACATTGCGACACGGAAGGAGCGCGATTCGGATTTGTCGGATGAGGTGGAGAAGACAGTAAGAAGAACGGCGCAGGTCGTGTCATCCACTTCTCAGGAGACAAAGACGGACGAAACGCTCAAGCAGCAACGCGTCGACTCGATAAGAAAGCAGCCTCTGAGCGGTAAGACGGATGTGGAATCGATTGATGATGTGTATCTCAATTATGCCTACGAGCGGCAGGCCGAACCGATATCCCTGCACTGGTTCTCTCAATTCAACGGTGGGATACAGTGGCTCTTGTACGAGACCAGCGACAATGGCCTGTACCAATTCTATGGGAGTGGCGCACCAGTTACCCCCTGGAAGGTCCTGCATTACGTCAATGCGAAGCCGATTGACGGCACCAGCATGGAGAGGAGGGTATCTGCAAGCCCATGGTCGGGAACTAACTTTTGCACGTTTGCAGGCCGCGTGTACATGGTGAACGGGCATGACATTCCCCTTGTATTCGATGGAAAGAAATGCACGAGAGCAGGATATGGCCAGCACGCGATGGTCTCGAGCGCGGTAGTGAACGAGAACGAGACCCCTTCGCTTGACCGATCCCTGACGAAGGCCACGACCTTTGGCCTGGGCCATTATGCGTATGGTACAGCGACGACCATCGATGCTACATTTTCTTATAAAGTGACGTTCCTGAACGAGCGAGGCCAGGAGTCTCCCAGCGGCGGTTCATCCACAAGCGTGTCCATAGAAAACAGCACGACGCAAAGAAGACTGGTTACGGTGGAACTGCCTCTTGGCCCGGAGGGAACGGTGGCCAGGAGGATATACAGGACGCAGAATATGTATGACGCGGACGGTGTGAGCAGGGAGCAGGGGTTCGGAAATGAATTCTACTCTGTGGATGAGGTTCAGGACAATATTTCCCGGTACTATGTGGATGTCCATCCGGATGTCAATCTTGGTTCGCTGCACACGGAATCCTTCTACGGACTGTGGCCAGCGAGGGCAGACCGGATAGCGGCATTCAAGAACACGATGTTTCTCGCCAACAGTGAGGAGAGTATCGTGACGTACAGCGGAGCCAGAAAGCCCGAGGAATTCCCCAGAGACAACGAGATACATGTCGGTGATTCCATATCGGGTCCGGTTACTGCGCTGTATCCGACCAAGAATTCCCTGGTTGTCTTCAAAAGCCGTGGTGTGTATCTTATCAAGGGCGACCCGTTGAACGGATTTTTCCCCTTCACCTTGACAAAGGACGTTGGATGCATCGCGCCGAAATCCCTGAAGGAGATTCCGGGTGTGGGAGTGTGCTTCCTGGCGAGGGAGGGGGTCTTCATCCTGCAGGGTGCTTTGGAGAACACGGGAACGATTACGGGTGTGACCAGGATAGGCCAGCCGATAGAGACCGTTTTGCGCCGCATAAACTATGGCGCTGCGGAGAACGTCCGTTCCTGCATCAATTTCCGCGACCGCGAGTACTGGCTGCATGTTCCCGTTGACGGCGAGGTGTATCCGAACATGCTCTTGAAGTTCCACTACGAGGTTGGCGAGTGGAGCATATCCGAGGACTTTGTCGTTCGCGACGTGGTCTGCACGGAGGACCACAGGAACTACATCTACCTGGCATGCCAAACAACGACCAGCACGAACAAGGGCCTGATGGTGTACAGGTCGGGAGACACCAAGAAGGGAAGAGTCGACATCACACCGCTCTACCAGACATCGCATCTTGCAGTTGGAAACTTCTACAGCAGTTTCGACGTGGTTCGGATGCAGGTCATGGCGGTTGGCTATGGAGACAATGTTCTTTCCGCGAATTTCGTCGTGAATCGGGAGCTTACGGATGCCTACGTTGTTTCAAGGACTTCAAAGCAGAAGAGACCGCTTGAGGATAAGGTGGCTCCAATATATGGCGCGGCTACTCTGGACACTACTTATACTTTTGCTGAGCATCGACCTGTACCTCTACGTTTTGACGTCACGGCGATGCACAAGGGCCTTGTAGGGGAGATCAGCTTCACTTTTTCATCAGGAACGAAGAGAATGCAGCTGGTTGGATACCAGATAGAGGTTAGGTTGGGTGCAGCCAGGGAGTTTGTCAATCTGACGGAGTTGTTTGGTGGAAGCGTTTTTGACGGTAGCAGCTTGACGAGGTAATCATGGCATTTGTATACAAGCAATTGACTGCGGCCGATTCGGACATGGTGGACCCTGAGGATTTCAATACCAACATGAGAGAGTTGGCAGGCGAATTCAACGGGATGCTAGACCGGGATAACTTCAAGGAAGACCAATTCGGAGAAACGGAGGTTGCCCGGTATTCCTTCACGAGGGTTTATTCCCACGATACAGCCGATGGATATACTCTGGATGCAGATACAACCTCATTCCAGAACGGGATATCGTACAAGGAATTCGAGGCGACTTTCGACGGCATCCTGATATGCGAGTGGTCGGGGTATGTTGAATTCACCAATCCCAAGTCTCCACACAACACTGCTGCCACTACGGCCCAGGTTTTGACTATCCAAATGAAGGTCAATGGAAACATCGTTGGCCAGGTATTCCGTGTTTCCGGCGGTCGCTATCGCGTTCCGCTGTACATGGTCGGAGCGATTCCCGTATCCCCCGGCCGGGTGATTGTCGAGGTGAGCGCGATGACGGGAGAGATGGAGCACGACAAAAGCAAGATTAGGGCGAGACCGGATGCCGACGTACTGTTTTATGATCGCAATCTGGTAGTAACCCACAGGAGGCGATGATGTCGCATGTGAAACTGACTTTGCCCAAGGCAGGTGACGCGCTGAATGCCGAATCGTTCAATGCGACCATAGACAGCTGGGATGGACGGGAGGTATCTTCTGAGAACCTCAGAGACCAAGGGCTTGACATCCAGAATTTCAAAAAAGGAACAGGGTTTGATCATTCCTCTGGGCATTCACCTGACAATTTTTGGCACCAAACGGGTGTAGTTCCACTAAGCTGCGTAGTTCAGGGTCCATTCGATTTTAACAAATACGATTACATTTTGCGCGTATCGATGGAGGTGTGGATCAAGGGCGATCTGACGGTAACCGACGCATCGAAGAAATATGCCATCAGGATGTGGGTTGAAAGTGAGCATAACGCAATTAATATCAAAAGAAAAGTTGCTTTTTCAACAAGACTCCTGGGATTTATGGGCAGACAAATTATCGAGAAAAAAGGCCGTGAAAATTACACGGTTGCTTTTCATCTGAACAACACTTGGCCAAATATAGTCTATTCGGGCAACAACACAATTGATTTTCACTGGTATTTTGATCATTTAGTGAATGACTACTCTCAGTTGACACCGAAGGTCTCGCTGAACAACATAACGTCATCCGTAACCAAGTATGTGAGGTAGTCATGCCGGTCAGTCTAACCAAATTAACTTCTGGCCAGGTGCTGAGCGCTTCGGACATCAATTCTCCGTGCAAGAGGATAGAGGAGCACATGAATGGCGGTCTTCAGACAATCGATCTGGGTGGTTCTCTGATCAAGCCCAGCAAGATAAGGCCGGGCCGGTTCTACGGTTCGCCTGCACCCAGGGCCGAGTTTGTAAGCAGCGACGTTCACTATCGTTTTACGGGTGGGGGAACGAAGGCCCATCGCAGTTGGGATGACATTTCAAAGTCCTGGGAGCCGGTTCCGGGCCTGTCCGCCACGATCCATGTCGCACCGAAGACACCGGGGGAGAGGGTGAAGGCCAGCGTGATGGCTAATTTCTTCGCAAGGGAGAGGAATGGGGGAGGCAGCACTTTGGGGGCCTCTAATCGAGAAAATAAGAAATTCGCCTCTTTTGCCTTGTTTGTCATCCGTGGAGATTCGGTGGCGCACTATGAGGCTGGAACGAAGAGGGAATTGTTTTGCTCCACTGAAAATGAGTTTCGGTGGGCATCGAAAAATATTACAATGCAGGCAGTGGTGGAATTGGATCATGGGATTAATCATGTTTACATCGCGTCGAGGATTGAAGTTGCTACGGCTGCTAATGGTTTTCGTTTGCATGTTGGCCCAAGAAGCCTTGTTGTTGACGTACATTATTTGTAGGAGATAGAAATGGCCTTGACGGATACTGAAAAGAAAGCGGTGCAGGATGCTCTGTACTACCAGGCACCACAAACGGGTGGGGCGATGATTCCATCCGGCGAGACCAAGGGGTCGTACCAGTTCAAGGAGGGAGCAGGAAAGGGATTGGAAACAGGTCTTTCTCTGGCTCTGTCCGGAGCAGGTCTCGGAGCTTCGATTGGAAGCGTTGCCGGACCCGGTGGAACGGCGATTGGAGCGGCTGCAGGCGCAGGCATTGGGGCAGGGGTCGGTCTGGTTGGCGGCTTTTTGGGCGGAGGGTTCAAGGGGTATATGGAGGCAGGGAAGGAATATGATCAGGCCAGGAAGCTGCAGAGGGCGCAGGAGAAGGAGGCCCGTCGCCAGAAGGCGGACGCACAGGCATACGGAAGGAGATCGGCCAGCAAAAGGGCAGAGGGGATGGAGAGAGCGTATCTTTCAGCCTCTCCGCCTCCAGAGATGGATGTTACGGCAGGTCCGGGAATTTCGAGTTATGATGCCTTCAAGGCAAAAACCTATGGTGGATAGATGGAGATACCTTTATTTCAGAGATTGAAAGCACGCATGACCAGAGATGTGACCTGGGCGGATCTGCGCCGGAGACACAAGGCTCAACCAATGTCGTTCAATCTGGAAAACGACAGGTACGTCTATCTGGGTGAAACGCACAGCTACCCCAAGAAGTGGATCTCTGCGGAGCGGAAGGAAGGGAAGTGGGAGTACACCTATCTTGACGACGACGACATGATTTCCGTCTTCAAGAAAAAGGGGATACAGGACGAGGACCTGCTGGCAAAGGGGAAGCGTCTGAGCACCAACAGGGAGCTGGACAAGTATCTCATGCAGGAATTCACCAATGGGTATCCGGAGCCGAGGAGGCTTAACGTCGAGAGGCTGCTCGAAGCGAAGGTCATGGACAGGCCCGAAGTCCAGAAGTTACAGGCGGTAGAGCGCGACCAGATGCGAAAGCAGGCGCGGATTATGGTTGAAAGGGAATATGACGGTGCAGCTGGTTCCACGATCAATGCCAAGCACAGGAGCCTGAACACTGTTCAGAATTGGGAGGACATTGGAAGGGCGGCAAGAAGCGAGATCTACCCTCTGACAACCCAGAAGGCCAAGGCAAGGAAAAAGGAATTGGAGAAGAAGGCAGCTGGTGAGGGTCTGAGTCCAAAACAAGATGCCGAGCTTGACAGAATAAACCGTTTAGGTAAAACCAAGGAAGAGAGGGAAATCCAGGCGGAAGAGGATGCAAGGAAAATCCAGGCGGTGGCAAAACAAGAGGAGAAGCAGAGAGAGGCCTACAAGGCGGCACAGAAGAAGGAGGAAGTGGAAGACGTAACCGAATTGCTGGGAGATAATTCCAATGCAACAATATCGAGTTTGCCGGGTATGCGCTTTCATCCTATTCTAAGAAAAAGAAAAATGCATCGCGGTTTAGATATCGCAGCCCCAAAAGGAACACAAGTACTGAGTGCATTAGATGGAAAGGTCATCCATGCAGGGCCAATGGGTACATATGGAAACCTCGTTATTGTTGAGCATGAGAACAACCGACAGACAAGGTATGCTCATCTGGACAGCGTTTCAGTAGCCAAAGGCGATACGGTAAAGAGGGGAGCTTTCGTTGGAAAAGTAGGCAAGACAGGTCGCTCCACAGGAAATCATTTGCACTTTGAATTATTGGAAATAAAAGGGAAAGGAAAACCTCGTGTCTTGAATCCAGACGAGGTCTTCTATCTCAAGAATATTCCAAGGAAAAAGTCGCTGCCTAAAGCAACGAAAAAATGGCTGCGTCAAGCAAAACAAGAGAAACCAAAACCCGTTAGAACGAGTGGAGAGATTATGGCCGCAACGTATAAAGAAGGTGGTTATACATTTAAAATATTGCAGAATGGAAACATAGAGAGAACAAAACCAGGAGAAAAAACTCTTGTCTACAAAAAAGGCGCAAAGAATCACGTCAAATTGCTTGGGGCAATTGAAGATAAGGAGTTTGTGAATGCGGCAAAGGCAGCAGCACTACCCAAAAAAGCAGATACCAAAAAAGTAGCACCCCCAAAAGAAGAGGGCAAAAAAGAAGATACCATAAAATGGAAAAAAGACGACTCCGAAGAGGAAGATTATAAAGTGGGTCTGTCTCAATTGTTATTTCCCAAGTCGCACGCAAGAAGAAAACAGAGAAGAAAAGAGCAAGTAGCGGCCACCTTAAAAGAATTCGACGTGAAGGCAGCAACACCTGAACAAGAAGCAAAGTTTGCTGCCTCAAAGAAGAAGGGTGAAATATATGAATCGGGTAAAGCGCCCCCACCAGCTGCAGACGTTTCCTTTGATGAGGTTATTGGAACCGCTGGTTCTTCTCCTTTTCGACAAGGGTTAATCAAGAAGAGTCCGCAGATGATAAGGAGTGCGGCCAAGACGGAGGCAGGCAAGCTCGGATTGATTTTCGCTGGTTTGACGGTTGGCGACGTGGTCGGAGACTGGGTGGTTCACAGCTATGGCCCTGCAGCGAAGTATGCAAAGAAGAGGGTTGCCGAGCTAGAGGCCAAGGCGGAAGCGGAGGGCCTGGGCAGAGACCCTGCATTGGAGGCCGAGGAGTACCGGGAAATGACCGCTCCGGTCCGGGCCATGGCGGAACAGAGCCAGCGCCAGACAGAGGCAGCAATGGCAGGTATGGGCGAATCTCGACGTCCAGCTGATCTGGCCCGTGTCAGGGAGCAGAAGCAGATGGCAATCAACCAGGCGATAGGTCAGGCAGCAGAGGCGCAGTCTAGACGGAGAGCGGCCAGGGCTGCGCAGGAGAAGGCGGAATTGCAGTCACTGTATGCCTACCAGCAGCAGACCAGGGAGAACCGCTGGAACAAGTTCATGGGCGGACTGGGCCTGACCGCAGGCAAGATGGGCGAGGTCTATGCGGCCCAGGCGAAGTCGAAGCCGATGGACATCAACGAGATTGCAAAAGGTTTGAAAACGAATATGGAATACTATAGTGCAGCAAATTTGAAGAAGTACCCAGAAAGAGAAGTGCAATTGTATGATTTATCTCATAAGGTGCAGAAAAATCAATTCAATACTCAACTCATGCAAAGCGTGCTTCAAAAAGATCCTGGGTTTAAA
>Ga0098054_1000975_pt1 | contig 15311 bp, 30 predicted proteins | sample 16_taG_FD_75048 | JGI IMG/M metagenome (GOLD analysis project Ga0098054, IMG submission 75048) | Marine viral communities from the Subarctic Pacific Ocean - 16_ETSP_OMZ_AT15313 metaG | ecosystem: Environmental > Aquatic > Marine > Oceanic | place: Pacific Ocean | collected 2015-01-18
CTCACGGTCCCGACGCTCACGATCAAACTCAATCTCACGACGCTCACGACGACGTGCCTCACCTACCGTCAACCGACTGTCGTCCGATTTGACAACCACACGGTCAACAGCTTCCGGAACAGATCGCAATACACCACCGTCCAGATAACGGTCTCGACAGTCCAGCCACGACTGCAAAAAACCATCCTTCTGCTTCCAACCATCACCCTTCACGTACGCCAACTCACGGTCGTCACGCCAATCCATCGCAGATGACAAAAATACCTCACCCGCGTGAGCCAGCAACGTCCGAAATGATCCCCGACCCCGCTCCGTCTTCACGTCGACCACGCGCATAATCACAATCCTTGCCCAGAAAATGCAAACTCGCCCAACGCCACATGATTACTGTCGCACGAGAACGGTCACTCTGTAACCCCAACTCACCCAACAACGACAAAACCTGACCCCGAACATCCTCGAATCGACCCATCATCCCACATCGACGGAACTCAGATACCAACGAACCACGCATGTAACACTCCATCGGTGTCGATAAATCTAACTCCAGTAACTCCGTAATCACCCGGTCTCGAACAAAATGACCTACCGATACACCACTCTCAATACAATCCACATCATACATCACCTGACGACTCACCGGCTTCCCATGCAAATATCGTAACGTCATCTCCATGTTCCGATGACGAAGAAATGAAGCCACAGTCGGCAAATCCTCGCCACGAGCTACCATCATCGTACCAGCTGTGTGACGACCATTGTGCAACGATAACTCCCGACGACGAGACTCAGGCAAACAACTGATCGCCTCGTCCTTGAACCACCGCCACAACGTCTTACGACCAGGACGCTTCCGACTACGCGGTGTCAATATCCACGGATCACACAAATCAGCACCAGCAGACAAACGACGGTTCCGATACCAAACCAATCGCGAAAAACAATGCTCGTCAGGGATCGGAACGTACTCAGAATGATCCTTACGCAAACCCCGGAAACCAGCCTTCCGACACTTGCCACCAACCACACGCACATACTGCTCCTCAGCACAGGCACCCACACTCACGTCACTGATGTCCAGAAAATTGATCTCACTCGCCCGCAAACCCATCACAGCACTCAATAACAAAATCTGCTCCACCTCAGCACTGCGACTCGTCAAACCACTCTCAGCATTCGACTGAGATACACCCAGACATCGAACCATCTCGTCCTTCGTCAATACCTCCGGACGATCCATCACGCGATTGAAACTGCGAAATTCACCCATCTGAATAACCTCCTCCAAGGAAACACCACATCTCGGACGCCGCGCGTCCGAACAAAACCCAACTTCGGACGCCGCGCGTCCGAGCAAACACCCATCTCGGACGCCGCGCGTCCGAACAAACCACATCTCGGACGCCGCGCGTCCGACGACCCAAATCGGCCGTACATACGACCGTTTTCAAACCGGACAGAAACCGGACAGAAACCGGACAGCCCTGAAACCCGTGCTTTTTCAACATAAAGACAATCAACCTGTCCGCTTTCCTGTCCGCTTTCCTGTCCGCTTTACCAGAAACGCAACACCCACACGCACGGCGTCTGAGCAAAATATGACAGTGGAGAGATTTTCGGACAACGTGTCCGAATTTCAGCAGAGACCGGGAGGCTATGTGGGTGGGGGGGAACCACCGAGGGGTGGGGGGTCTGGTCGGAATCGAGCCGGCCCCCCCCCGATCCTCTCACAAAACAAACGCAAAAAAAATGTCAATTGTCTCAGTCTGCAGCTGCCACAGAATCAGATGGACACCCACGCACAGCTGTGGCCAGCTGCGGACATCAGAAATCTGTGACACTCTACGGCAGAGAGTCGCAGAATGCCTGGGGGCTGGGCTGGGATGCCCGCCCCGGATCGGCCGGACCCGAACGGAATCAGGCAGAAGTACCAGCTGCCCGCCCCGCTGCCCGCCCCGCTGCCGGCACAGCTGCCCGGTATCGCAGCTGCCGCCCCGGATCGCTGCCCCCGCTCCGCTGCCCGGCGTCCGCGGTCCCTCCCCCCCTGCCTCAGATCACAGCTGACCGTGCCGGCTGCGTTTATTCGGTGAGGGGCGACATCCGCCCCGGCCGAACCTGCCCGGCATCCTGGCAGCTGGAGACACTGACCCATGACCACACAGACCGCAGTCCCAGTCATCACGCCCGACACGTACACAGCTGACGGCTTCTCGGTTGACCTGCTGCAGATCGCTGACTGCTACTTTGGCCGCGTCCGCCGCGACGACGGACACTGTGGCGCGTGGGAACGCATCGACGGCCAGGCCCGCCAGCACATGATGCAGACGTGGGGCAAAACCAGGCTCCCGCTGGTCCGTATCTACCACGAGATGTGTCGCTGAACCGACCGTGATCCCTGCCACCCGCCCGGCACAGTGTCGGGCGGAGACCAGGGCGCACGATCGCGACCCGCCGACACTGCCCGGCATCCGGCAGCTGGAGACCCTGACCGATGACCGACACCGCAACCATCCGCGAGGCCGTCACCGAACTGGCATTTAGTCCGAAAGCGATATGGCCGAACGGCCTGGGATTCAGCTGGCGAGGCTGGGAGTACACCTGCCGAGGCCGCGATCACTGGACCGCCACCCGCGACGACCATTTGTCAGGTAAGGTATTGCTGGGTCGTGGCGAGACACCCACGGACGCAAAGGCCAACGCCTATTCTTGGGCTGAGTGAGTCCCGCCACCCCTCGCCGCAGCTGGCGAGGGAGACCCGGACGCACGACGCGACCCGCCGAACCTGCCCGGCTTCCGGCAGGACTGGAGACACTGACCATGCGTGTGGAAACCTACACCGTTGGCGATCGTCAGCTGTGGAGGGCTGCGGATTTGCTCCGCATCACTCCCAGTCTGGAAGCGTCGATACATCCGCGCGATTACCCGCGGCCAGATCACGACCGGCCACGCCTGATCGTCGCCTGTGGGATGGGCGTCGACAGCTGGGCGATGCTCGTCGAAATGCACAACCGCGGCATCCGGCCGGACCTGATCACCTGGGCAGACACAGGCAGCGAAAGACGGCACACGTACCGAGCGGTGACCGTGCTGGAGAAATGGCTGGCGTCCGTCGGATTTCCGCCGCTGGTGATCGTTCGCCGGCGATGCCCCCGAGCCGGTCACCGGTCGCTATACGAACAGGCTTGGAACACAGAGCAGTTGCCCTCCCCGGCATTCCACCAGAATCACAGCTGCAGCATCAGCTGGAAACTGGAACCGCAGCGGAAATATCAACGGCTGCTCGGCTGGGTGCTGCGACCGTCGGCAACCACTGCGATCGGATTCGACGCCGATGAAATGCCGACACGGCGCGGAGCGGCAACGGAGGCGATCGGCTACGAATCAACGGAAACCGGCCGGCGAGCGATCAGGTACAGCGTGGACAACGACACCGATTTCGTGCAGTGGTATCCGCTGGTTGACTGGCAGATGACCCGCGCCGACTGCCTGGCCTCGATCACTGCTGCCGGCCTCCCGTCACCGGGCAAAAGCGCGTGCTTCATGTGTCCTATCAGCAAAGCCTGCGAGTTGCGCGAAATGCCGCCCGAGGAATTTGACGCTGCCACCGATCTTGAAGACCGTTTCCAGGCCGGCCGGCACTTCCGCGGTGAGTACCGCGGCCTGGCATCACAGCGGACCTGGCGTGAGAAACTCGACGACGACACACCCGACGACCCTACACTCCGGCCTGGCAACCTGCCGGAACCGGTGACCGTGGAACACACAGCACCACCAGAACCACAGCTGACCCTGTTCTGATCACAGCCGTGATCAGCCGAACCTGCCCGGCATCCTGGCAGGATGGAGACACTGAACCATGACACAGCAACAGATCATTCTGACGCGCACGCCGGCAGGCTGGCTTGCAACTTTCCCGGATGACCCGGTCATCCTGCAGACGTTTGGCGCGTCGACCGTCCCCACAGCGTGGACCGCGCTCACCGCAGCTGCGACCGTGCGAGCGGAAATCCAGAGCCGCTGGCCGGCCCGCCTGGTGACCGTGGAAGGGGGTGACGCATGACCCGCCCGGCATCCGGCAGGACTGGAGACACTGAACCAATGAACGACATCAGAGCCGCCATCGAGCGGAGCATTAGCCACAACGAAATCGTCAACGTCACCTTCGCGGGAGATTGTAGCGACGCGCTGGAGGCATGCCGCGACGTTTTCACGGGCGAAATTGATCACCACATCGACGACGACAACAGCGTGGACATGTGGGGCTGGACCGCCGCCACCGCTGCGGACTGTATGGACTGGCGACTGAAGATCCGGGTCACTCGACCGTGAATCCATCACCCGGCCCGGCACACACCGGGCCTGGACATGGACGCACGACGCGACCCGCCGACACTGCCCGGCATCCTGGCAGCTGGAGACTACGACCATGACCACACAGACCACAGACGCAATCCGCACCGGTGACCGGGTCACCGTCGACCTGCCGATTTTCGCCGGCGGTTCGTTTTTCGGGGGCCGGCAGCGCGGCCGGCCCCAGCGTATCGGGACTGACCGGGTGACGGGCGTGATCCTGCGCCACTCGTACGGCGAGAAAACCGGACAGCATACGTTCACGATCCGACGTGACGACGGCAGCCTGAAATTGGTGAAGGGCAGAAATTTGTACGGGAACATCGTGGAACACATCGTTGATCTGAACAGTCCAGACCGAACCTCAAAACACAGCTGACCGTGACTGATGCGTTTAATTGGTGAGGGGGGCAATTCGCCCCCGCCGAACCTGCCCGGCTTCCGGCAGGATGGAGATTACGACAGATGCAACGACACCCCAGCATCACCGAAGACCGAATCATTGCCGCCGCCGAACTGTCGATGTTTGGCAACGACTACCCCGGATTCTGCCTGGACTGCGGCGCAGACGCTGAGGGCTGCGAACCGGACGCAGAACACTACCGCTGCGAGGAATGCGGCGCATACGCCGTCTACGGCGCGGAACAGCTGATGTTCACACTGACGTGATACCGTGATTCCTGCACCAGGCCCGGCGCACTGCCGGACCTGGACCAGGACGCACGACCGCGACCGGCCGAACCTGCCCGGCTACACGGCAGGATGGAGATTACGACAGATGCAACGACACCCCGACATAACCCGCTTCCGGGTCGAGCAGTCGCGAATTAAGGCACAGATCACTGGCGATGCCTGCGGTTGGTGTTTTTCCTGCGGCTCACAGGTCTGGACCCCTGACCGTGAAATCCGCCGACTCGAACGCTGCGACGTGTGCGGACTGCACGCAGTTCACCCCCTGGACATCGTTGAGGCTGCACTGCGTGGGCGTGACAGCATGGTCCGCCGGTCGCTGGCGATCACTCAGGCGATTGCTGACCGGCTCGACCGTGAGCAGGGGGATCTGTGATGTACCGACTGCCTCAGACCAAGGTCGTCCGTGTGAGCGGCGACCGCAAAACCGGCCCCGTTTCCGCCACGTATCGCCCGGTCGGGCCTACCTGCCCGCTGGGGTGCGGACTGCTCGACGATGGCTGTTACGCCCAGCGCGGACGGGTGAACATGCATCAGGCGGCAGCTGCCGACGACGACGGTGATCTGGACCAGGCCGCGGGAATGGATCTGCTGCGGCTGATGGTTTCCGGTGGCTGGTTTCGCCGGTGGGGAGCATACACGCGGCTCGATGTCGCCTACGTGCGGCAAGTCATCGCCTGGCATGCCGGACAACCCCGGACGCATGGCTGGAGCTACACGCACGACTGGGAGGTCTGGGACCGTGCCGGAGTCGGGCCGGACGCCTGGCCCCCGAACCTGACGATTCTGGCCAGCTGCGACGATCTGCCCACCGCTCAGGCTGCACAGGCGGCAGGCTGGACGACTGCGCGAGTGATTGACAGCCCCGCAGACCGTGCAGAAAATGAAATCGCCTGCCCATACGACAAGGCCAAAAGCGGCGGAACCGTGCCGGATGTAACCTGCAGAACCTGCCGATTGTGCTGGGAACCCCCTGCCGGCCGGCACATTGCCTTCCTCAAAATCTGAAAGGGACAACATGGACGACAACAATCTGGACCTGATTGCCTGCCGCGCTCTGATCGAGTATGCAATGGGCCAGGCGGAAAATGGGGCCACCGCTGCGGAGATTCTCCCGGCAATCCGCCTGGCGCACGAGGCAGCGCACAACGTGCGACTGACAACCTGGTCATCGCCCCATGAGGAGGCACGCGATGCCGATTGACTGGACGATTGAGGTGGCACGTGGACCGTGGCACGGGGAAAAACCGGACGGGGCAGCGATGGAATCAGTATATGACTTTCTCCGAACACTGACCGTCACAGAACTCCGGCAGATCAACAGCGAGGCTATCCGGCAGGCGTATCTGACCGGCAGTCGCTGCCAACTTTTGCTGGCGTATCAATGTCTGGAAACCGCGCGCCGCTGGAATTCCGGGCAGTGGCAATACCAGGATGCCCAGAAAGGGGAGGAGCCACGACATGCTGCACAATGAAAACGCGCCTGCATTTCAGACGCTACAGGAACGATATGACTACCACCCCCACGGCACTTGCGAGTGTGCCGCACCAGTGGAACACGCTGGAGGCTCACTCTGCTGGCACTGCCTGCGGGCAGCTGGTGACCGTGACACACCGACAGCGGAAACACCTACAACCCCGAAACAACGCCGGCTGTGGTAGCCGGCGACCACGCCGCACCTGCCCGGCATACTGGCAGGAGGAGATTACGACCATGACCACGACCACGACAATCTACCGAGTGATCTGCAAAACCACGACCAGCCTACAGCCTGACTGTACGCACTGGCGCACGATCGTGCTGTACTGCGGCACAGATCACACTGACGCACAGGTCGCATACCACGGCAGCGAGCCGGAAGATTCCGGCTACAGCTACGGCAATCCCGCCCGGCGAACCATTTTCGAGCAGCTGGACGCTGCCTGTCCGGTTACGCACGTCGATGCATTTTCAGACGCAGAGGACTGAGACCGTGAATCCTGCACCCGGCCCGGCACACACCGGGCCTGGTCCTGGACGCACGCTGCGACCCGCCGAGAGTGATCGCGTTTTGCGATCCAGCCGACACTGCCCGGCATCCTGGCAGACTGGAGATAACGACCATGGCGCACGTCATCCTGCACTTTTCTGGCTCGCTCGATTCCTACGGTTGGGAGGCCACGCCAGCTGACCGTGACGCCCTGAATGCGCTAATGGCCGAGTACGTTGCTGATCTCGGACATACGGTGACTGTCGGGATCGACACCGACCACAGCGGAGACTCTCACGACTGGGATGACAACGAATTCGACAGCCAATTCGACAGCGAGGAACGACTGGCGGAAATGATGCGAGCCGCCTGGGTGTATGCCTGTGGCCAGCACGAACCTGTGACCAGCCAAGAGTGATCGCGACCAGCCGACATAGACCGACATAGGCCGACATAAGACCGACATAGACCGACATAAGACCGACATAGACCGACATAAGCCGCACCTGCCCGGCTCCCGGCAGGACTGGAGATTTCGAACAATGCAAGACATCATCACGTCAATCCCCTGGCACTGTGGCAACTCTGATGGCTGCAACGTCGGCTGGCATCGGGCGACCTACTGGATCGACGACGAAGTCGAGACCGGCTTCACCTTCGACGAATACAGCGACGGCGACCATGACCAGTGTCAACAGTCCGATCTACCAAGCTACGAAGACGAGCGGAAAGCATGGGACGAGTACCGGCAGCACGTCGCCGCTACCGGCAACGACCCGCTGGGCGAATACTTGGTCGAAACAGCGACCAAGACGACCCAGACCTGGGAAGTCGCTTTCAGGAACTCAATCGGTGGCGTCCTCTGTTGCTGGGGACGCCGCAACCGACGTGGACCGCACGTTCGCGCCGACGACTTGCCCGAGCAGGTCAAAGACTTCCTCGGCCTCGAACGGCGAGAGGGTGCTGCCCGAAACTATTACTACCCGGAAGGAATGGAACGACTGAAACTGGACGTTGCCGAAGAGGGTTGCAGGGTCATCCGAGACCGCAGCTACTTCCGGTTCATCCTCAAAGTCGAGGTCTCGACGCCTCGGACTGAATCCGCGATCCGGCGTGACCTGGTCGCAGCTGCCCGGAAAGGAGGGCTGAAATGACCGAAACCATGCACACCATCACCCCGTTTGTCCTGATCGCGGGTTTATTCCTGCTGATCATGACGACACTGGTGGACTGGATCAGACACCGTGACCGGATCACGGTCGAGAGTGATCGCGATCTGCAGTCCGACGACACGATCGACAGTGACTGCCCGCACTGCGGGTCTACGGAGGTCGATACCGTGGACCCTGACCTGTACTGCGGATCATGCGGAATGCCAGTGGTATGACGCACAACGCGACGCAACCGCAGATTCGATATTTCTGGCGTTTTATGGACGATTCGGTTCCGTTCGGTTCCGTTCGGTTCCGTTGGCAGTTCCGTTCGGTTCCGTTCGGTTCCGTTGGCAGTTCCGTTCGGTTCCGTTCGGTTCCGTTGGCAGTTCCGTTCGGTTCCGTTCATGGCAGGATCTGTGTGCTGTCTCACAGACCTCGAAGTGCGATTAAGCTGCGATTAAGGGGGTTGGATGTTCTCAGCCCCCCCTGATTTTTACCATGAAGTGCGATTAAGCTGCGATTAAGGGGTTGGATGTTCCAGCCCCCTGTTCTCTTACTGCAGAGGAAACGCCATGAGTTCTGTCGAAAAACTTGAAGCAGCATGGAAAGAATTTGAGACTCTCACTGCTGAGACAGCTGAGTTTGGAGCGGCTGACACTGAACCTGACGGTGAGTTTCAGCACTGTATCCGCCAGCATTATCTCAGACGCCCGTATCAAATTCCGGTTACGCCTGATGACTGGCAGATATTTGAAATGGCTGGTGCTAAGGCAGTCGCCCGGCGGATGACCGGGAAGTTGAAGAAAGTTCTGAAGGCTATCGACAGCTTCAAGCCTGAGGAACACGCAGCCCTGCGTGAATGTCTCGATGGGATGCTGTGGAGAGTGAGTATCTAAACGCAAGAGGTGAGGGGGTTGGCTGTTTCAGCCCCCCTGATTTTTACCCTGACTGGAGGATTGCTATGACGATACGTGTAATCGTCGAGATGGAGGTCGTGCAACTGGGTGTGGATGAAGCTGGGGATCCACGATTGTGGCTAACCTCAGCACCACGGCAGCGGGTTGTCGAATGGATCAAGGACAATTTGTTAGCCGACCGCCTGGTTGTGCGGGGCGCATGCAATGCGCTTCCAGAAGACTTCGCTGCCGACTTCCCGCTGGCAGACGATCACACCTGGATCCGCATCCATGACAGGCTCGAACCAGAGGCAGGCATCCGCGACCCCTTGATGCCTGCAGGAGAGAGGTTGCGGACACAGATTGATCACCGGTTCGGATGCTGCACGGTCGAGGTGGTGGAACCGTGCCAGTTCACCTCGCAGCCCTTGGAGGATGAGGTACTCCGGTTCCTCATAGAATCAGGCAGGAACAAGGACCAGACCGTGACTGACTGACCCAAAATCAGTGATCGCGATTCGCGATCCAGCCGCAACTGCCCGGCATACCGGCAGACTGGAGATTACGACCATGAAACAGACAACCACACCCCCAGCCGAATTCCACACTGCCCTCGTCGAGTGGCTCAGATCCGGAACATATCACGATTTCTGGGACTCGGACGACCCAGTCCACAGCCGCTGCGGCAGGCTGTACACCCAGTCGCAGTGGCAGGACCGTGGAGAACCGTACGGAAACACCGCTGCAGGAGGCACGCTGATCACCGAAGGCGACCTGTGCGTGGCCCTGAATTACGGTTTCCCGAGTGACGGAGACTGGCAATTGATGGAACAATTCCAGACGTTCCTGGCCGGCCATGGCTACTGGTATGAATGCGGATTTCATTGGAGCCTGCATTTCTATCCGTTGGACGATTCTGCGGACCTGGGCCAGGGAGAATCCACCACGGCACAGCAGTTATCGCCCGGCGATACAGCAATCCGACACCTCTGGCTGGACTGCCGGTCGATCATTGACCTGAACGACGATTTCCCACTGCACCCAGAACTGTTCACCGCGCTGCAAAAGAGCCTGCTTGAAATCCAGGACCACTTCCCACACTGTGACCCAGAATAGAGACCGTGATCTGATAAAGGGTGAGAGTGATCGCGATTCGCGATCGAGCCGCAACTGCCCGGCACCTGGCAGGCAAATACACAGGGAGTACACACCGATGAATGTCACCGAGATTACCGATCCGAAACTCCTGGCAAAACATCAGGTCACGGAGTTCAAGATGACGATCACCGGGGCGATCTGCGACTACTTGTCCGCTGCGCCGGACCTGAATAACAGGCAGCTGGCACGCCTGCTGAAACACGACAAAATACTTCGCCGGCCGACGAAATCGTTCCACGTACTCGCATCTCAGATGCGGCGGAAACTGGGCCTGCGCAGGGCATGGAGATAGTGCAATGATAACTCTGCAGAGAACCGGCCTGCCAGACCTCACCTTCGACGGTGACATGATTGGTCGAGGCGGCAGGCGACCGGAACACGCGAAACCTGAGTGGACTATGCGTTGGCATGTGGTCACGCTGTACCGTACCACTGCCGGGACTCTGGTCGGTCAGGTGGAGTATGTGACCGAAATCGAACGTGAAAACGACGTGACGACCGTGTTCGCCGGTACAGACCGGAAGAGTGATCTGATCGAGCAGCTTTCGAAATATGATCCCTACCAGTATGTCGATCAGTATCCAGACCACCCGCGATGGGATCAGCGGGAGGAACGACGCAAGGCGTTAATCACCGCTAGATACAAGGACGCCTGCGTTGAGGCATATGCCGGTGGAGGCATCGTGGAGACTCTTGACTAACGAAACACTCCACACCAGTAGTGCCGGCCGGCCGGGGAAACAGCATGCCCCCAGCCGGCCTTTTTGTTGCCTGACAGCATCCACCGCAGGTGAGGGGGAGAGTAAATCCAGCTGCGTACCGCTGCAGCTGGAGTCCGATAGCCAATTGTGATCACCTGGTCATTTGCACCGTGTTCGTAGTATTCATGCCGTGCCATGTACTTTGCGTGCTGCTGGGCCAGACGACAACAGTCCTCATCCAGTGACTGTTCCGCCAGCCCATAGTGTCTGCGCCACTGCATCGCTGACCGGTGCATCGCGACCGTGGACGGATCGTGAATTGCGGATGGTATGCCCGGAACAAGGCACAACAGCAGAATCGTCATGGATTCAGACCATCTTGAGGCATTGCGAACGTAACTCATTCATCCTGTTGCATCCGCTGCAACTGCTCGATCAGACGCTGCATCTGCTGGTCCTGAGTTTCGATTTTCTGCTCGACCGTAGACGGATCGTGCGTCACACGGTCGATCGCCGTACTGGCTGCGGTCGAACCGCCAAACAGGACCATGAACAGAATGCCGGCATTTTTCGGAGACAACCATCTGGCCGCACTTTTCAGATCATCCAGTTCAGACATAGCCTTCTCGGTGACAGCCAGCCGCGACTCCAGCACATCGAGCTTTGCGTCCATCTTAGCCAGCCGCTCCCGGTGCGCATCGGGATCCGACTCGCGAACGTCATCGCTCACTTGCTTGACCGTAGTTTCGAGCTTGGCAACCTGCATCGTCAAACGCATGATCGCGTTCGTTTTGCCGCCCGATCCCCAATCCATCGAATGAATGTTCTCATCAGGTGCGTTCATCCCGTTCCTTAATGAACCCAGCTACCACGGCATTCACGACCGTGAGGGTACGATCAGCCACTCGTTTCGGGTCCGAATCCGACAACCGCTGCACGATCGCTGGAGTGACCGCACACACCAGCTGCCATCGATCGGCTGAAGACAGATTTTGGGACACAGTGTCCCGAATCGACATTGCTGTTTTCTTAGTCGTTCCCACTTGTCACCTCCGTTGCTGTTTCGTTTTTGTCGCGTGGCCCGAGGCCACCATCTGCTCCGCTATCGACGACTCTCCATCCGGTAGCCACACCTGTCCCAGCACTCGCCCAAACGTGAACGATTTACCCAAATCTGTGTAGTTCGGTATCTGCAGAACTACCTGACTCCCCTCCGGAAGTATCGATTTCAGGTGATCCCGCGCAGCGACACCCTTGGCTTTCTCCGCTTTGTCGCGAGTCCGGATTTCACTACACCAGCAATCCAGAATCCTCACACGCATACGGCGAGTGACTTGGACCGTGAGAGTATCACCGTCGTAAACACTCACCACCGTAGCCGGGGTTGTCCAGCCAGTGACAGGGGCCGGTTCAGACACTGACACACGCCCGATGCCAATACCAACAAGGCCAATAAGGCTGATCAGCACGTATCTACGCATCGGTCGCATCTCCATTCAGCCGATCGATCTCCGACTGCAGAAACGCAACACGCTCATCTCGCGCCTGCGTGCGACGACGCTCCAGCCTGTTCGTAGCGACAGCCTTTGAGGCTTTCGTACCCAAACCCAGCAAACCTTTTTTGCTGAGAAGATTGGACGCCCAACTGCCGGCCTTGTCCGACAGCAAATACACCACCGCACCCTGCAGGACCGTGCTTCCCAGTATTGCCGTAATCATGCCGCACCTCCTATCTGAGCCAGTTCGTCCGCTTCCTGATCCTCTTTTCGCCGGCGTAGAAACGCTCGAATAGCACCAATCAGGCCAATCAGTGCCGCCGGCTCAAGTGCTTTAATCTCTGTGACCTGACCCTTGACCAGATCGATCGAGGATTTTACGTCCTTTTTCAAGGCCAGCGCACCCTTCGCTTTCAGAAACGGGTTCCCGCTGCGGACGTTCTCGATGTCTTTTCGCAGCTGGTCTGCCTGCTCTGTGAGCTTTTTCTCCACATCCGATTCCGCCGACCGTGCGACAGTCAACGCATCTGACGCCTCAGCCTTAACTGCTGCCACATCGTCACGGAGACTCCGCACCGCTCCAATTTTCTCGAACAAATTGCCAGATTTGATCGCAGTGATGTCCTCTCGCAACTCATCAATTGACTTGCGCAGATCAGACGTCGGTGCGGGAGTGGTTTCCGGTTTCGGGACCGTGTCGGACACCTTCTCATCCTCATCCAACGGATACGGTTGTGGGAAGGGGGCGGATTCCGGCTCACCCACCACCACCGCAGCCACACCGTCAAGGATCCCCGCAATAAATCCGATCAGACCACCGCGACGAGCAGGGAGATACCCAGATTTGTACTGAGTGCTGCCACGTACCCAGACCACCGGAAACACGATCCGACCACCGTTGTATTTCGTCGCTCGACAAAACTCCTCAAACAACTCGCCACCATCCTGCCAGGTACGAGTTGACCGTGAATAGTTCTCGACAACCATATTAAACTGGCGGAAATGCCCCTGCTTTATGTCATTCTTCAGCGCATCACAACCGCCGCAGTTTTCTGTCACAAACGCCACAACCTGACGCTGGGCCTGAGCCGGCTGGCGATCCGTCACCGGCAAATGCTCGGCTGCGACTGGTTCCAGTAACTCCGGACCTGGGGCAGTTTTCTGCGCCATCGCCACAGCAGATTTCAGTGTGGAGAGCTTTACGCAGCCACTCCCCCAGTATTCCTGGTGCGGAGTGTGCTGCGGACCGGTCACCGAACAAACCATACCGATCACCTCGCCGGCCGCGTTCAATACCGGGCCTCCGCTGTAACCTGGCCGCACCAGACAGGTGATTTCCATCTGATACTTCCCAATCCGTTTGACACGGCCGGTCTGCTGCTCAAACTTCATTTCCGGATACCCCTGAACGCGGCAGAAGTCTCCCACCTCCGGGTCATCACGGGCCAGCTGCAGCGTGTGATATCGCTGCGGCAGCTGCCAGACCGTGACCCCATCTCGCGTGGCCTCCTTCGTACCATCACTGTTCGCCGGTGCGTGCCAACCAGGCAGCATCGGGTTCATTTGCAGCGTAGAAACGCGGGTCGCCGATGATCCACCCACCAGATTGATATGCGTCTTCGACGGGGGAACACCATGAATACAATGCAGCAGCAGATTGTTGTCCACAACGAATGCCGTCGCACCACCAACCCGCATGAGAGGGTACTCAACCGGCCGGTCTGCCCATCCAGCGGTCAACAGCACGATTGACGCAGCGGTAATACTGATCATTTTTTGGTCTCCAACGCCTGCAAATAATTGTCCATCCCGTGATCGGAAATTACGACGCTTCTGCCTCGCATCAGATTCCGCACGAGAGCCACCATCCGCACACCCAGGCCCGGTCTCGGCCACAGCTGCCCGTCATGAAGGATGAAAATCGGCACGCCGCAGTGCGCATACCTGATTGGAACAGGCACTCGCGCCACGACATCTGCCCGGTTGACCACCCGGTAATACCGACCAGCATTGGACAGGCCAAATACGCGGGCGAAACGACGATTGCCCACACGCGGGGAACCGAAGGTAGCAACCATGCGAAACGGGAACCGTGATGCCGCAAGGGTGGCGAGCGATCCACCCAGAGAATGACCGCATATGAAGAGGTTTGACCGGCTCTCATCACTCAGACGACCAAGTGCCGATTCCAGCGACCCCTCAACCGACCGGAACGCACGGTGGAATCCGTGATGGACCCTGCCGCCACACACCCAATCCACCTGCGTGATCATCATGTCTGTCAGAATATCACGAAACCTCCGCAAGAACGGAGTCTTGACCGAGAGCAGTTCGATCAACTGCGGAGTCTCCGTTCCGCGAAAGGCCAGCACGCTGTGCGTGCCGTAATCGTGCAGAAACGCCTGCGTATCCGTGCGGCGACTGTGAATCAGTTCCCCGCCAGCCGGAGCATCCGTGTACGCATCAGCCGCATGCACTGCCAGCGCATGCACAGCTTCACGGTCCCAACCACCCTGATATTTTTCCAGCGCATCCACTGCGTCAACTTCTTCCCACCCCCATCTGCATTTTACCGCCGACTCTGCAAAACGGAACTCCAGTCACCGGTAACTGTGCGTGACTGCGTCAAACCGCGGAGGCGCATATCCAGCCGGCAGTTCAACATCGGCACCCTCCAGTTCTGGCATATAAACCGTGATGGCATCCCGAAGAAGTACCATCCTGGTCTGTATTGCCAGTGTCGACTGCGGGTCGCGATGCTGAAAATCTCTGCGCAACCAGGTCAACCACTCCGGAGTCAAACGCCGAAACATCACGTACCGGCCACCCAACAATGGCAATGGACAGTCATCAGGAAGGACGGACCACTCCAGCGGAACCGCCAGCCAATTCAAAC
>Ga0098054_1000980_pt1 | contig 15292 bp, 22 predicted proteins | sample 16_taG_FD_75048 | JGI IMG/M metagenome (GOLD analysis project Ga0098054, IMG submission 75048) | Marine viral communities from the Subarctic Pacific Ocean - 16_ETSP_OMZ_AT15313 metaG | ecosystem: Environmental > Aquatic > Marine > Oceanic | place: Pacific Ocean | collected 2015-01-18
CATTACTCCATCTCCTCATACTCTGCTTTAGCTCTAGCTGTAGCTATAGTTTCCCTTACTATCTTAGGTAAATCAAGATCCTTCTCAACTATTTTTAGATGTTTATAAAATAGTTCTTCTTGTATTCTTTCGTTATGTTCATTGCTCATAACAATCTCCTTAATTTAAGGTATTAAGATTGACCAACCTACTATCATTACACAGATAATACCAATACCTACTCCAACTTGTATAAATTCTTCTAAGTCCATGCTGTTCTCCTTGAATAATATTTATATAGAATTATAACATATTTTAGGCATCTTGAACAGCACTAAATATATGGTCAACGTGTAATCTTGATACTTGATTAGCATTTCTGTATTTCCAAGGATACTTTTCAGCTACAAATTCACACCAGCTATTCCAAAGATACTCAGAGCCACCTAAATCCTCACAAGTTTTAATATAATACTCAGCTTTTCTTAAAGCCGTACTGTATTTTACTTTGTTTAGTCTAAATACTGTTGATGGTATTCCAAATCTATTAAGATTGTGAACATCTAAACAGCCTACTTTTCCTAATGTAAGTTGTAATATAAAACCAGCTTTAGCTAAACCTATGTTGGGAATACTAGCTACCTCTAATAATTTTTCAGCTAAAGATATTTTATTAGAATATATTTTGTTATATAAATTTTGTTTATTGTTTATAATATATTCCCAACCAGCTTTCTTAGAACCAAACAAGTACTTTGACTCTACACCATATTCTTTAAGGTCAAGTAACTGGCTCCTTAAGAGCCAGAAATCTTGACGAATTGATGTTAGAGCCAAACCTTTTGTCCACTTCAAATTGTCTGGACTTTCTTTAGAAAATTTAGCAATCATTCGTTGATGGGTTTTGTACATACTTACACCTCTTTCTTTTGGTTAATAATAGCTTCATAAAATTTAGCTCTATCAAATCTATTATTATACTTATAAAACAATGTACTTAGGTCGTGTACTATAGCATCAAATCGTTTATCTGGTATAGTATTATTACCAAGTATCTTAGCTATATCTTCAAAGTGTTTTCTAGTCACCATCAGTTTCCTCCCTTTGAATACACCAAAAACGAACACCACCTGTTACTGTTCTGGTGGCTCCTTTAAATCCTTTGTTCCATCTTTTTCTATAGCCTAGAACAGCATTAGCTACTGATAACCTTGATTTTTCTAATTTATTAGGTGAAGTAGGAATTAAAAAACTATCACCAACTTTCATTTCTTCAAAGGGATACATTCCTCTGTAACCTGATCCATTACGAAACCAAGTAGGCATCTCGATATTTTTTTCAATCTTAAAACTTTCCATGATATTCTCCTTATAAAAAAAGAGGAAGTGCCAGCTTTCACCGACACTTCCGAGGTTGGGAGGCCGATACTAAGCTACACTTGTCTTACCTTTGTTATCTATAATACGATTTAAATTATGAAATGAATTTTTGTCGTACAGATAACAAACTAATCTACCAATATCTACTCTATAAGACATTGTTTTCCTGTGTGGAAATTTCCACAAGGATTTGTATTTACGAAGTCGAATGATAAATTCTCTACCAAATATTTTATATCTAAGCTGCATATTTGTACCCTTTCAAATCAACTAAGTTAGTTTTATCTACCTTAATCACTCCTAAAGTAATTTCATCAGGGTATTCACCATCTTCATTACCCCAAACTCCAAACTGCTCACAGATTATATCATAAGTATTGCAGTGATAACCAAAATCAGATTTGTGTAACGTAATTTCTGCCATATCGTTCTCCGTTGTTGGCTGAATCCAAGTACCCTATGGTACTATATACTACGTAGTAGTACCATAGGGTACTTGATGTACAAAGACTAATCATTAGATTTTTGATAGATATTATGAATTATAATACCATCTTCATCTTCTAACTCAAAACCCCTAACAGAAGTCTTTATAGTAAGACTATCTGGTTGGGACTCATTAACAAAGACTAATGCTTTTAGCCTCTCAATAATATCCTCCATATTAACCTCCTTTAAAGAATGAAAGATAAACACCACCTATTACTAATAAAGTAAAGAGTGGATAACATACAAACCACCTTTCCCTTCTAAGTTCTCTTAGGAAATTGTGGCTTTGTATTTCACTTGGAGTCATTTTCACCATTGAAAAACTCCCTTACTTCTTCGTCAGACTTCATTTCCCAAGCACCATCTTTCTTTGTCATAGTGCCTTCCAAGAGCCGTTTATGGTAATCACTTCCATGTACTTTGGCTTCTAAAAGCTTTACAGCCTTTAGTCCTTGCTCTTCTAAGTCCTCTTCCTTAGATACAAAATCACCTTGCTTATTATAAACACCAATGTAACTACCATGTGATATGAGATGAGTAAGATACTTTATGTGGTCATCTATGTTATCCATAGCTCCCGGCACAAAGTCTAATCTTCCATTAATCTCTAAAACTATTTTAAAAGTTTGTCCCAACATTTTGACCTCCTATGTTATGTAAGGGATTAATAAAATTCCAACTATGTAAAGAACAATCATAGCTGGCATCACAAAGAAAACGTAAAAACTCATGACGTTTCCTCCGTTACTCCAAAGAGATAAAGAACTTCATTCAGAAATTCCTTCACATTTTCCTGCTTTTCTTTATCTCTTATAATAGACACCTCAGAAATAAACCTTTCTTTGTGTCCATGATTGACCATTTCTTGGATAGCTTCCTCCTTTGTCATATCAAAATGGTCAATAAAATAAACCAACAAATCCAGCCCACTTACTTCCTTTGTAAACTGGCTTCCTTCAACGTCCTTCACAGCCATCTCAGCCCCCTATCTTTTCTCTAAAGTAATTAAGAGAATCCATATCAAGCTGGATTTCCTCTCTGACTTCGTTGTTGTCCATGCTTCCAAGTTCTATAAAAAAGTCGGTGTGACCGAACCTTTCTATAATCTCTATAGCCTCTTTCCAAGATAGGTTAAAATCTTCTACCAAGATGCCACCTATTCTTTTGCTATAGTTGTCAAGTTCAAACATTTCGACCTCCTATCGTTTCGGCAGTTCAAGTAATAATAATACTATATACTACGTAGTAGTATTATTATTACTTGTCATAGAAAAACTATATTTAATTAGTGTGCCATTCTAGGTTGGCTTCCTGCCTTTAACATAGTAATCTCCTTATAAAAAAAAGCATATCCACACAAATCAGCTTGGCTCTGCTTTTGGTTTAAAAAAAAAAAGGGAAGTCCCGAAGGACTCCCCTCTCTTTCTCTTGACAAGCTAAGCAACTTCCTGCTGAGCCGTCTTGTAAGAGAACTTGCTTGCCACTCCCTTCGGGAGTGCTTTCTGGTTCACTACGACCTTGTAAGAACCAGTTTCCTTTCCCTTGGAAAGCCAGAAAATCCCTATGGGATTCCCTTTCTTTGCAAATTTCTGATAGCTATCCTTTGGAAGTTTCTTCCAAGATTTAGCTTTTGTGTCAAAGTATTTCCAAGATTGGTTTGCATTAGCCATAGTTGGCCTCCTTTTTGCAAGTAAAATCGACCATTTGGGCTGGCCGAATTGCCCTAACCTCCTCTCTATCTAAGAAGAAGATACTAACGTATCTTCTGATAGAGAGGAGTCTCCTGAAACTACGTAAGTAGTTTCAGAAAATCGTCAATTTCCGTAGGAAATCGTCACGTTACAAAATCCTCTGGATTTTTGAGAATCTCTGAAAATCCTTCGGATTTCAAGGACTTGGGTCATTTCAACAAACCCTGAAAGGGTTTAATTATGCTCCTTTGGAGCATTCACAAGATGATTTGACCCAACCTTTTCCTCTAACCTCCTGTAATTCTGAAAGTTACAAGTAACTTTCTAGAAGAATTACAGGAGTTTTCGGGATTTCCCCCACCCCCCCTCAAAGATTCGTACACACACTATATATATAATATAGAGGTCTCAAATATTTTCAAAAATCTACGGGTCAGTCATCATTAATGTCGGGTACTTATGTACTCATAGAAGTACTGAGAATATTTTTTATTATATTTCTTGTAATTATAGTACTATTAGTGTATAATATAATTATGAATAAATTAGAAGAAAACTATTTAGATCCTTTTATACAATTAAAAGGACTACTCTCAAACAAAATACAACAAGAATCAAAAAAAGATTTCCTAACATTTGTTAGAATGATGGCTCCTTCTATTGTCTCTGACTTTAGAATGGGTAAACACATAGAAGTAATATCTAACAAACTAAAAGATCTTGAAGAAGGTAAGATTAAAAGACTGATGGTCTTTCTTCCTCCACGTTCCAGCAAGTCAGTTATATGTTCTAAGCTTTTCCCTGCATGGTATATAGGTCGTAATCCTCAACATGAGATATTAACTGTATCTCATAGTGATCAACTATCATCTGACTTTGGTAGGTCTGTAAGGGATGTTGTCAATACAGAGGAGTTTGGCAAAGTCTTTAGTGGAGTTCAATTAAGGAGTGATGTAAGGGCTGCTGGTAAATGGAAGACAAATCAAGGTGGTACTTACTATGCTGCTGGTGTTAGATCACAGATAGCAGGTCGTGGAGCACACATAGCAATACTAGATGATGTAATGTCAGAAGAAGACTCTTACTCAGAAGCAGGACGTAAGTATATAAAGGAATGGTATCCAGCAGGTCTTAGAACCCGGATCATGCCCAATGGTGCTATCGTCATTATCAATACTCGATTTCACTATGATGATCTGTGTGGATGGCTTCTAAAGCAGCAGGATGAGATGTCTGAGTATAAAACAACTCCTTGGGAGGTAATCAAGATACCTGCATGGCTGGATGAAGATGCAGCAGATCTTCTGGATTTACCTGTAGGTGGTAGTTACTTTCCTGAATGGAAACCAGATAAGATATTACAAGTAGATGAGAATGAGATCAAAGCTAGCAATGGAGCTAGGTATTGGAACTCTCTTTATATGCAAGATCCTACACCAGAAGAAGGTGGTCTAATAAAAAAGAAATGGTTACAATACTGGACAGATCCTGAACCACCTCCATGTGATTTTATAATACAAACCTATGATACAGCCTTTTCTACCAGAACAACAGCAGACTTCAGTGTTATCCAGACATGGGGCATATTCTATATGTACGATCAGAATGAGAAAGGATATGAAGAATATGCACCACAGTTAATACTTCTGGGAAATATAAAAGGACGATTTGAATATCCAGAACTTAGAAAGATAGCACAAAAGCTATACAATGAACATAGACCAGATGTATGTATGATAGAAAAGAAAGCCAGTGGTCAGTCCTTGATACAGGATATGAGAAGAGGTGGACTACCAGTAATGGAATATAATCCAGACAGAGATAAGGTAGCAAGAGTATATGCAGCCTCTCCTATCATGGAAGCAGGTAGACTATGGATACCTAAAGGTAAGAAGTGGTCAGATGATCTGGTAGAAGAACTCATAAGGTTTCCCAATGCTGCTCATGATGACCAAGTGGATGCACTTACAATGGCAATCCACTACATGAAAGAGTCATGGCATCTTACTCACCCTGACGATCCAGACTTTGAAGATGAACCAAGATCAGTTAAAAATACGTATTGGACCTTTTAATTTGGCAAATGATTAATAATATGTTATAATAAACTGGGGTTCAAGAGGAATAATATGTCTAGAGTTTTTGAAAAAGCTTATCAAGCCACAGAACAAATGATCAACAACTATCCTGTTGTCTATAGGAAAGAGGGTAGTGGTCTAAGTGAAACTCTTGATAAAATTCTGTCAGGTAAATATTATGGTGGAAAAAATATTACTGAACCAGATCCAAAGCCAAACTCACTTATAAAGAAAACGTCTGATGAAGAAATAAAAAAATCTGATCAATATAAAGATTTTGTTAAAAACATAACAGCCCCACCCGGAACATTAAGACAAGGTGGTTTAAGTAGTACATTACCACTAGATCCATTCAACATAAACCTCAATCAAATTAGAGGAGGTGTTAGAGGTCTATTAAAAAGTGATATATTAGAACAAGCATTAGCAAAAGCTAGAAATCCGGCACATAAATGGGGTGATAAGATTCCACCAGAATTAAAATTATATATACGTGATTATGTTCCAGATAGAATATTTGATGGTAAAAGACAATATAATCCAATAACAGATAAAAATGTAGATGAATGGTTTAGTAAAGATCACCGAGAAAATATTGGAAAACAAATAACTGACCGTGTTAATACTTTTGTAGATTATGCAGGAAGAGATGAAGAAAATCCAAAGATAGGGTTACTTGATACTGCATCAGTTTTAAACCGAAATTTAGGAATGCTAGATACTAAGGACCCTGCTTTAGGAAAAATTAGTTATGGTCATTATGATTCTACAGGAAAGTGGCAACCGGGATTACCTGACTTTGAAGGTAACTTTACTATAAAAGATACTTGGGATTGGAATAGAGATCAACCTTTTGGTCCAAAAAATATAACTGAAAGAGGTTTACAAGCTCTTAGTGGATTGATAGGAAGAGGTGGAGCAACTGAAATGGAAATGCAAAATTTAGCTGAAGCTATTTCACAAACTGTTGGAGCACAAGCAAAAGAAGGTGAAGGTAGAAAAATAGAATTTAAGGTTCCATCTACTCTTAATCCATATCAATTAATGACCTTTTTAGATGCAATGGATAGACCAATAAAAACCACAGAAAACTTACCCGGACTAAATCCTTCTCCTAATGACACAAGAAGGCTTGATCCAGATTTTTTTCTTCCTCAAGAAAAAGAAGGAACATATCGTATAGGTTATACTGAAGGACTTCCCGGTATAGGATGGAATCCAGAAGCATTTACGAATGATTCAGTAGAAGATTATGGAGTAGGTGATTATGATATGCAAGAAGCTTATAATGTACATTCTGATGAAATAGAAGATTATGGAATAAGTGCTCAAGATATGGCAGATGCTTACGGTTTAAAAGGAGGGGGTAAAGTAATGAATAAAGGTTTAACAAGTATTCCAGATAATCTTATGATTAATGGACAGCCACATAAACTTTCTTATATCACACCAGATGAAGCTAAGACTTTAAAAGCTATGGGTGGTAGTGGTAGAAAGGTAAATGGTATTCCTGCTTATTATGATTATGATATTGGTGAAGAATCTGATTGGGCATCTTTTGATACTGCACCAGCTATTGATGATTTTTCTTCTTATCGACAAGGGAATCGACCGGCAGATATACTAGCTGGAACAGAAATATTAAATGATCCAGAAACTGGTGAGGAAGGTATTGGAGTATTTGGTAGAGCATTTCCATCTGGAGATTCTGGATTTGTCAAAGGAGGATTTGGAGAACGTGATGATCCGGGAGAAAAAGGACCAGAAGCTTTTAATCAACTTGTCAGCAGAGAGGCTACAGGTTTAGAAAAACTTTTTGGTATGGGTGATAAATTTGGTAGAATAACACAACGTCAGAAAGATATAGAAAGACAAGCATATAATGAAGGATATAATGCTTGGAGAGCAGGACCGGGAAAGTATTCTGATCCTGATGCCTATGATGCATTCTTTCAAGCTAACAAAGGAAACATGGTAACTGGTTCTCAATCTGGAGTAGATCCTACCTCCTTTGCTTTACAACAAGCTGCTAATCAAAATATGCAAGTATTATCAGGATTACAACAAAAAGCAGAAGAAGCTAGACTAGCTGAGCTAGGAATGGGATTTGAAAGAAAAGGAGATACAGAAAAAGAAGTATCTAAATCAATGATAGAATCTTTACAAGCTGGTGCAGTCCCCGGATTAACAGAAGTAGAAGGATACGAAGGACTTAATATTCCTGTATACATGCCCGGAGGAATGTTATCAAAAGGTTTAGATTTTATATCTGATATGGCAGGAATTATAGGTACAGGCATGATGAATAACATTCCTGTAAATATACATAAAGATGGAAAGATAACAGCACAATCTCCAGAGAATGATCCATACTTTGATTATAGTAAAATGGAATTAGGTAATGAACCACAAACAACTCAAAGAAGAAGAGTTGCTACAGAAACAGCAGATGCTACAGATGTAGAGGAAGAAGAAGAGTTTACAGGTATAAAAGGCTTATTAGCTAAAAAAGGAAAACCAACTACCACAAGTTCAGCATTAGATGCACTGATGAGAGAAAGAGTAAATACACTCTATGGTAGAAATATTTTTGCATAGGATAGAAAATGGCTACAGAAAAAAACCCCTTTGAACAAATACCACAGGAAATATCTAACGTAGTTCCTATGGCTCCAGTTGAAGAGACAAACATAGATGCTACCTTTCAAGTGGAAGATGATGGTGGAGTTACAGTAGACTTTGCTACTGAAGAAACATTAATGAAACCTTCAGAAGAAATTGCAGAATGGTATGGTGATTTATGTGAGACACTGGAAGAAGAAGATTTATTAACTATAGCTATGGATGTTATAGAAAACTATCAGGCAGATAAAGACTCAAGGGGTGAGTGGGAGTCTATGTTTGAAAGAGGCTTTGAGTTACTGGGACTTAAGCTTGAACCGGGATCAGAACCTTTTGAAGGGGCATGTACAGCCGTACATCCACTTCTTATTGAGTCAGCCGTAAAGTTTCAATCGAAAGCTTCACAAGAATTATTTCCGAGTAGTGGCCCCGTAAAAGCGAATATACTTGGTAAGGTAACTCCTGATAAACAGTTACAAGCTAATAGAGTACAGAACTTTATGAACTATCAGGTAACTGAGCAGATGCCAGAATACTTTGATGAGTTTGAAAGAATGTTGTTTCATCTCCCTCTAATAGGATCAGCATTCAAAAAGATATACTATAACTCTACTTTTAAACGTCCTGTATCAGAGTTCATACCTATAGATCAATTCTATGTGTCTTACTTTGCTACTGATCTTAGAAATGCAGATAGATATACACATGTTATATATAAAAGTCCTATAGAATTAGAAAGAGATATAAGAGCAGGAGTTTATAAAGATATAGATTTACCTGAACCTAATCAAACTAATTTAACATCCTTTACAGAAAAGATGGATACTATACTAGGTCTTTCTCCTAGTTCAGATAAAGATCCTCAATATATATTATTAGAACAACACTGTTATTTAGATATAGAAGGGCATGACCAATCTCTTCCATATATCGTAACAGTAGAAGAACAAAGTAGAACAGTACTAAGTATTCGTAGAAACTATGAACAAAATGATCCTAATGTAGAAAAGAGAAGTCATTTTGTCCACTACAGGTTTGTACCCGGCTTTGGTTTCTACGGACTAGGACTTATACACTTCCTTGGTAATCTTACAATGAGTGCAACTGCTGCAATGAGATCCCTTATAGATGCAGGACAGTTTGCTAATTTACCGGGAGGTTTTAAAGCCAAGGGACTAAGGATGGTTGGTGATAACGAACCTATATCCCCCGGTGAGTTCAAGGAGGTTGAAGCAACTGGAGTAGATCTTGCAAAGGCTATTATTCCCCTCCCCTACAAAGAGCCTTCCTCAACTCTATTTCAAATGCTACAATTTGTATCCTCTGCTGGTCAGAGGTTTGCAGACAGCACAGAGCAGATTGTCTCTGATGCTGCCTCCTATGGACCTGTAGGAACAACTATGGCTTTACTAGAAGCTAGTAGTAAGTTCTTTACAGCTATACATAAACGAATACATAAGTCACAAAAAGATGAACTTAGAATATTAGCCAAGATAGATTATGATTATCTTCCTAATGAATATCCATACGATGTTCCATTTGAAGATCGTAGTATATTTAAAAAGGATTTTGATGGACGTATAGATATTGTTCCAGTATCAGATCCTAATATACCAAGTAATGCCCACCGTATGATGATGGCTAATATGGCTCTGCAAATGGCACAGCAATCTCCTCCGGGTATGTTTAATATTGAAGCATTAAATAGAACAATACTTAATGCTGCCAATATGCCAAACCTTGAAGAGATACTTCCTCCTAAGATAGAACCACAAGCTCTTGATCCAGTTTCTGATATAATGGCTGTTACAAAGGGAATACCTATAGCAGCCTTTCCGGGTCAAGATCATGATGCTCATATGAAAGTTAAGATGGCATACCTGCAAGATCCTATGAATGGGGCCAATCCTGTTATGCAGAGAATACGTCCTATACTTGAGGCTAATATACAAGAACACTCTGTTATGAAATATCAAGAACAAATGACAGGAGTAGCTGAAAGTATCATAGAACAAATGCCAGCAGAAAATCAAAAAGATCCTGCTGTAATAGATATGGTTATGGCTAAAGCTTCTGAACAAGTAATGAATGCTAATAAAGCTTTAGGTCAAGCACAATCTCCAGAACAACAGCTTGTAGCTCTTGAACAAGCCAAGGTAGAACTACAGAAACAAAAACTAGAATCTGATACTATGGTTCAAGCTGCTGAGATGGAAATTAAAAACAAACAACTTGAGCTTAACGAGAATGATCAGATAATAGATATGTTGAAAGCTGGATCATCTGATAACATTAAAAGAGAAAAGATAGATAAAGATATAGAAGCTAAGATAGAATTAAAATCTATAGATCTAGAAGTAGCTCAACAAAGACTTATGAAAGATCTAGTAGAAAATTTAAATAAAGATCAATCGGATCTTGATATGAAAGGTTTAGAAGCCTTGGTAAAACTAGCAATAGAAAAATCTAAAGAGGAGACTAAAAATGGCAGAAATGAAGAAGGGTAAAGGCTATCCTTCCCATGTTAAAGATAGTTCAAAATCTTTTGGAGATCCTTTCAAAAGTGATTGTATTGGTAAATGGGAAATGACAGCCGATCTTAATGAATGGGATTATGGTGAATACAAACTTCCAGATTCTAAGAAAGGATCTTAATTCCAGATGGATATCTGGGATGAAGTAGTAAAAGAACTTGGAGATGAAATTCAACAATTAAGAATTACTCTAGGTAATGGAACTGCTGAAGATTATGCTCACTATAGACAGATTGTAGGATCAATACAAAGTCTTGATTGGGCTAGAACAAATATAACTAATATCATTAAAAAACGAACATATGGAGAAGATGAAGACTAATGCAACAAGTACAAATGGGAAAATCCGTCAAAAATGATCTATGGATTACAGATCCAGAGGAAGTAGAAGATCCAGAAGTATTACCTGAACTACCGGGATTTCATGTCTTGGTACGTCCAGTATCTGTTAAAAGCCAAACTAAAGGTGGTATTCTTCTACCAGATTCAACCAAGGAAGATATGTCGTATCTTACAACGGTAGGTAAAGTAATAGTTCTTGGTGATCTAGCTTATATGGATAAAGATAAGTTTCCTGCTGGAGCATGGTGTAATGTAGGAGATTATGTATGTTACGGTAAACATACAGGAACTAAACTATTATATAAGGGAGTAAGATTTATTTTACTCTTTGATGATCAAATTACTATGAAAGTAGGAGATCCAAAAGATCTTGACCCAACATTTAATTTAACTAAAGGGTCAGCTTAATTTGGGAAATAGTTAATTTTATGGTATAATATCTTATACGTTAAATCGTTGAACTCGTAAACAACGGAGGTTAAAATGAGTGAACAGAAAGAAGAATGGGACGAAGTAGAAGTCCCGAATGAAGAGCAGAAAGAAGTTGGGTTTGAAGTTGAGAGTGAAGAAGTAGCTGAAACTCAAGTAGAAGAGAAGCCACCAGAGTTAGATGGTATAGAAACAAAGGGGGCTGAAAAAAGAATAAGACAACTTATTCGACAAAGAAAAGATAAAGAAGATCAAATTAATGCTCTCATCCAAAAAAATGAGGAATTAACAACTACCCTCAGAACAAAAGATAAGGAAGTTAGTCAAGTAAATAAGTTAAATCTTGATGCTTCTGAGAAACAATTAACTGATAAACTAGAGCTTGCCAGATCTGTCTATATGGAAGCTTTTGAAGAAGGAGATAAAGAAAGAGTTTTAAAAGCACAAGAGATGCTTAATGAAGCACAAAATGATTTAAAGACTGTAGCAAGTGCTAAACTAACTTTTTCAGAAGAAGAAGAAATACCAGAGTATGTACCAAAACCTTTATCTGCTGGTTATGAGCAGCCTCCTTCAGATCCTAGAGCAGAAGAATGGGCATCTAAGAATCCTTGGTTTGGACAGGACAATATTAAAACTGCTGCTGCTTTAGCAATAGATGCAGAATTAAAAGGAGAAGGATATGATCCAAGGGATGAAGAATTTTATCAGGAAATTGATAACAGGATTAAAAAAGCTTTCTCTCCTAGTGTGGGAGAAACTGAAGAACGTGTGCAGGAAAGTACGTCAACACCTGCTCAAGTAGTATCGGGGGCTTCACGTTTGTCTCCATCCAGTTCTAGTAAAGTCAAACTATCTAAAGAAGATGTTAGACTAGCTCAGAAATGGAATATACCACTTGAACAATATGCTGCCGAAAAGCTCAAAGTCGATGATGCTGAAGGTAGCTATACCAATATAACTTAAACGTGGGAGAAAATTAATGACACGAAATCAAATACGTAGTAACGAAACTAGGGAAACTGAAACAAGAGAAGAAGAATGGACCTTTGAGGAGCCGGATGCCCTCGAAATACCAGAATTGGTACAAGCAAGGTTCGATGGTGAGAAAATGTCTCTCCGTTGGATTCGTATATCTGTAAGAGGTCAAGATGACATCACGAATGTAGGTAAAAGACTACAAGAGGGATGGGTCTTCGTAACTCCTGATGAGGTTCCTGAAATGGGTGTTACATCCTTCGTAAGGGAAGATGGTCGATACCAAGGAACAGTCTGTCGTGGGGACTTAGCTTTGGCTAAAATGCCAAGTGGAAAGGTAAAGGCTAGACAGAAATTCTATGAGAAGAAGGCTAATGATCAAATGGATGCAGTTAATGCACAGCTTATGAAAAGCTCTGACTCTCGTATGCCAATTTCTAATACAAGTAAATCGGTAACAACTAAAGGTCGGCAACCTTCTTTTCAGAATTAGCCTACCTTTAATAACAATAGGAGTGTAATATGTCTACTACTAAAGCATTTCGTGGCTTTACTCCTGCTCGTAAAATTGGTGGTGGTTACAACAATGAAGCTGTAACTGATATCATTGCTTGGTCATCTACTGGCCTAGCTGGTACACCAACTAATAGTATTTTTACTGGTGATCCAGTAGTACTTCCCGGTGCAAACTTTGCAACAATATCTCCGTATATTGCTGCTACGTTGAAACCTTCTGGAGTATTTATGGGTTGTCAATATGTTGAAAATGGTGAGCAGAAATTCTCCCGGTATTGGCCCGGTGGAACAAGTGCTACGGATATTAAATTTTTCGTAATCAGTGATCCTGATCAAACTTATTATATTCAGGCTTCACTAACTTTATCGGCTGCTGAGATGTTGATCGTTAAAAACTATAATGTAACGGTCAGTTCTACAGCATCCTCTGGAAGTACTACAACTGGACAATCTAGTTACTATCTTGATGGTGCATCTGGTACAGAAGCTGTTGCTGCTGTTCGAGGTATTGCTAGAGCACAATTCCCTGACGAAGGTGATGGGGATGCATATCCAATCGTAGAAGTTTATCTTAATACTCACCGTGACCGTTATGTAACGGCTACGGCATCAACAGCTTAATAGGAGGAATTAATCATGGCTATTAATAGAGCTAGTATTAGTAAAGAACTCCTGCCGGGCTTAAATGCTGTATTCGGTATGGAGTATGGAGAAGTGGATGATGAACACAAAGTCCTCTTCGATGTAGAAAACTCAGATCGTGCATTTGAAGAAGAAGTACTATTCACAGGTTTCGGCTCTGCCCCAACCAAAGGTGAAGGTGCTGCTGTTTCGTATGACGATGCTCAAGAAAGCTACACAGCACGTTATACTGCTGAAACTGTAGCCTTGGCTTTTGCAATCACTGAAGAAGCAATGGAAGATAATCTTTATGATACCTTTGCTAAACTTCGTGCAAAAGGTCTTGCTAGAGCAATGGCAAATACAAAACAGGTTAAGGCTGCAAATCTATTCAACAATGGTTTCTCTGATGCTATTGGTGATGGTGCTGCTTTCTTCTCTGCTGCACATCCAACAATTTCTGCTGGAAACCAGAGCAACCTAATGGCTGCTGCTGATCTTTCAGAAGCAACTCTTGAAACTGCATTAACCAATGTACAAAAGATCAAAGATGATCGAGGTATTCTAATTGGTGCAAGTGCTGTTTCATTGCATATCCCTGTTGACTCATGGGCTATTGCAGATCGTATTTTATCTAGCCCCGGCAACACTCAAACAAGTGCTGCTGCTGCTAACCCAAATACGAATGCAATTAATGCTACTCGTCATATGGGAATGTTACCTGAAGGATATCATATCAATAGAAGGTTTACAGATACTACATCTTATTTTATTAAGACTGACGTACCAAACGGAACTAAAATGTTTGTACGTTCACCTCTTCAAACTAAGATGGAACCTGACTTTGATACTGGTAATCTTCGATTTAAGGCAAGGGAACGATATAGTTTCGGTGTCTCAGATTGGAGAGGTTTCTTCGGTAGTGCAGGAACTTAAGACTAAATGTGGGGGAGTAGCTTTGGCTACTTCCCTACTACTATAAGGAGAGATCATGAGTACAAATATTAAAGCAGCAATAGCAACTGGTGATGCTGTTCTCACGTTTGTAGAAAATGATGCAACTGTTGGAGATAACGGAACAGCCGATGGTAATAATCCATCTGTAACTCGTATATTAGCTGTTCATGCTTTAGCAACTGCTGCTGGATCATATTCTATAAAAGGACAAAGACAGATTACTAATAAAACAGCAGAAGGTACAGCTATTAAGTTTCAGGTAGCAGCTAACGAAGCAACAGATATTTATATGGGAGAACTTGGTGTTCCTGTCTATGGTGTTGTTAGTGTATCTGGTCCTACAGATGGTTGTGTTCTTACAGCTTTTGTAGGTTAGTATGCCTAATTTTTCTTACTTAAAGACAGACTTAATTAATACGACTGAAAACGACTCTACAGAATTTGCAAGCCAAGTTTCTGCTTTTGTAAAGAAAACCGAATTTCGTATGATTAAAGATCTGGATGACTTTGGTCTGGATGAATATACAAACATATCTGTATCATCTGGCAATGCTGGAACTGTATCTTTAAATGATAGAGTTCGTATTGTTCGTAATGTAAACTTTAAAGTAAGTACAGGAACAACAGTTACTAATCTACTTCCCAGAACAATAGAATATGCAAATGACTATTGGCC
>Ga0098054_1000982_pt1 | contig 15280 bp, 21 predicted proteins | sample 16_taG_FD_75048 | JGI IMG/M metagenome (GOLD analysis project Ga0098054, IMG submission 75048) | Marine viral communities from the Subarctic Pacific Ocean - 16_ETSP_OMZ_AT15313 metaG | ecosystem: Environmental > Aquatic > Marine > Oceanic | place: Pacific Ocean | collected 2015-01-18
GCTTTGAATGCTTTTTCAAGATAGTCGGCTGCTTTGGTGATCTTTGCCTGAACCCAAGGCTCAAGATTTTCGTCATCCATCAACATATCGTGAAGTTGCTGTGCCTGTGCAGCCATATGATATAGAGATCTGCGAGCCATCTGCCCTTCATATCCATCTGGATCCTTGTCGTGTGCTGGCGCCTGTTGTGTTTCACCGGGCATTTCCAGTAGAATGGAGGTTCCAGTTAGTTCATCAGAGATCATCTCTTTAAGTTGTGCTTTAGTAATCTTCATTTTTTAATCCTCTTGTGCTAATCCAAGCATATATGATGTAAACTGCTTCTTTTCTTCATCAGTTAATAGGTCTACGGCTTCTACTGCTTTTTTAACACCGGAAGACATTTCGGTTTCTACTTGCTCTTCTAAGCCACCAAAGGCGCCGCCTCCCATTCCAATCATACCACCACCAGCATAATCTCCTCCGGAGCCTCCACTAAATCTTTGCTGATACTCCGGAGCCGCGACAACTCGCTGGTCAGGCATTGGATGAGCGCCAGAACCTTCAAGGCTGTTTAAAGCCTTTCTAAGGCACGCAGACGCTTTGAAAGCCTGCTCATAGGCGTCGTCATAGATGGGCTCGTCAAGAGCCTCTACGAGTTGCTCTGTGGCTTCTCTTGCGGTAAGTGCAAGGTCATACAAATCATTTGCTTCTGGATCGCCCTTATCTTGCTCTGGGGTGTCCTTATCTGCTGCCGGCATTCTGTGTGGAACGCCTTCGGGTGCGGAAGGCTCGTTAATGCCTCCGTTTGTAAACATTGCTTCTTTTACTAGAAGCTGAAGTTGTTTGTAATCAATGCTCATTATGCTTTCTCTTTTGCCTTTTTGGTTAATGTGGCGTAATAAATACTTTCACCTTCTTTGTCTCCGTATTGATCTTTAAAATCTTTCTTAGGAGTTTTCTTTTCTAAGGATTTAAGTTCTTTTTTTTCTGGCTTTGTTAATTCTCTCTCGTCTACTGACTCAGCCTCATCTAACTCCGATAGAACAATACTAATCTCTTCTTTAATTAATTGTTTTAATCGTGCTTTAGATATTTTCATATTAGTTTTTAATTAAGAAACGATCAAAAGTGTTCTTAAGATCTGAAAGTTTTCCTTCTTCCATTGTTTTCTTTGCTCGTGCTTTGGCTATCGCAGCTCCCGTCCTAGCTTTACCAAGATCTCGCGTTTTCTCCACTTCTCTCTCGGCAGAACGCTCTGGACTTAACGTCTCGCCAGCAGCTGCCTGTACTTGATCGTGGTGCTTTTCAGCAGGAAGTCCAGCCTTCTTATACTTTTTCATCATTCTGCGAATAAGAAGATAATCATCTAAGCCAGTAAGAGGTCCCAAAAAGTCAAGACCCATTAAGGTTCCAACATCACCGGGAGCAATAAGGTTAACAATCGCAATCGCTGCCATAATCCTTAGTTTTGTTGGAGTATCTCTATCTAAAGAAGCATAATATACAGCAGCTAAGTCGCGACCACCGGGAAGTTTAGTTAAAGCAGCAATGATAGGATTCTTTTTTGACTCTTCTAAATTACTGGACTCTAACTTATCCATCAAAGTATCAAGAAGCTTTTGCTGTTCATCCTCTGGCATTGCCTCGATCGAATCTTCAACAGCATCAACTGGGTCGACAGCTTCGTCTAGTTCTTTCTTAGAATCTTCTTTCCCGGCTTTTCTTACTCTTTTATTCGCTGCCTTCTTTTCAGCCTTGGTGGCATCAGGTGGTGTTTTCGTTGCTTTCGATGCTCTACCCATTGCCTCTTCTACAAACTCGCCAAGAAGTTCTTTTGGATCAATATCGAAAAAATCAGAAGCTTCTTCGTTTGTTAAGATAACTTCAAGATCTTCTTTGATCATCTTTCTTAATGCGGCTTCGGTCAACTTCTTTACTTTATAATCGCCCTCGGGCCCACCGTGTTTTTCCAACTCACCAGTCCGCGCCTTCATAATGGCTTCATTACCATTTTCTGCGTTAACTTGGGATGTATCGCCTGATTTGGTATGTGTGACCATAAAGTTATACGTCCGCGCTTCTGACGTAAGCCCTTCTTTGATCTTGATCCTATATCGTAGTTTTGATTTGTTAAGTTTCACTTTATTCGATTTCCTTATAGGCAGAGTGCTAATAATATCTCTTTAAATAGTCTTTTTAAATAGTCTTTTTGTTTTAGTTTCTATTTTTTAGGACAGTCTCTCTTGAAGACCATCGGGCTCCATATAAGGATGGGTTTTAAGATATTTTTTCATCTTTGCCGGAACTTCCATTCCAGCCTCGTGAATATTGTTTGCCCACATAGACAACATTGTTTCACGCAACTGAACATCCCCCGGGACAAGATTTGCTTTGATGCCGGCTTCTTTTGCGGCGGCGATCTCTTCTTCGTCGTCATCCCAATGCTCGACAACACCAAGAGATAAAAGAGTTTCAGCCTTCAAATCTCCGCTGGTGTAGTGAATAGACTTGACTGGAAGGTTTAAGTCAGCAACCAAATCCTCTGGGTCTGGTGCTGTATCCCAAGGCATTTTCTCCCCGGTGCGCTTTGCTCGGGATGTAACAATATAAACAGTCTCACCAGCAGCAGCGAGTTCTTTTAACTTTGCGATGTTCTCTTCGTGAGGCTTATCATATAACGCACTGAACTGTGGATCTTCTGGATCTGGCTTATATTTGATAAGGGTCTCGTCATAATCAAACGAGTAGGCGCCTTTCTTTTCTTCGTTTAAAAAGCTCTGCCAGTTTTCAAGAATAAGTTTCACTCTTCATCCTCGCTATGACTTCTACTTTGCCAGTCATAAGATGTTTTATCATCGTCAATCGGTCCACCACCAGCCCAGGTATAACAGGTTCGCGCGGAATGGCATTTAAAGTTATGCATCCAGCAATAACCCAAGCGCCCTTCTTCATCAATCGTTCCAGGCATACAATCATCCATTCTAGGAGATATATCAAACGCAGCACAGTTGCTGCAGTTTGAGTCTTTTGCAACCTCGGGAGTTGTGTTCCAATGATCTGCTAGTCTAACCCAATATTCTTCGTCAGCAAGATTGAGAGGACCATATTGAATATGCTCTGCTTTGATAGAAGAATCACGATTTCTTGTATTTAGTTCAAGATCCTGTGTAGCGGGAGGACAAGAATACTTTTTGACCTCTGTGATATATCTTTTCCAGTTTTCAAGGATTAATTTCATTTTTATTGCTTCATTGATTTCTTGCCGCGACATTTCCACTTTTTTCTGGATAATGTGTTTGCGCAAGGCGGGTTTTTACATTTCTTGATTCCGGCAGAGCGAGCACAGTAGGCATCACCCTTCTTTGTTCCAGGGCGAATACGATCTCCACCACTTTTTGCTTGTCCCGCTTGTCCATAGGATCTGCATTTACCATCTACTCTTTTGGCGAATCGTTTTCCCTTGGATGGCTTACAAGCTTTCTTTTTCTTGGCTTCATCCATCGTGTCGGAACAAACAGGGCAATACTCTTCGTTTTCATCAATAGCATCAACCTCATAGCATCCCTGTTCGGCTTCTTGCATATTTAAAAAAGTTTCTACCTCTTCTGTAATGATCTTACTCAGTTCATTTTTAGTCATAGTCAAACTTTCCTTTTTTGCTTTCTTGCCCCAAGACTTTCCTTTGCCCTTCTCTTTACAGGCGCCAGGAGTTGGTCGGCAAGCAGGATATTTGGAACGCTTCTCACCTTCCTTGCGACCGCAGGACTTATAACCACCGTCACCGTCAGGAGAGTTACAGTCCACCCAGCCCTTTGACTTACCTTTGGCGCCCTTGCGACCAAACCAATCCTTTAGAGAGCTTTCCTTGCTTGATTCTGTGCCGGCTTTTTTCTTTTTTTCTTCAAGCGGCTCGGATTCTTCTAAATCAACGTTTTCATTCTTTTTGCTTTTATTGCCCCAGTTGGCTGCTCCAACCTTGCGGCATTTTACGAGAGCACCAGAAGCATATGCTGATGGCCATACTTTATAACGAGACTTTACTTTCCGCGTACAGGCGTCATCTTTCTCTTCGATGACTTCCTCCTCGACTACTTCGGGTTCTTCGCTCTCGTAAAGAAACTTCTTCCATTCTTTTAGATCTGATTTCATTTTATTAATCCAATATTGCTTGTTGAGTATTATAAATAGTCTTATTTAAGTGAAATCTTTTGGATCTCTATACTTCAAACGAACTTTCTCGGAGATCGGTATAGCCTCCCCATCGCCGTCAATACGAACGAACACCATTTGGGTGCTAACAACCGCTCGCTGGGTGCCGTTATATACAGAATGCCTTCTCGCCTCCATATTAAGCGTTAGAGAGGTTTTACCTACCTTGGCCACCTCTCCATATATCTTGATGATTTGACCGGGCCTCGCGGGCTTCTGGAAGGTCATAGAGGCTATATACTTTGTGACCATCCTAGGGGTGTCAGCAACTTGAGCGGCAAAAGCAGCAGCAGCCTCATCAAGCCACGCCATCATAATGCCGCCAAATAGGTTACCGTGGTAGCCTACATCATTCTTCTTCACGAAATGAGTTGATATGAGTTCCATTGATAAGTTCTTTCTTTTTTAAGATTTCACGATTAATCGCTTTTATGTGAGCGCATCCACCTGTTTGTTTACACAAAGAGTCAAGCTTTAACTTAAGCTTTTCAACTTTTTCAAATAACTCACTTAGAGCAACGCTGATTTCCTGAATTTGATTATTAGAGTCCATTCTTTTCTATTTCCTGTATCATTGCGAAGTGAGCCGCTCCGATCATTTTTCTGATGGTCTCGCTAAGAAGCAAAGTAGCATCACGCTTGTTAGTCATAAATCCGTTCTCTGAGAGAACAGCAGGCATATGAGTTTTTCGTAGAACATAAAAGTTTGCCCAACTTTCATTTGCTTTAGTTCCTCTATCTTTAAAAGGAGTAAACTTAATAATCCAATCCTGTAAGGATTCTGCGATAACTCTACCTTTTGAACTTCTTACGTGATGAAACACAGACGCACCCTTTGCATCGTTAAAGTCAACACCATTTCCATAAGCATTGGCGTGAATAGAAACATAGATACAGTTTCTTTTTTCTTTATGAAGTTTGTTTGCTCTGCGAACTCGTTCTCTCAATGGAACATCTTTTTGAGAATCAACAATATCGATCACTTCTATATCAGTGGCCGAAGCCAGTTCAATGATATTATTAGTAATAGCTCTGTTTAATTCGCCTTCGTAGAGAACTACACCATCGCTAAACGCTGGTGACCTCTTTCCTTTTGTTTGATACACTCCATCAATCATTCCGCCGTGACCGGGATCCAGCAGCCAAGTAAATCGTGACATTTATAATAATCTCCCAGTTATAAATACTCTTTCCATTTCTTATTCGCATCTCCCACCCTTTTTTTGATCATAGTGCGATAAGATGGGGCAACTGGTCTGCGAATAAGTTTTACGGGAGCATTTTCCGGCATATAACTGCCTTTTTTCTGGTTACAGCCGCGACAAGCAGCCGCAACGTTGTTCCATTTTGTTTTTCCTCCCTTTGAGCAAGGAATAACATGGTCAATCGTTAGTTCATTCTCTTTAAAATGCTTTGAGCAGTATTGACATTGGTAATCATCGCGGAGAAAGATATTTCTTCTTACGCAAGGAACTTCAAAGAACTTTTCGTCAATATAACGAAAAAGAACAATAACAGAAGGGATTTGGAACGTTTCTTTGGCTGAACTGATCCATTTATCGGTATATTCAGCAGCCCAAGCCTTTTTTAGCCAAGTTAAGAGAAACGCTTCCTGCCAGGAGATAACCTCTACCGGCTTAAACGAAGAATCTAACTTTAAAACGTTCATATTATCCATAAATCATTAAACAGGCCTGCTCTCTTTATAAGTAGAGAACATCTTATCAATAAAGGGATACATTCCAGAAAAATTAACACTAGCATCGTCGTGATGTAATGAGTGGTGATAGTAAGAGTGATTTTTGTGAGTTTTTTTATGAATCGCGAGATGATTGTAGCTGTAATACAGAGAAAATGAGGCCATCCCAAGTGAAAACCAAACCGACACCATAGCAATCGACAAATAAATCAACACAAAGGCTCCTCTTGCCCACAGAGGTACATATATGTGCTCGTAAAGCTTGTCTCCCTCTACATATACGTGATGTAATGTATGAAATCTACGAAAAAATCTTAAAGGACCCTTAGTCCCCAACTTTCCGTGAAAAATGAAGCGATGATTAAGATAAACGAGCAATGCCGCCACAAAATGACCGAGAATAAATAAAGATATGACTTGAAATGTATACATAAATGTATTATACTGTCTACATCAACAAAACTAAAATGTTTTTAGAGCGGACTGTAAAGTATTTAGGATATGAGTGTATTTCGTAAACATGAGTCTATTGTAGACCGCGCCGCTAGTGACCGAACACGGCATAAAAAGAAGATTGAAAAGGCTATCAAAGAATCTATTAAAGATGTGGTAGCCGAAGAATCAATCATTGGTCAAAATGGAAAGAAAAAGATCAGAGTTCCTGTTAGGGGACTAAAAGAATACCGTTTTGTGTATGGATCTGGAAAAGAAAACAAAACTGTTGGCTCCGGTGGCGATCATCAAGTCAAAAGAGGGCAAAAAGTCGGTAAACAGAGAGCCAAGCAAGGTTCTGCCCAAGGAACAGGTAAGGCATCCGACAAAAAAGGCGAACAATATTACGATGTAGAGGTTTCTCTTGAAGAGTTGGCCGAATATCTATTCTCAGACCTTGAACTTCCCGATTTAGAGAAGAAGCAGTTTCGTTTTATTACCCAAGAGACAGTAAAGCGAAAAGGATATCGTTTTCAAGGCATTAGACCGCGACTTTCAAAGAAAGAAACGCTGAAAAGAAAGATTCGACGCCAGAAAGTGGCCGAAAAAGTTGGAACATACGATCCAGAATCAGATGAGCGCTTTCCTTTTCACAAAGATGACCTAAAATACCACCACATCAAGCCAAAAGCAAAGGAAAACTCCTCTGCTGTAATCTTTTTCTTGATGGATGTGTCTGGATCAATGTCCACGGCACGAAAGTTCCTAGCAAGATCCTTCTTTTTCCTTCTGTATCAGTTTTTGAACCACAGATATGAGAAAGTTGAGGTTGTTTTCATCTCGCACTCGACATATGCGGAGCGCGTAAACGAAGATGACTTCTTTAAAGTTGGAACATATGGTGGAACAATCATTTCCAGCGCTCTAAAAATGCAAATGGACATTATTGAGAAGGAATATCATCCAAATGCTTGGAACATTTACACATTTTACTGTGGAGATGGTGAAAACTGGGCATCAGACAATGAAAAATGTATAGATTTGTTCAGAGAAATCAAAGATGTTAGTCAGTTAACGGCTTATTGCGAGATCAATGAGAACTATGAAGGACTAGACGACAAGTCTTTGGAAGATGATAGCTTTAAAAGCAGCCCTTGGGCCAACTTTTCGGCTTGGAAGAACGAAGAACTAGACAACTTATGGGTAAAACTTAAGCCTGTTATTGATAAAAAGTTTAAAAGAGTGATGATTGGCGAGACAGATCATATCTGGATGGCGTTTAAATCACTTTTTGGTGGGAGTAAATAATATGAGTGACTGGACTGTTGCGGATCTGCAAAGTTGGGACGACAAAATCTGCCAAGTAGGAAGAGAATTTGGCTTAGATTGGTTTCCAATTGATTATGAGATTATTGATTATGCTGAAATGTTGGGAGCGATGGCTTACACAGGTCTTCCAACACACTATCGGCACTGGTCTTACGGAAAAGAATACGAAAGAACACACACACTTTACAATATGGGACAGACTGGACTACCATATGAGATGATTATCAACTCAAATCCGTCCATAGCCTACTTGATGAGAGAGAATGCTCTTAATATTCACATTTTAACTATGGCTCACTGTGTTGGTCACTCTGATTTCTTCAAGCAAAACAGAATGTTTACTCATACAGATCCTGAAAATATTATTGTAAGCTTTAAGTCAGCAGCAAAATACGTTCGGCAGTTGATTGAGGACCCATCAATCGGTATTGAGAAGGTAGAGGCAATCTTAGATGCTGCTCACTCAATCAAATATCAGGTTCCAAGATACCCAGGCATAAAATACAAGTCTCGTAAAGAACTTATCGAGATTGAAAAAGATAAAATGGCTGAGGATGCTTACTACAACCCAGATCTCACAAAAGTTCCAATACAGCCAGAGTATAATCTGCTTCGTTTTATTGCCGAGCATAGCAAGAACCTTGAAGAATGGGAGAGAAACCTTATTCTTATCGTTGAGGAGTCATCAAAATACTTTATTCCTCAGGCACTAACAAAGATTATGAATGAAGGTTGGGCTTGCACCATTCACCAAAAGATTATCAATGAATTAAATCTTCCTGATAGTCTTTATTTGCCGTTTGTTAAACTTCATAACCAAGTTATACGTCCTCACCTTGGACAAATCAATCCATATCACTTGGGATACACTCTATTCCAGAAGATTATTGAAGAAAAAGGTTTTGAAGAAGCGATGACCATTCGTGAAGTTCATAATGATATTACATTTTTAAGATTCTATACTGATGAAGACTTTATGAGAGAGCACAATTATTTCTCTCATTCCTATAATAAGAAGCAGCAATCTAGTATAGTAGATGATATATCAGACGATGAAGGTTGGGAGAGTGTTCGTGACGCGATGATCACGAATGTAGGTCTCAATAGAATACCAGTCGTCTATGTGGACAATGTTGGGAAGAATAATATGTTATCTCTCATACACGAACACGACGGAAGAGATTTAGAAATGAATTATGCGCGCAAAGTATTTAAGCATATTAAAGACCTTTGGCGTGATGAAGTGAAGTTATTCACAATTGTTGAAGAAGAAGTATGGGAGTTTTAACATGGGAGTTTTAGCATGACCACAACAAGTAAATTTCTCGAATCGGTTAGAGAACACCGTGAGAGTAAAAAAAGAGAAAAGTTCTCCGGGTACTTGGAAGATTACCTACAACTAATCGAGAAAGATAGGGGGATCCCCGCTCTTGCTCACAGAAGGCTACACGATAAGATCACGTCTCATGGGGTTACGGTCCTAGATGAGACAGATGGTCGTTGTAACAAGCTTTTCAACGGAGAAAATGTAAAGACATATGATTATTTCTCTGATCAGTTCTTCGGTATGGAGCGACCACTAGAAAAAGTTGTTCGCTTTCTTCATTCTGCCGCGATGAAAGGCGAGGAGAGCCGTCAGGTTCTTCTTTTACTCGGTCCGGTAGGTGCTGGTAAGTCTGCGCTCGTTGAACACATTAAGGGAGCGCTGGAACAGTGCGACCCAATCTATGTTTTGGAGGGCTGTCCAATCCGTGAGGAGCCACTTCACTTGATTCCTCGTTCCTTGCGAGATGAGTTCGCAGAGACATACGGCATCAAGATCGAAGGCGATCTTTGTCCAATATGCCGCCACAGACTTTTGGAAGACCACGGTGGAGACTTTACAAAGTTCCCAATCACAGAAACATCCTTTTCTGTTCGTGGACGCAAGGGTGTCGGCGTTGTCCCTCCAATGGATCCAAACACACAGGACACAAGTCTTTTGATTGGCTCCGAGGATATTTCAAAACTTGACTTATATCCTGAGGATGATCCAAGAGTTCTTTCTCTTAATGGTGCTTTCAACGTTGGAAACCGCGGTATTGTAGAATTCGTTGAGGTTTTCAAGAATGAGATTGAGTTCCTACACACAATGATCACAGCAACACAGGAAAAGTCAGTTCCATCCCCTGGTAAGCAGGCGATGATTTACTTTGATGGTGTTATTCTTGCTCACTGCAACGAAGCAGAGTGGAACAAGTTCAAGTCAGAGCACACAAACGAAGCAATCCTTGACCGTATTGTTCGCGTGAATGTTCCTTACTGTCTTGAAGTTGATCAGGAAGTAAAGATTTACAAGAAGTTGATCGGACGATCCGACTTCGACAGCCACATCGCTCCGCACACTCTAGAGGTTGCTGCGATGTTCTCTGTTCTTTCTCGTCTCAAGCCTTCAAACAAGGTTGATCCCCTAACCAAGATGAAAATCTACAACGGTGAGGAGATTGTCGAGAAGGGTCTAATCAAGAAGGTTGACATTAGAGACCTCCGCGAGGAAGTTGAAGATGAAGGTATGACCGGCATTTCTACTCGCTTTATTATGAAGGCGATCGATGCTGCTCTTACAGACTCTTCGAAGAATATGATTACACCGATTTCTATTCGGGAATCTTTAATCAAGCAGGTAAAAGAGCAGATTGTAAATGCTGATGAGCGTTCTCGATGCTTGGCTTTCCTACAGAAGGTTCTTCACGAAGAGTATCTTTCTATTCTTGAAAAAGAGATTACAAAGGCATTCGTTACAGCATACGAAGAGCAGGCAGAGTCACTTTTCAATAACTACCTTGACCACGCTGAGGCATATGTTAACAGCACAAAGGTTAAGGATCGCGTAACAAACGAAGAAATGGAAGCAGACGAGAAGTTCTTATCTTCTATTGAAGAGCAGATTGGTATCAAGGGGTCAGCGAAGAATAACTTCCGAGCAGACATTACTTCATACATGTTCGCGAAGCTTCGACGATCCGAGGTTATTGATTGGAAGTCTTATGGTCCTCTAAAAGAAGCGATTGAGTCTAGGCTCGTAGCTTCTGTAAGGGATATTTCCAGAATTGTTACAAAGTCCAAGTCCAGAGATGTTAAGCAGCAAAAGAAGTTTAACGCAATGGTCCAGACCTTGATTGACAACTATGGTTATAACGAGGATTCTGCTGAGGAAGTTATTAAGTTTGCTTCCAACAACTTATGGCGCGATTCATAGACTCCCAGTCCCACTAGCCAATGCGCCAATTTAGAGGGGGTCGGTTTCGGCCCCCTCTTTTTTTATTAAGCTAAGAGAGCTTTCCTTACACCACTGAAAGGTTGTTGTATTATCTTGATTAAAAGCCACACGGTACCATGGGTTCTCAGGATCTAAATCACCGAAGATGTCGAGGACAACGCCAATTTGCTCTGTTTGTTTCCAAGCAACTAAATCGCCTATCTTCATATAAGAATAGAAACTTAGTGAAAAGTTTCGTCGTCACCCCCATGAATATTAAAGAGATCGGGCAAACCAGTTTCAGCAGCCATATCGTGGTCATTGGATAGAATTAGTTCTTGTGTTCCGGTATCAACATAAACAGAGATGTAATCGTTTTGAGTGACCCTTCTCATATCATCCAAGGAAAGAGCCATATCTCCATACTTAACAACAAGAGCGGTCAGCACAGAAGCCATAAGCGGGGCATCTTGGTCAAACGGCACGCGTCCATCAGGACCGAGTTCCAGAGAACCGGTCGAAGCCGCGATATTTTTCTTTGCTTCCGCGACTAATTTTTCATTTTGCTCAATGCGTTCGCGAATGTCGTGAGCATGGCTTTCGAGACCTAGGCGCACTGTTGCATTAATATCTTTTTGGATTAAAAGTTCTTTAGATACTTTCTTGTTTAGTTTATGAGCATGCCAAAGCAAGTATCCGATAATAGAATATACAACAACAAGAATAATGTGGACGTATAACGTTGTGTCAAGCAAGAAATGCATGTTACCTATAACTAGTTCGCCGGCAAACGTTAGGTATTAAACATTATCCACAGTAAAGAGAAGACGTAGGTGCTAAGACATCCCCAGAAGATTATTTTTGTAAGGTTAAAGTTGCCTTTATTGAAATCATTCATTGCGCCTTTAACTAGTGCGCTTAATTCTCAAAGATAGAAGAATCAATAATAATCAATCGGCCGTCTTTGTTATAGCCAAGATTTTTTTGTCGCAACTCAGAAGAAGAGATGTCAAACTCAGTCATAGCCTTAACAAGTTCAATGAACGCGGGAGAGCCAACCGCGGCGAAATTAGGCAAATGTTCTTTAACCCAAGATACAATCTCTTTATCACGATAAGACATATAAATAGAGTCTTCACGGTCTTTACGCGCCAACTGTGAGGCGCCCATCGCGATAACATACATTAACTCATCAGCAGATGCTGGATTTATACTAAGGTAATCGTCATCATATCGATCAATAACATACTTTGAGACCCCGGGGAATGTATCACGAAGAGCGTTGTAGTATTTTTCAGAGAAAGGGTTCTCGGTAACGGCAACATTATCCATATAAATCCATTTATAATCATCAGCATGAGCATAAGTGCGTGGTGCTAGCAAAGGATACTTTGTAAAAAGCATAGCATCGTCTTTATTCATTTTATTGCTATCGCGTGGGCCTCTGCCTACTTTCAATATAATGTCTGGATTATCTCTAAAACCGTATACGGTCCGGAACGCTCCCGATCCGAGCCTTATAGCCTTTCTTTTATTATCCAAATCTATAAGAAACTTTTGTATGGCCACCGATCTTGTTAACGGCCTTGGGTCTTCGAAGCGCTGATCAGCTGTAAGTCTCTCTGGATATTCATCGAAAGCTTTTAATTCTTCAATGTAAGGAAAATATTTGGCTTCTCCCTTAACTTTCTTTGCTTCGCTAAGTACTTCTTTCCATTGCCAGTGCCATACTGTGTCTGTGATGTTCATTATTGCTCCAATTATAACTAGTTTATTTGCTTTTTATAAGTCTCGAATTTTTTTGGCGCATTTTTTGGGCCTCCTTACTTTTTCCGGAAGTATTCGTTCTCCAGCAATGAAACCAAAAGGCCCATAGCGATTACCCATACTCCCAGTATTGCTATAATGTACATATGTTTCTCCTAACATGCTATAAGTATACTCGGCAATCCGCGAAAGCAATATCCAGAAAAATGGGCTGCGCGTTGAAAACGTCCTTAGGCGCTTAAATAGGGTCCAAGTTACCATAAGCACATACATTGGGCGCCGCACACGCCCCCGGGGGAGGGGGGGACCACCCTAGTCTTTTAAGTTTTGCCTATTTTATAAATGGCTGAAAACGTTAGGGTTTTATTAGGTCCGCGCTTAATGACGATAGAACACAAGACAAAAAAAAACCCCCGCCGAAGCGAGGGTTCTTTAGCCAACATTGGCTAGCTAGGCGCTAGCTGTTGCTTCGCTTGTATCCGCGCTTGTGAAGGGTGGTAGCGTAGAGTTGGAACGTAACGCCCGAGTCATCCTCGTTAGATGCTGCCGCCTCAGTTGCCATCGCCAACTCATCTTTGAGTTCGCCAACCTTAGCAACGTTGTTCGGGTCAATGCCCAATGCGCGGCATGCCGAGATTGCACCTTCGAGCTTAGATTGGATTGAACCAACGGAAGCTGCATTGTCCGCAGAACCCGCGCGGAAGCTCATGAACAGACCGCCCGACTTAACCAACTTAGTGGTCGCCGGTACGTTGCCGTTCCGTGTTTCCAACATAAGCGCGGTGCCCTCTGCGTTCAGATCATCGTGCGAATCTTGAATGTATTGGAACGCGGTTCCAACAGAAGAGAAGCATACCATCTCGTTAGTTTGGGAATCGGAAGCGACCCAGATGATGGTTGGGTTGGACTTGCGGCTTGTGTTCTTTGAGTTGGTCATAACTTGTTTTTTCTTTCTTCTCTCGTTTGAGGTCGGGCATATCCCTTCCATGTGTCTATTATAGCATATGAGCGCGCATATGGCTATCATTGGGGTCTCGATAAAGAGGTCATTTGAACCTCTTAGGAGCCAATTTGGGGCTTTCTGCAAGTGCCTGTATTCATTAGGCTTTTATTAGGTCGCGCCTTAATGAATCGGAGCGCAATTCGGTGTCAAGTACTTTCTTCAATTGATCACATTGTTATAGGGTTGCTTTCACCTTTCCCCGAAACATGCTTGCGCCTCGCATATGTTACGGAATGTGCCGTGATATGCTTGTAGGCCGCATTTGTTACGGTTGCGGGGTGCAAATGTTACGGTTTTGGGGGGTGCCCTTAATACATCAAAGCATACTGACAACAATGTGAACATTCATAGAATGCTGCAATCCAAACATTATCTATTTATTTAATCACCCATTCGACCTTTCGGGACATTACCTTAAATCTAGACCATGAGAAGAGAGAGAGAACCCGGTCGCGATCGATCCGATTTGACTTTGGAAGCCCAAGAAGATCGGTTGCATTTGTTGTCCACAATGTTGTTACATTATTATCATCATCTATCTTTGTAATCATCCCAAGGATTTTACCTTCATAATCATGAAGGATTTTCTGTGAAGATATAGCTATGTTCTCAACTGTGACCAAATCTCCTACCTTTAAATGTAGGTAATATTCTTGTGACTTTTTCTTGTATGTTCTCGCTGACTTTTTCTGTGAAGATTTCTGTGTCGTTTTTTGTGAAGATTTCTGTGACTTTTTCTTCTGTGTTTTTTTCTTATTGCCCCACGTTGTCCAACAAGCATTGGCGCATACAACATTGCCTGACTTTGCTGTGAACTTTTTTGCATTGCAATGTTTGCACTGTGGAACTGAACTTACCATCTTGCTCTGACTTTGAACAAGAGAAGATATTGTGTTTGATGAAACTTCTTTTGTTATAACTCTCCAATGATTCTCTCTATTGATGTATACAAGTTTTGCCTTTGCTTGACCACAAATCTTGTTTGTATTTTTATCAATCCCAGAGTCAACAACAATCCGCACAAACTTTTCTGTTGAATGCTTGCGTGAATAAATGATCGTATTCCCCCGCGCATTGTTTTTGTGCTGGGTGAATCCATCTTTTTTGAGGAATGCTTTTCTTTGTACTGTGCTCATTTATTTGTTGCTCTCTTCTACTGATTGAATGACGATCAAATCTTCTTCTGTGCAAAGTTCTGGATCAATGCCTTTTTTCGACCAATGAACTGTGTATAAGATAAGGGTTTCGGCGCGGGACTCATAGACATCGAGGAACTCGCGCCGATGAGCGTAGTCGCTGCTATTGGTGATTATCCCAATCCCAAGGTCGTTCACAATAGCGTTATATTCTTTTTGTGCTTTTGAATCTGTCATTGATGAGTAAGTTGCCCCAATGATAGATTCAAATGATGGTTGCACCAAATCACCAACTTGCATTTAAAACCTTTAAATCTTCGAGGTAGCATCCAACATTGAACTTTTTAAACTGAACTCGATAAAGCACGCCGGCTCGACCCCAAATCCAGCGCTCGATTTCTGTAACAATGCCTATACCATAGTATTGATTGCTTACCAAATCACCGATTTTCACTGATTACTTCCAACTCGATCGAATCTTCGTA